>Ga0209427_10003815_pt1 | contig 17603 bp, 10 predicted proteins | sample DeeMarSWOR136_30_FD_187465 | JGI IMG/M metagenome (GOLD analysis project Ga0209427, IMG submission 187465) | Marine sediment microbial communities from White Oak River estuary, North Carolina - WOR-1-36_30 (SPAdes) (version 2) | ecosystem: Environmental > Aquatic > Marine > Intertidal zone >...
CGTGACGGCCCGCCGGGCGCTCTGGGAATGGACGCCGCCGTGCAGAATCAGCTCATCACCCGGCTCGAGGGTATTGGCGACGGTCTCAAACTCTTCCCGAGAACCTGCAGTTGCTGGGTAGACTTCATACGTGGCGCCCAGCCCAAAGCCGGCACAGATTAAGGAAAACAATAAGCAGAAAACGACAAGGACTGTTCGGCTCTGCAATTTGCAGGAAGTTGATATCGTGGAACAATTCAATAACTTGTTACTGTATGAATCTCTGTATTCCATTCTGAGCAAACCTTTGTTTCTTTTTCATATCAATGTCCATACTCCATAGCGACCATCCCCAAGCTTGGACATCGCTGTGCGCTGTCCCGGCTTGAGGCTGCCACCCCTTTTCAAATTCTTTTGGGTGGCAGCCTCATCCCGATCGACGTTTATCGGGATGGGGATGGCTTTGACCACCCGCATGAATTAGTATTTGATGACAACCAGAAGGGACCTCTTAAAATCGGGCAGACGAATGGTGTTTCTTTCGATACCGCCCCGCGTCCACTGGCTCGACCAGGGATCGTAGAAACTGACGCCGGCCCGATCCAAATCCCTGTCAACATCGGTCAGCGAGATTGATTCGTTCCTGACCGTTGCAGGTGGCCGGCCTTCGGCTAATTCGGTTTGCCAGGTGTTCTGCTTGTCTCTGCACCAGACGAGCAGCGTGTGTTTACCCTTCAGAGCATAAATTCGCAGCCGCGGATGATTGGGCGTTGCAGGCTCGAAGGCCTCGGCTGGTGGATCGATTCCCTTGATCGCCTCGGCGAACCGGTCGAACTGAAACCATAGATTGTTGGGCGCCACGTAGTGGTCCCAGTGCCAGTTCTGGCCCGTCCCGGCGGCTCCCGCGAAGAACGGCGCGAAGACAACGTCGTGAAGGATGATACCGGCCTTGTCCTGCCGATAGAGTTTGAACGGACCGGAATGGCTCGGCTCAACGGCGCCGCTTTCGGCCAACAGAATCGGCTTGCGCGGCTTGAAGTTTTGGATTTCCCGTATCGCATCGGCCGCCATGACGTCCACCGGCCCCTTGCAGGTAGCCAGCGAGGCGCCGAGGTCCAGGTACCGGTGCACGTTGGCAAAATCATTGTCCTTCATCAAGCTTACCCGGCGGTACCTCGCACGCTTGCTGTCGTTATCGAAGCTACCCAGGCTCTGAGTCACCAGGTTCTTCGGAAAAAGTCTCTTAAGCTCCGCAAGCATCTCCTCGGTCCATTCCATGTATCCCTTGCCCCTGACCGTATCCATTTCGTTCCAGAGCTCCCAGGCGAAAATGACCGGATCGTCGCCGTACCGGTCCGCATACCATTTGAGCTTTTTCTTGAACTGCTCCCGGCTCCGCCGGCCCTGGAAGAAATCGTCGATATCCTCGGCCGGCCCTCCACGCGAGACGTGATGGAGCGGCTTGGCCGCCCAGGTCTGTCTCTCTCTGAAAAAGTGGCGGAAGTGCTCGATGGTCATCTTAACACGAACGTTGTGCCGCCGGGCCATCTCAAGGACGGCATCGATGCGCTTGGCTTTCTCCGGATCGTATTGACCGCTGCGCTCGTGCTCGATGTCGAAAAAGCTGTGGCTGAGCCACAGGCGTATGTAGTTGCCGCGATTCTCGGCGAGGCTTGTGATCCACCGCTCCATACAAGCGAGGGCTTCTTGCTCGTTGTCGCCGCGGGGCGCGATCATGTTCAGCCCTATCGGCACGAATGGCTGACCGTTCGTGAGTTCGAAATAGCGATTATCGCGCGCGCTTACCCGCACAAAGCGCTGGCTGTCCTGAGCGCGATCGTCTGCACGCGGGGCGGCATAAATCGGTATCGTAGTACCAATCAGCAGACACAAACCGATTCTCTGGGCGTTTTTTACTTTCATGTCGCAAACCTCATTTCGTTAGGCATAGTCTCCTTTCCCGATATGCCCGTTAGGATACCGGTAGCTGCCGCCACATGCAATCCTGAATAACCATGCTCCGTCCCCAAGAGTCCTCGGCTCTGAGGCGGCCGCGCGGGAGGATGAGACCTTCTTTTCTGCGGACGTTATGAGATTCTTGTCATTTTTTTGGATTTTCTGTAACGAATTTTTGCTTTTGCCGTCTATCACTAAAGACGGGCCGCGTTTTATGACGGAACAACAGACATGGATTAAGCTGGTGAGTCAGGCGCGACGGGGCCAGGAGAACGCCATGAGTGTGCTGGCCCAGAAGGCCGAGGGGCCGGTGCGCGCGTACGTGTACCGTGTGACTTTGGATGCGGATCTGACCGAGGATCTGTCTCAGGAGGTTCTACTGCAGATGGTTAAATCGCTTGATGATCTGCACAGAGCGGAGCATTTCTGGCCCTGGCTGTATCGGGTCGCACAGAGCAAGATACAACAGCATTACAAAGCAAAACAGAGAAGGCTTTCGATGGCCGACACGGCTTTTTATCGGAGCTTCGTGGAACACCGGGGCCGCGTTCACGAGAATGACGGTCTGCACGATCTGATCCAAAGTGAATTGTCAATGAAAGTAATGCTGGCGATGAAGCGGCTGAAGCAGCAGTATCGGGCGGTCCTGTCCTTACGTTGCTATGAGCAGTTGTCATACGCGGACATCGCGGTGGCCATGGACTGTAGCGAGGTGGGAGCTCGCGTGTTGTTCTTTCGGGCCAAGCAAGCCCTCAGGAAGCAATTAGGCCACCAGGGTTTGGAAAAAGGTGTCTTATTGACGTGTCTTGGTCTTTTCGGCAGGCTGACCGCTTCGGCCGAGGCAGCCTCGTCAACGGTCACGGTCACCGCTGCTACGGCTGAGGTCGGCCTGACCGCTACGATCCTCGGCACAGCCGGCTCGCGATGGGGCCTCACCGTCATCACGGCCTTAGCTGTGGGATTAGCGGGGATTGGCGGCCTGTCGCTCCTGCCGGGACCTCCATCACCTTCGACCCCCACGCCCTTTCAACGGGCCGACGTCAACAGCTTTCATTTCACAATCCAGTTGCACAGCCCGGATCCGAACGCCCCCATCACGAGCCTCAACAGTAAGGGGGCTTACGAGCACTGGTTCTATCTGCCTGATGGTGTGGATGGTCCGATGTTTATGCGAATGTTGCGGTGGGATCCGCAACAAGAAGTGAAGCTGTGTTCCTGGCTTCAGGATGGCGAGGCCAACTACTACTACGATAGCGGTAACAATCTGATCCACATTAACAACCGCCGCGTCTGCTGGAGTAATCTGAGAGTCCGGCGCTTGCCAACCGACAGCAGAGAGTTCATCGATTTTCTCATGTTCGTCGAAGGCGAACCCAGGGGGTTTAGCGAATATGCCCGCGATCCGAATACCGGATTGCTGGCGAGCCTTGTGGACTACAGGTTCGTCAACGCGCCGGAATTCGAGACCACGTATCTCTACAACACCATAGGCGAGGAGCAATTCCAATACGACTGGGCGACGGACATTCCCGTCGTTGACGAACGCGACCCGATGCACGAGAGAGGCTGGACATATTTTCGCATCAACGGCAAGGTGAACGATCAGGTCGTCTCCGGCCGGGGATGCATCCCGTTCTTCTATAACGCGGCTAAAGAGCATCCGGCCTGGATGATCCTCAACATTGGCAAAGACCTTCAAATTACTGATACTCGCTGGGGGGCATGTTCACGGCGTGCCGATGGAACGACTCTGGCCACCTATCCACCAGGGGCTTTCTTGAAGGGTCTGGCCCGGCCGTGGATGGGTCTGCACGCCGCCGACGTCGTCCGCCGGGACGCCGCCGAGAAGCAAATCTGGTTTGAGTCCGAGAAGACACGTAATGAGAACGACTTGCTCGTAACCCTTTTTCACGAAGAGCAAAACAGCAACACGAATCTGGTATACACCATCGATATGGACGTGGATATTATCAAGAAGATCGACTTCGAGCTGCAGGACGAGTACAAAGGGTCGCTTACGTTCACTTATCTACAGGACATCGACAATATCGGCAGTGAATTCACTGAACCAGCCATACCGACTGATCCGAAGATTCCCTCACGTTGCGCTTCGGGAGTCCTGTGGCTGGTCCGCCTGGTTCAAGGGCGGCAACTGCATGGCCCCGACTGATTACAAAAAAGATGACGGTCGTGATTGCGCTTCTCAAGAAAAACTCGTTCGAGTGGGTCATATGGACGATTACAGCTATCGCCTTTTGCAGCAGCGCAGGCGGTAAACCAACCGCCGGTGAGAAACGAATCATTCATTTTTCTGAGGACCGCTTGATTGGGATACTGTACGTACGAGATTTTGGCTTTCCTACGGATTCCGACGAAGCCTATGGCCACTGGGAGCGGTTGGGGCAAGCAAGAGGTGATGTAGCAATACCAGCCGGTAAGGCGGTCAGGCTCGATGTAACAAAAGAAGCGTGGGAAGGCGGCATACCCTTCGCCAGCATAAAACCTGATGATATTCAAATGCTGACCTTCCACAGGTACCCTGACGCAGACGATTCGGTGTTGGACGATATCACGAGGCTCCGCGATCTGGAATTTCTTTCTCTCGCGAGCACTCGAATCGTGGGGACCGGGCTAATACACTTGGCGCCATTTCACAAGCTCAAGGGCCTCGATCTTAACGGTGTCGACGTTGGAGACAAGGAAATTGGACATTTGAGCAAGCTCAAGTCGCTGGAATTCCTGAGCCTGTGGTTTACAGGAATCACTAATAAAGCTTTGGTTGACATAAGTCAGATAAAGACTCTCACGGGGCTTAGCCTGTGCCATACATCAGTAGATGACGACGGGTTAATGCATCTTAAGAATTTGCCCCTGCGCCGCTTACTTTTCGAGAGCAACGACATAACAGACAGAGGTTTGCGTTACCTGGCCGGACTGACCGAACTTGAGAAATTACACCTGCGCAGCAATCCAATTACTGATCAGGGGCTGATTCACCTTGAGCGAATGAAAAAGCTAAGAATGTTGAACCTGGGAGATACAAGAGTCAGTGGTGCGGGATTGGTTCATATCAAGGAACTCAAATCGCTCGAGTCCCTGGAACTGCCTTGGCGTATGAAGGTTAGCGATACCGGTATAACTCATCTGTCGGAACTCAATTCGCTCCGAAACCTGCGTCTTATCAGCAGTTCGGTCACTGAAAAGAGGCTGGGAATCCTGGCTAAACTGACATCCCTTGAAAGTCTCGACATCGGCGAAAGAAGCATCAATGACGAATGCATGGCGAGGTTGGCGACATTCCCGTCTCTGAAACATTTGTACATTTGGAATTCCACTATAACCGATGCGGGGCTGGCGGAACTAGGAAATCTTCAATCGTTGGAATCACTGACTATTGATGGTGGCCCAGTAACCGGCAGCGGGCTGGTTGTTCTCCGCGGACTACCCCGACTGGCCAAACTTCACTTAGAAGAGCTGGATTTGGATAAAGGGTGTTTATCAGCTTTGGCCGGGCTTACCTCACTGGAGAACTTGAGATTGAGGAAAATAAACGTAAATGACAACGATCTGGCCAGTATATCCGGACTAAAGCATTTGAGAGTATTATATGTCGGTTCGAAAGAGGTTACCAACGCAGGCATGAGACACCTGGCGAATCTAACATCACTCGAGAGCTTACGCCTTCGCGGTTCGGAGATTTCGGACGCCGGACTTGCTTATCTCGAGGGACTCAGTTCGCTTAAGTACCTCAACCTCAACGGCACCAAGGTCACCGAGGAAGGTCTGGCGCGGCTCAAGAAGAAGATCCCGGGCCTGAGTTGATTTTCACCGCCTTGAGTTTCGGGCCCCGGAGCACAAGCAGAGGATGCGTAGCAACCACGGATACTGCCCAAACGGCTCGGATATGTAGAAAAACATTGACAGAATTACGAAGGAATGTGTACTATTATTGACGCGATAGGCATCTTGACTTACACAGCGAGTGAAAAACGGACCGCCAGTCTGTCCGAATAACGAGCGGCACATTAGGAGGTCAGCAAAATGAGAAGGAAAGCCACCATTGTATTCGGTGCTGCTATCTTTGCACTTTTTTGTATTTCGATAGCCGGGGCACAGGATGAGCAGTGGCTGCAATACCACTCCGAGCGGGAAGCGGACCGGATCGTCGGCGATATGACGTCGGCGCGCCCGAGTTTTTTTACCAAGCCGTCTGAGGATATCCAACTGCCGCAAGCCAGGGCGGCAGAACCCTATTTTGCGAAATGGTCCACGCCGATGGTGGATAGCGGCTTTCTATGGATGGCCGTGGACCGAACCAGCAAGAGCGGGCCGTGGGACCGATTGTTTATCGACTCCAACGCCAACGGGCGTCTGGACGACGAAACGGCTGTCGCGGCGCATCGCACGAGCGGGTCTTATGCCTACTTCGGCCCTGTGAAAGTGGTCTTCGAGATCGAGGATGGACCGGTCAGCTACCATCTGAACTTCAGGGTGTACAGCTCCGGCAACCAGGTTCGACGAGTATACGCCTATTCGGGCGGCTGGTATGAGGGAGAGATCACCGTCGCAGGCCGCAGGATGTATTCCACGTTGATCGACTACAACGCCAACGGGACATTCAACGACGCATCGCCCGAGCCCAGAAGCTGCGACCGGATCCGAATCGGTAAAAGAGGCACACGGGATACGGGATACGTCGGTAAATACATCGAGGTGGACAATACGCTCTTCCGAATCGAAATCGCCCGCGATGGAGCATTCATCAAGCTGGCCAAGGCCGAAGATGTAACATTCGGGGAGGTCCGGGTGCCGGAGACGATTGCGGAATTCTCCGCGGGCGGCGAGAATGGATTGTTCACCCGCAAGCCGGACAAAGGTCTCGCTTCGCTGCCGGTGGGAGAGTATCGCGTCAATTCCTGGTCCATCGAGCGCAAGGATGATAAGGGTATGAAGTGGCAGTTGCAGGGCCGGTACTTCAATCAAGGAGGGGATTTCGAGGTTACTGAGGGGACTGAGACGTCCCTGGAGATCGGCGAGCCGGTGAAGGCAAGTCTGGATGTGAGACAGCACGGCGATAATTTTGAGTTTTCAAAGGTGCTGCGCGGCTCGTTAGGGGAGTATGTCAATCTGATCCGCGCCGGGCGGGACGTGCGGGATTTGTGGAAGATGGAGGGCAAGAACAAGGAGGGAACGTTTGCCAAGTTGTATCCGATGCCGGACCAATGAGGCCCCGACTGCCGGCTCTCGCGTCGAGAGCTAAAGAAGATCAGCGGCCCGTTGACCTTTAGCCTTCAGCCCATGGGCCCGTTCAAGTTTGAGAGCAAGCCTTATACGTTGGCACTGGCCGGCATTAAAATCCGCGAAACAGAACGCAAATTGCTGGCCTGGTGGAAGCTGGACGAGACCGAAGGCACCGAGGCCGGCGATGCCTCCGGCCACAACCATTTCGGCATGCTCGTCGGTGGCCCGAAATGGCTGCCGGACGGCGGCAAGGTGGGCGGCGCGCTGCAATTCGACGGCGTCGATGATTACGTGCAGACCAGCTATACGGATGATTTACCCGTGTGGACGATTTCCGTCTGGGTCAATAGCCCCGCGTCTCCAATATCCGAAGGACCCAGTGCGGTGGTTCACCGTCAGAGTAACTATCAGATCAACTGGGATCATACGAACGAAGCTTTCCGCGGGGCGGCGGGTGTGCTCGTGGGAGGAACGTGGCGCGCGGCGAGCTTTGGAGATTTACAGCCGGATACATGGTATCACCTCGCTGCGATGTACGACGGAGAGAGCCTCAAGGCATACAAAGACGGCGTTCTGGTTACTGATACAACCGGCCTCGTTGGGAGCCCGTATGCCGAACAGGCCACCCTGACGCTTGGCAGACACGCATACGACAGAAATCCCGAGAACCACTTTGCCGGTCTGATTGATGATGTCCGTATCTACAACTACCCCTTGACCGGGGTCGAGGTGGCAGCGCTCTATTCGGGCGAAGCCCCCCTGCCGGCTGGTCAGACCGAAGTCCTTGCGGCGAGCGAGGTCGAACCAACGGCGAGCAAAAACTGGATACCCGTTTCGACCATCGTGGCTTTGGCTATCGTCGCCGCCGGAGTGCTGACCCTCAGGAAAAAAGCAGCGGACTAAGAGAGAGCAGAGAAGTTAGAAACGGTAGATATCGTGAGGGAGAGCGAGTATGCGCGGAAATTGGAGAGCGGTGCTGGCCATCAGTCTGGGGCTCATGAACGTTGCGAGTCCAGTTCGGAGTGGGGACGGTGAGCAAGTGCTGGACTTTCATGCGATTCATAGGCAAACCAAGGCGCCGCTGTCGGAAGTGGCTCTGACGGTAAGGGTCACCGGAGAGGATTATAAGAGGCGGCAGTCTTGGGAGGGAAAGACGGATTCGAGAGGTTTCTGTAGGATCAAGCTGCCTGATTTCCGGATAGAGACGCTCCGGCTTTATCCCCAAAAGGAAGGATTCGTCCCCTTGTTTGTCATGTGGAGAGGGATGCCCGTGCTGCCCAAGGTCTTTACCGTCGCGATGGAGCCGAGCACCACCATCGGGGGCGTCGTCAAGAATGAACGGGGCGAGCCGATTGAAGACGTGGCCATGGGCGTGCATTATCAGACGGCCGATCCCGACGCCGCGGAAAATGTCCACGTGGAAGTTTTGATCCATAACGCCGTCGAGACGAACATCAAAACGGACGAGGCCGGACGATGGACGTTCGACAAGATGCCTGCCGAGATCGATAAGAATGAATTGCGAATCTTCCTGAAACATCCGCGCTACTTGAGCGATCAACCGCGTCCCGGCTATATTCCACTACCCATCACGCGGCAGCCCTCGATTGAGAAACTGAGAGATTTCACTGCTGTGATGGTGATGAAAGAAGGATTTGAAATCACCGGTAAGATCACCGACAAAGCCGGCAATCCCATCGCCGGGGCAAAGATATTCGATACGGAAGACTACTGGCGGCGCTCGACAAAGCCATTCGCTGAGACCGACGCCCAGGGGCGGTTCAGTTCAAGCGCGAATCCCGGCACGGCCACCTGGACCGTGCAAGCCCCAGGCTACGCCCCGGACCTGAGGGTCGTCCCGATAAGAGAAGGGATGCCGCCGTTCGAGATACGCCTGGAGCCGGGCGGGGTGATTGAAGGGAAGGTCACGGATCAGGCTGGCAAGCCTATTGAACGAGCCACGGTTTCTGCCGAGCAGTGGCGCCAGAGCAGGAGGAGGTTGCATCTTGGGGCCATAACAGATGCCGGAGGAAACTTCAAGATCACGGACGCCCCGGCCGACGAGGTCATATTCGACATCGGCGGACGAGACCACATGGTGCTTGAGGGCTTCGCGATGAAGCCCGGCAAGCGCAGATACCACATCATGCTGCGACCGGCGCTAACGGTGAGCGGCGCGGTGGTTGATGCTCGAACGGGCCGGCCGATAGACAAATTCACCATGACATACGGAATCGATCCGGATGACGGCCGAGCCCCAGGCTGGCAGAACCACGCGGCTCGAAAATCCACAAACGGGCGCTACGAGCGGACATTCAGGCAGGAGACTCGTACTTACCGGATTCGCATCGACGCGGAGGGATACCGGTCTGCCGTATCGCGCCGTATTCGGCCGGAGGAGATTTCGCAAAACCATATCGTCTGCGACTTCACTTTAGACAAAGCCGCCGCCGCCACGGGTACGGTCCTATCTCCTGACGGCACGCCCTTGGCGGGCGCCGATGTGGTCATCGCGACGCACTTTCTACGAATCGTGAACGGCAAGGTCGTCCCTCGCCCACCGGAGCAGAATCTCACCCTTCATACCGATGCGAATGGCGTTTTTCGTTTCGAGCCACCCGTTAGTTTCTATATGATCGTTGTGCTGAGCGAGCGGGGATACGCCAAGGTCACGCCGGATGAATTCGCCGTCTCGCGAACCATCACCGTGTCCCCGTGGGGTCGCATCGAGGGAACGTTGCGGATCGGCGCACGGCCCGGCGCCAAAGAACTTCTCGCCTTTCTGCCGGAGTCGCGCCGGGAAGAAGTGCCGCCAAGAATCCGCTTTGAGTACGAGGTGCAGACGGATGAGAACGGGCACTTTGCTTTTCTTCACGTCTTGCCGGACAAGGGATTGGTTGTCCGAGTGACAGTCCTTGATGACCGTGGCCGGCGCTACAGCCGCCATATCGGCGTCGAAGTCACATCGGGCCAAACAAGCCGCATCGAAATGGGCGGGATCGGGCGTCCCGTGGTTGGTAGGATCATTATTCCTGATATGATAAAGGACGTCTTCGATTGGCAATACACCGATCGCCGCCTCCGGATTTCGTCACCCGACAGTCCGCCATATAACGTCTTCCCTTTCGGATGTGATAAAGACGGCGCATTCCGCGTGGAGGATGTCCCCGCCGGAGACTACTGGCTATATGTGAATGCATACGGGCCTCCTCCCAATACGCGGCGGCGTTGGGGCGAGCCGATCGGCGTGCTGAGCCACCCATTCAATATCCCTGAGATGCCGGGCGGCCGGAGCGACGAGCCTCTGGACCTTGGCGAATTAGAGTTCGAAGTCCTCGGAAAATCGGTCCTTGTACCGTCTCTGATCGGCAAGCCTCTCCCGGATTTAGATGAGGTGAAGATTGAACCCGCAGCCGCACAAGCAGAAGGCACGATGATCTTAGTCTGTTTCTTCGATATGAACCAGCGGCCTTCGCGGCACTGTGTTACACAGCTTGCCCAACAAGCTGAGCAGCTCAAGCAGAAAGGTGTGACCATCGTCGCCGTCCAAGCCTCGAAGGTTGATGAGAGCGGACTTCGTGAATGGGTCAAGGCGAACAACATTCCCTTCCCGGTCGGCACGGTTCAGGGTGATGAGGAAAAGACGTGTTTTTCATGGGGCGTTAAGTCGCTTCCGTGGTTAATTCTGACAGATCACAAACACGTTGTCGTTTCCGAGGGATTTCAACTTGGGGACCTGGACGATCAGCTTGAATGAAGGGACCGGAAGGAATCAGGAAACGGCACATAGGGCTTAGGAGAGTTCTCATGCGTGGCAATAGAATCGCAATTCTATATATGGGTCTGGCAACGATCGTACTGATGGATTCGGAGTGGGCCCCAAGAGTCGAGGGTAAGGAAGCCGGACAGATCACCTGTACCGGCAAAGTCATCGACGAACAGGGCCGGCCCATCGCCGGAGCGAAAGTCAGTCTGTACGAAAGAACCTACCGGACAATAGAGCAGTCCTTCAAAACAAGGTTCGAAGGAAAAACTCTGACGAAGGCCGACGGTAAGTTTACGTTCAGCACGGCGGCTAACAGTGATAGCTATTTCAATCGGTATTTGGTCGTTGAGAAGGAAGGCTTTGCTCTGGGCTGGGCCAACTGGAATACCCGGGAGGATACGGAGAAGGAGATTGAGATAAAGTTGGGTCTAAAGGCGGAACTGGCGGGAATCGTCGTTGACGACAACGACAGACCCATTCCGCAGGCCCGTGTTCGTGTACATTGCCTGGCTATTGGAGAAGAAGATAACCAACAGCGTCTCTTGAATGACATTGTGCCCGAATTATTAACGACTCAGACAGACGAGAGAGGTCGATTTACCTTCACCAATCTCCCGGCTAATGCAAAGGCTGAATTCTTAGTCAGAAAGCCCGGCTATACGACCGTTTGCACTTATACTTCCAGTCGCGACATGAAATATGCCACGGGTCAGAGCGATATCAAGCTGGTCCTTACAACAGAAGCCACAATTCAAGGGATTGTCGTGGAACAAGATTCCGCCAAACCGGTCCCCGGCATCAAACTTGCAGTCCGGCGGGAAGGGAACCGCTCGATTATCGGTCAGGACCCGGTGAGCACAGCAGAAGATGGGACGTTCAGCATCAACGCCCTCGCCGCAGGTAAATATGTTGTGCAACTCGTGCGGAGGGGGGACGGCTTGGCCGCGTGGGTGGCTGAGCCGGTAAGAGTGGAACTCGATACAGGACAGGTTCAAAAAGATATTCGGATCGAGGTCGGCAAAGGCGGCATGCTGGAGGTCCGTATCACAGATGCTCAAAGTGAACAGCCTCTTGAGAAAGCCCATGTGAGTATTCGCGATGAAATGAGGAATCAATGGATCTATGGCAGCTCGGACAATGAAGGAATTGCCCGTATTCCTCTGCTGCCGGGCGCATACCAATTCGACAGGATCTCTTTGCATAGGTACAACAGTGAAAGACCTCGGGAGGCCTTCACGGTTGAAAACGGAATGACTAAGCATCTGAGATATCAACTCACAGGCCAACCGAAGATCACGGGTGTCGTGCGGGATGAAAACAATCGGCCGGTGGCAGGTGTAAAACTGAAAGTTTGCCCAATGGGTTTTGAAGAGGTGAGTTCAGATGCTGAGGGCAAATATGAAATCAGTTGGGACCCGGGAATGTGGGGACGCCGGCCACGGGAGACAACTTTCTGGCTCTTAGCACGCCACGAGGGACGCAACTTGGCAGCGGTTGATGAGGGCATCAGTAAGGACACCAAAGCGCTTGACATGAGGCTTAAGCCTGGCGTGACTGTAACCGGTAGGATTGTCGATCCCAACGGTAGGGGTATCCCGAATGCAAACCTTACAGTGTTCTTGAACGGACCCGGATGGGGTTCATCCTTGAAGCCAGGTCGGTTGAGAGCCGGTGAAAATGGAGCTTTCGAGATCGGAGCCATCCCCTCCGGCCATAGCTACAGTATCAACGCAGATGCCGAGGGATATGGCAGCACTCGGGCAATGTTCGTTGCCGATGACGCCAAAAATAACCACCTGGCTCTGGAACCGTTGACGCTCGCCGTAGCGAATCTTTCGGTCTCTGGCCGCGTCGTTGACACGCAGGGTAACCCCGTTGCTGATGCGCGGATCAGCAGTTCCGGCTTCGGCGACGGTCAACCGGCTCGCCTCAGCACCCAGGCTGATGCGACGGGAGACTTCACTCTCGGTGGCGTTTGCGAGGGCGAGATCAATATCCGAGTCGACGCCGATCATGATGGTCAGCGCTTGTCGGCTCGGGTCCTTACCAACGGCGGTGCGACAGGCATAACAATTGTCGCTCGCGAAGGCCGACCCGTCGTTCAGACCCTGGGGACAAAGACGTACGACCAGATCGTCCGGGATGCCGAGAAGGTCATTGCCGGCGTGGCCCTCGATGAGAGCGGCTCGCCGGTCGCAGGCGTGCCGGTCGGCGTGTGCTGTCACAAGAAAGAACGGGAGACTGGGAAATTCACATGGATGTTCTCGGATTTCAGCGATCTGGCAGCCACAACCGATAAGCAGGGCCGATTCGCCATCGAGCTACAAGAGGACGGCGAGTATAACTTGCGTTTCTCACCGGATCACCACGCGGCGCTAATCGTCTATGACATCCCTGTCGGCAGGAAGGATTTGAAGGTCACGCTGCCCGAAGGCGGAACGGTCACCGGACGTCTGGTGCGAATGGACAAGGGCCGGAAGGTCCCGATCCCGAATGTGGAGGTGAGGATCGAGCAGCCCGATCGGGCATCGTACACGTACCTTGGATTCGACCGCGACCGGACAACCGTGACCGACGCGGAAGGACGATTCCGTTTCGAGCATTTGCGGACGAAGATACGCCCGCGTGGGAGCATGTCCAAGGAACAGTGGGACCCTATCGCTCGCGTGTGGGAGGTCTCATACGGTGATACCTCCAGGACCCTGGCGTTTTATGAGGGCACAAAGATCGAAAATCTCGAGCTTCTCGTCAGGCCAACCGGGGCACAGCCGCTGGTCGGCCGGGCGCTACCCGAATTTGACGGCATCGAGATCGACCTTGCTGCGGATCAGACCGAGAACAGGATGATGCTTGTCTGCTTCTTCGATATGAACCAGCGGCCCTCACGGCATTGTATGATGGAGCTTGCCAAACAAGCTGAGCAACTCGGGCAAAAAGGTGTGACGGTAGCGGCCGTTCAAGCCTCAGAGGTTGACCAGAAGAAACTCACGGCATGGGCCGGGCAGGGCAGTATTCCCTTCCCGGTCGGAAGGGTACGAAGTGACGGGGGAGAAGCACGCTCGATCTGGGGCGTCACGTCCCTTCCCTGGCTGATTCTGGCGGACAAAGCCCACGTCGTTATTGCAGGAGGATTTGCGTTAGGGGAGCTGAACGATAGAATAACACAAATCACCGCTGAACAGTAGACCATGATCTACGGCCCGGAGGGGCTTCAGTGAAGCGACGCCGGTAAAGGCGATTCCGGCTGAAGAATCCTGATGGAGCAGGACCAAAGGGAAAAACATTGGCACAAGTGCGAGAAAATCTGTAACATTATCTTGAGATTCGCGTCTTGACTTACATCGTGAGTGTAGAAAGGGTTCCCGGTCCAGCCAAATAGGCAGCCGAACTTGGATGTCTGGCAAAATGGGAAAGAAGACCCTATTCAGTGCTTATTGTGGGGATCAGATCGTTTGTACCCGTATCAACCGCCGGAGGTCAGGGTGCGCAGTGGCTGCGGTACCATTCGGAGCGCCGAGCGCATCGAATCCACGCCGAGATGGGAAGATCGACCCTGGATGTAGTCGTCGCGATCGCGGTAGCTGCACCGGTAACCCGCAAGAGGAAAACGGCGGCCTGGACAAGACCGTCAGTAGGTTTTGAAACGGTGGACACCGTGAAGGAGACTCTTATGCGCCAAATTTGGATCATGGTTCTGTGTATGAGTTCGGCGGCTGTTACTTTTGCGAACGCGGTCCCGGCCTGGAGCGCGGAACAAATCACCTGCACCGGCAAGATTGTCAATGAGCAGGGTCAGCCTATTGCCGGTGTAGAGGTCAAACTGTATAGAGTGGCGGTTGAGACGGAAAGCCTGTCGTACAAGCTGGGATTAGCACAGGAACGGACGACCGAAGCCGACGGCACCTTTGCTCTCAAAACCGAGGGGGGCGGCGACGAGTATTCGGGGCAGGCGATCATCCTGGCGGGCAAGGAAGGACTGGCTCTGGGGTGGGCCAACTGGCGCTTGCAGGCCGATTCTGAGGTCGAGATAGCGCTCGGGCCGCCGACGGTTCTGGCCGGGACCGTGGTTGACGAGGCTGGCAACCCGATAAGCGATGCCGACGTTGGCATTTCGTTTATGCTCGTCCAAGCCGGCGGTCAGCCGCGATACTTGGTGGGTGACATGTCGCTGGAGCTCCTAACGGCCAAGAGCGATGCCGAGGGAAAATTCTCTTTCAATCGGATTCCCGCCGCAGCCTCCGCCGAATTCCTTATCAAGAAGTCGGGCCGAGCCACCATTAGCACGTTCGATCCTCAGAATTTTCAGGGGGGAAGTCTGCAGTATACGGGCGGACAAACGGACATCAAAATCACTCAGCCTTTAGGGGCAACGATCGAAGGCGTGGTTGTCGAAAAGGTCGGCGGCAAGCCGGTTGGCGGTATGCGAATCATGGCGCTGCGAGGCCGAAATCAGCCGACTTTTGGGCTGGAGCCGGTTGTGTCGAGGGAAAACGGGACGTTTAGCATCGGCGGTCTTGCGCCCGGCCAGCATCTTTTGCAGGTTGTCTCGCCTCCGGGAGAAACGACAGCTTGGATTGCCGGGCCAGTGGAAGTCCTCACTGAGGCGGGAAAGACCCAAGGCGGCGTCAAAGTGGAAGTGACCAAGGGCGGTGTGCTGGAGGTGCTAGTCACCGATTCGGTCAGCGGGCAGCCTGTCGAAGGAGCCACCGTGTCCGTTCAGCCGGCTGGCGGCGGCACAGGTTCCGGTAACCGGACGGACAAGGCCGGCATTGCCCAGGTCCGTTTGGCGCCGGGGGAATACGAAATAGCGTACCTTCACAAGCAGGGATATTCGCGTCAGAGGCTGCCGCAGGACACGATCACAGTCGAAGATGGCAAGACGGTACGTGTCGAGCAGGAGCTCACCAGTTTGCCAAAGATTACCGGCGTCGTACGCGACGACCAGGGCCGGCTCGTGGCCGGCGCCAGAATTAAAGTCTGTCCGTGGGGGCAAGGTGAGACGACCAGCGATAGTGAAGGCCGGTTCGAGGTTCGACGGGATGCGCCGAACAGGGCTCCCAGTGTGGTGCCTTATGTGGTGGCGCGACACTTCGAGCGAAATTTAGCCGCGGCGGTGGAAATCGGAGAAGACCAAAAGGTTGTCGATGTCAATATGACCACCGGAGTCACTTGTGCAGGGAAGGTTGTCGATGTGGACGGTAAACCCATAGAAAACGCACGGGTTTACCTGACGTTTTGGAGTTCGGGTCACGGCTCATCCATGGCGCATCAAGAGAAAACCACGGATGCCGACGGATACTACGAAATTAAGGCGGTACCGCGACATTATCGATATTCCGTCAATGCCGGAGCTGAAGGCTATGGCCAGGATTACGTTCATATTTCACCTGAGGACGCGAGAGATCGTTTTATGGTTGAAACCATTTCTTTAGCCACAGCGGATTTGTCGATTTCGGGGATCGTTGTCGATAGCGAAGGTAAGCCCGTCGATAATGCACAGGTTTCCTGTCAGGGTCGAGGTCAACCTCATCGAAGAACACAAACGGATGAAAACGGACAATTTACACTGGAGAGCGTTTGCGCCGGAAAAATCACAATCAGTTCGTATAAAAGTGTTGGTGAGTACTTGTACGGCCGTACAGAGACCGAAGGTGGTGCGGGCGATGTCAGAGTGGTTATCAGCCAAAGGCCGACTTCGACCCGATACGAGCCGAAGCGACCGCCTTCGCTGATTGGTAAGCCCCTGCCAGATTCGAAAGCATTAGGCGCCGGCTTGTTGCCGGGCGATACTGAAGGTAAGAGGTTGCTCGTTTGCTTTTGGGATATGCAGCAGCGGCCGTCCCGGCATTGTCTCACGCAATTAGCTAAGCAAGCCGAGATGCTCAAGGACAAAGGTGTGATCGTCGTCGCCGTGCAGGCTTCGAAGATGGATCAAAAAGCCTTAGATGAATGGGTGAAAACGTACAAGATTCCTTTCCCCGTCGGGATGGTTCAGAGCAGCTTTGAGAAGGCTCGCTTCAGTTGGGGCATTCGTTCACTGCCCTGGCTGATTCTCACAGACCGCACGCACATTATCCGGGCCGCCGGTTTCAGAGTCAATGAACTCAGTGAGAAGATCAGGGAGATGACCGATGGGAAACCTTAGGAGCTTCCGCGGAGCTATGATACTCACGTGTGTGCTGGGCGCGCTGTGTTCGGCGATGACCGCGAGCAGCGAGCCGGTGGCTGCGGAACTGGTGCGGGCCGCCCGGGCCGGCGAAAATTGGCTTCATGAAATTGACAGTCTGTACATTCGAGTTGAGAGTACCTCGACGAAGACGCCGGAAGGCCTCCCGGCAAGACGGGCCGACCTCAGGCAGCAGTTCCCGGACGGGGAGCTGAAAGCAGACCGGTTCCCTGAGCTCAAGCCCGTCACGACGGCCGTCCTCGAATATGCGATCGACGAGTCCCGGGTACGGTTCCTGAGCGACCAGCAAGGCAGCCGGTGCGACCTGAAAATATGGGACGGCAAACAGCTCATGTTTCATGAAGTGCCTCTGCTGGAGGGACAGGAGCAGTATACGCTGGACCGCACACTTCACGGCTACTTCCGGGATATACTGGCCTCTGATACGAGCTGGCCGAGGGCGCAACCACATGCATTCTGGTGGGATGACAAGGA
>Ga0209427_10003816_pt1 | contig 17603 bp, 14 predicted proteins | sample DeeMarSWOR136_30_FD_187465 | JGI IMG/M metagenome (GOLD analysis project Ga0209427, IMG submission 187465) | Marine sediment microbial communities from White Oak River estuary, North Carolina - WOR-1-36_30 (SPAdes) (version 2) | ecosystem: Environmental > Aquatic > Marine > Intertidal zone >...
AAGAAGAGGAAAAAGGATAACATCCCTTATTGATTTTCTGTTGGCAAAGATCATCACAAGTCGATCAATCCCAATCCCTTCGCCCCCCGTCGGGGGGAGTCCGTATTCCAAAGCATGGATATAATCGGCATCAACCAGGTGAGCATCCTCGTCTCCTTTTTTTCTCGCTTCTGCTTGCTGTTCAAACCTCTTTCTCTGTTCTACAGGGTCTGATAATTCGCTAAAAGCATTGGCAATTTCTATGCCTCCCATGACGAGTTCGAAACGTTCGGCTTCGTCCGGATTTTCCTTCACTGCTTTGGCCAGAGGTGAGACTTCTTTAGGAAAATCTATCACAAAAGTCGGCTGGACAAGATTTTGCTTGACATATTTGTCAAAAATTATATCCAGCGCCTTCCCGTAAGAAAGGGCCTTTTTATCAGGAGCCAAGGTCGAAGCCAATTCTATTATACCGGACCTGTTATCAAAACGATCGGGAGCTAGGCCACTGTAATAAACCAATGCTTCTTTGAACTTAATCCTTTTCCAGGGTCTTTTCACAGAAATCTTTTTTCCCATAAAGGCGATCTTTTCTGTTCCGAGGAGAGAGAGACTCAGGCCATGGATAAGCTCTTCTGTCAATTCCATCATATCATTATAATCGCTGTAAGCTTCGTAAAATTCCAGCATGGTGAACTCTGGATTGTGCTCAGAGGAGATTCCCTCATTCCTGAAGTTTCGATTAATCTCGTAGACTTTTTCAAATCCTCCCACAATCAACCTCTTCAAATAAAGCTCAGGAGCTATTCTTAAATAGAGGTCAATACCCAGGGCATTATGAAAGGTTTTAAACGGCCTGGCCAAAGCACCCCCAGGGATGCTGTGCATCATAGGCGTTTCAACCTCGATGTATCCTTTTTCATCAAAAAACTTTCTTATGTGAGAAATAATTGCGCTTCTGAGTCTGAACACATCTTTTTCCGCAGGATTCATGATTAAGTCCAGGTATCTTTTGCGGTAACGAAGCTCAATATCCTGCAATCCGTGCCATTTCTCCGGAAGAGGATGAAGGCATTTAGCCAAAAACGTGTATGAATCAACAAAAACGGTCAACTCTCCAGTCTTGGTCTTGAACAAAGCTCCTTCAACAGAGAGGAAATCGCCAATATCTAATAATGAAAAAAGCTTGTAGTTTTTCTTGCCTATTTTATCTTCTCTCAGGTAAGCCTGAATTCTAGATCGGCTGTCCGTTATATGGAAAAAAGTAGCTCGGCCCATCTCCCGGATAGAAACAATTCTCCCGGCTAGTATGACTCTCACTTTTTTCTTTTCAAGATCTTCTGGCGAAGCCGAAGAGAAACCTTCTGTTACCTCAAAAACAGTATGAGTTATCTTTACTTTGCGAGGAAAAAGCTCGATTTTCTCCTGGCTAAGTTTTTCCATTTTAGCCAGTCGAGCAATTTCCTGATCTCCCTTTTTTCGGTCCTCGGCTTGATTCAAGCTTTCTTTCCCTTGTGGGGCTTTCTTTTCACGCATGTTCTTTTTCCTTCAACGATTTCTTTATATCTTTCAGATTTTTTCGTATGGCATCTAAGATTCCATTCACAAATGTTGCTGCTTCATCTCCACTGTATTTTTTGGCTATTTCAATCGCTTCATTGATTATTATAGCCGGAGCAATATTCTCTTCGTAGAGAAGCTCAAAAACAGCCATTCTCAAGATGTTGCGATCTACGAGAGCCATGCGAGAGATGCGCCAATGTTCAGAAATCTGTTGAATGATATTGTCGATTTTCGCTTGATCAGAAATTATGCCATTGACTAACCAGGTACTGTATTCTTTTATTTCCTCAGAAGTTTTTTTGTTCTCCCAGTATTGATTCAGCGTCTTGGCAATTTGCTTGTTTTCGAATTCTAATCGAAAAAGAATACACAGGGTTTCCTCTCGGGCTTTCCTTCTTCGACCCATGAACCAGTTTCCACTCTACTCGAGTCCAGATTCTTTTATCAAGTTAAGTGTTTCCACAACAGAAAACACTGCATCCCAGCCTTTATTACCTCCCTTTGCGCCCGCGCGTTCTATTCCCTGTTCAATCGTATCAACTGTCAAGATGCCAAAGGAAACAGGCAGCCCTTCTTCCATGGAGATTTGAGCTAATCCTTTGGTTATTTCAGCGCTTAAAAAATCAAAATGCGGCGTATCCCCTCTAACCAGTGCACCTAAACAGACAATTCCATCCACTTTTTTTCCCCGGGCCAATTTTTTAACAACAACCGGAACCTCGAAGGAACCAGGAACTCTATAAACGGATATATCTTGCTCTGCTGCTCCTAACTTATGGAGAGCATCAAGAGCGCCTTCCAGTAGTCTTTCTGAAATAAATTGGTTAAAGCGGCTGACTACGATTCCAATCTTTAAACCTTTAGCCTGAAGTTTTCCTTGGTATGTTTTCATTTTCATCTCCCTTTAACGTCCCTGAAAGTTAGCTTTTTTCTTTTCCAAAACTGAGGAGGAATCCAATTAGGGTCGGTCTCGTAAGCTTTCCAGGGAAAATGGATAAAATTTTTTGGCTCCGGTTTACTCATTGCCTTTTCAGCCTGGATAGCTTTCACTCCTGTTCCTCCCTCCAAAATTTTACCTATTTTACCAGATATAAGTTTTTTTTGCACTAGTATTATATTAGGTTGTTTCATCCATTCCTAAAAATCCTCACTGGTCGTGATTGAGATTGTGTTTGCAATTGTTTTATGATAATTTTTCATATATTAGATAGAACTTCTGTTGAATTTTAGGAGGCTATGATGAAAAGAGCAATAAATTTTAAAGAACTTCCCGCAGACTTGTTGAAATGGAGCTGCGATCTTGAAAAGATACCTTTCAGCACCACCGATGAGTGCAAGCCTTGCGAAGGAATAATTGGTCAGGAAAGAGCACTCAAAGCCATCGAGACGGGCTTAGATATCAAGAGCCTCGGTTACAATATATTTATAACTGGGATGGTGGGAACAGGTCGAACCACGACTATTAAACAACTCTTGGAAAAAATGGAAAAGGGAGACATAACTCCTGATGATCTTCTTTATGTTAACAATTTCAAGAATCCTGATGAACCGACGCTCGTAACCCTTCCAGCCGGAAAAGGAAAACTTTTTAAAGAAGCCGTAGAGAGTCTTATTGAAATGCTAAAGATAAACGTTCCGGAAATGCTCAAAAGCAAGTATTATTCAGAAAGTAGAGACAGCATAGTCGAATCACAGCAAAAAAAGCAAAAAGAAATCCTTAAAAATTTTGAAAAGGAAGTAGCCAAGGAAGGATTTTCTGTCATCCAGGTTCAGATGGGCCTTTTTGTAAAGCCTGACCTCGTCCCTTTGATCGACGGACAACCAACTCCTTTTAACAAACTCGAGGAGCTGGTCAAAAAAGGCGAATTTCCAAAAGAGAAATTGGAAGAGCTGAACAACAAATACGAAAAACTGACTGGCAAACTTGAAGAAATATTCGAACAGATGAAAGAAATCGAGGAGGAGACACGAAATCTCTTGAAAAAGTGGGATGCCGAGTCAATTACACCTTTAATTACAGGAGCCATCAATGAGATAAGGTCAAAATTTGACTATCCAAAAATTTCTGAATACCTGGAAGAAATTGAAAATAACCTGATCAGGAACATTGACCTTTTTAAAGGCCAAAAAAGAGAAGCGAAGGAAATGGAAGCCATGGATCCTTTCTCAGCATTCAGAGTGAATCTCCTCATCGATAATTCTGAGTTGAAGGGTTCTCCTGTTGTCATGGAAACTAATCCGAATTATATAAATCTTTTTGGTTCAGTGGAATTCGTCTCTTCTCGATTTGGCTTTATCCAAACAGATTTTACGAAAATCAAGGCTGGCTCTTTTCTCAAAGCCAACGGCGGTTATTTGGTCATAAATGCCCTGGATGCCCTGGTTGAACCCGGTGTCTGGGCCACGCTTAAGAGAACCTTGAGGAATCAAACGTTAGAAATGCAAAATTACGCTTCGCTTTTTCTCATTTCCTCAGCCAGGCTCAAACCAGAACCCATTAAATGCAATGTCAAAGTTGCCATGATAGGAGATGCTTATATCTATAACCTCCTTTACTACATGGATGAAGATTTTAAAAAAATATTCAAGGTAAAAGCTGAATTTGACTCAGAGATGAATAAGGATAATAAAACTGCCAAAGAATATGGCACCTTCATAAGAAAAATATCTGATGAAGATAAGCTAATACCATTTGATAGAAGTGGAATCGCTGCTGTCATTGAATACGGAACACGCCTTGCCGGAAGACAGAAAAAAATTTCCACACGTTTCCATATTATCGCTGATGTCCTGCGCGAGGCCAGCTACTGGGCTCAAAAAGACAAGAAAAAGACGGTGGGCAGCGAGCATGTCGAAAAAGCCATCCAGGAGCGCTTCGAACGGGTAAGCCTGATAGAGGATAAGATTCAAGAGTTCATCGAAGAAGGAACAATCATGATCGATACCGAAGGCAAAGTCATAGGTCAGGTCAACGGTCTTTCAGTTTATCTTATGGGCGAATTTGCTTTCGGCAAACCCACCCGAATTACAGCAAGAACAGCTGTCGGAAGAGCAGGAGTCATAAACATTGAAAGAGAAGCCGACTTAAGCGGCCGAACGCACAACAAGGGTGTCCTCATTTTAGGAGGATACTTGAGAGGAAAATATGCCCAGAAAAAGCCTTTTTCCCTTTCGGCAAGCATCGCTTTTGAACAGTCCTATTCTGGAGTTGAAGGAGACAGCGCTTCCTCCACTGAGGTTTATGCCATTCTTTCCAGCCTTTCTAACTTACCTTTAAGACAGGATATAGCTGTCACAGGTTCGCTCAACCAGAAGGGAGAGATTCAGCCCATAGGCGGGGTAAACGAAAAAATTGAGGGTTTTTTCGAGGTCTGTAAGGCTAAAGGCCTTACAGGAAACCAGGGGGTAATCATTCCCCATCAAAACATCAAAAATCTCATGCTTCACAATGAAGTGGTTGAGGCAGTTAAACAAGCGAAATTTCACATCTATCCTGTTAAATCTATAGATGAGGGAATTGAAATCTTAACAGAAGTCAAAGCAGGAGAAAGAAAGAAGGATGGAAAATTTGAAGAAGGCACGGTGAATTATCTTGTTGATCAGGAACTGCAGAGATTGGCTAAAAGCTGGAAGACATTCGCCGCTGAACCCGAAAAAGGAAAGGAAAAAGAATCAGAACAAGAATAAAAATCAGGTCTGGATGCATCTCCAAATCCGTTATTAGAAAAGGTTTTGGGAAATAGCCTAGCTCCCTTCAGATTTTTAACGCCATTCTCCATTCGCTCTTCTCGGCGGCTGCGTAACTCGCTACGCTCAGACATACTCGCCGCCCGACTATGTCGGATTCCCTTGAAGAGCGAATTCCGAAGGCTAAATCTTCAATGGTCGCTACAACTATTTCCCAAAACCTTTTTCCTGAGATGTTTAATTCCTGATTCTCCATTTATTTCTGTGCTGCCTGTTTTTTCAGAGTGTCAATTTCTTTTCTGGTAAGATAGCGCCATTTCCCTGCTTTAAGACTCCCCAATCTTAGGCTTCCGAAACCTATTCTTTGCAGATGAAGAACCTTGTGGCCGATAGCTTGGAACATCCTTTTAACCTCTCTTTTTCTGCCCTCAAATATTTCAATCTTAAAGAGACTCTTTTTTGGATCGCTTTTGACCTGAGCAATCTGGGCGGGAGCTGTCTTTTTGCCGTCGAGGTAAATTCCTTTTTCGAGTCTCGCAAGATCTGAAGGATCTGGCTCGCCCATGACTTTAGCCAAATAGACTTTGGGGACTTTAAAGCGCGGATGAGTTAGACGATAAGCCAATTCTCCATCATTCATCATGAGCAGAAGGCCGCTGCTGTCATAGTCCAACCTTCCGACCGGAAAGATCCTCTGCTTGAGTGAAGGAAGCAACTGCTGAATCGTGGGCCTTTGGAAATTATCTTTAAGGGTTACCAGATACCCCTGGGGCTTATTGAGCATCAAATAGACCAGCCCTTCCTCTCTCTCCACTCTCCTACCATCAACTTCTACTCTGTCCTTCTCATCATCAATCTTGTAGCCCAGCACCTGGACCACCTGACCGTTTACTTTAATTCTTCCCTCAGCAATCATCTTATCGACTTCTCTTCTTGAAGCAACTCCTGCCTGTGCCAGGAATTTATTCAGCCTTATCTGCATTTTCAGTAATCTTTTCCCAGGAGATGAATGTTCCCAATCCTTACTCTCTTAAGACCAGCTTCTGCAGCAGCCTCCTTACATTCGTCTGCGTGGCGGCGAGATGTGGGAGGCATATCACGAAAATAAAAATGAGGGAAAAAACCGAGAAGGGAGTAAGGGATTTCAGGATTTAGAGAAGCTATAAATTTTGCCAGATGATAAACTTCTTCTCTCTCTATGTAGCCTGGAACAAGCAGGGTACTGGCTACAACCAAAGGTGGATCTTTTCTCTTTTTTATCCACCCTGCTGCCAGCTCAAAATTGATTTTTGTTTGATCGTTGCTCCTGCCGCATAAGGCAACGCTCAGGCTGGGATGAAACGTTTTTAAATCAAATTTCACACAGCCACCGCTCTCTAAGGCAACCTCCAGAATCTCTTCCAAGAATCGAGTGTTCATGGTTCCGTTCGTTTCCCAGCAGAACCTCAATATTTTTTTATTCTTTTGGGCCAGGGCAAGGCGGGAGGCGTGGAGGGAATGGAGGAGCTGGGGCGAAGGATCTCCCCCAAAGTAGCAGACACAAGAAGTCTTCTTGTCAACAGCCTGAGATAATTCAAGAGATGATTTAGGCTTTTTTACTCTCAATTCTTCCCTGAAATGCCAGTTTTGACAGAAAAGACAGTTGAAGGTGCAGCCGTGATAAAATACAGCTAGGTTTTTATATCCATATTCAGCACCTTTGGCATAAGCATAGCGGGGGAAACCGGCACCGGTCCCACCAGGGCAAACCCAATCCGCAACACAATTCGTGGGCAAGGCGTCATAATACCACGAGAAAAAGCCTTGCTTGGGGGGAGGGCTGATTTTCTTCCCCTCTGTATTCTCCCTTACTCCGCAGTAGCCTATTTCACCTCTTCCTATCCGGCACTTGTTGAAACAATAATTGCAGGAAATCCCGCCTTTATCCTGCGGTGGAGATGAAGGGAGGGCAAAGGCTTCTCTTGAGATTTGATGAGCCTTATGAATACGAGACTCAACTCCCTTGAAATCGGAAAGAATGCAATCGCGGCATAAGCCCAAAAACTTAGAGATAGCAGTATGCTCTTTTCCACAATTGATGCATTTACCCACGATTATTATTTACATTTTTCCTTTACAAGAGCCTTCATCACATCTGCGCTTATTTTGTTTTCTCCATAAAGAGTTGTCAAGAGCCGAGCTTGGTTAATGTGAGGCAAGATACGCAAGGCCGGAGTCTATCTGTAAAGCTGAGTGCTTGATAGTCTCTGTTGTTTTGTTTCTTTTTTCGCTGTTGATCTTGCCGCTTTGGGTGTGATAATCTCATTTCAGGTTGTCAGTGGGTGGAAATTGTGAAAAACCGGACGATATTTGATGTTCCCCCAAAAACAAAATTCTTATCCTGCTATAATCTGGTATAGAGTTTGCATAGACAATGATGAGGAAAATAAAAAATGAAACTCCCAATTAAGAAGGCCTCGATAGCCCTCCTTTTTTTCTACTTTGCTCTTTTATCCTTAAGTTTTCCTTCAACCCAAAGACAGGAAAAAACCCAAGAACTCCGGTATGAGGTCACAGTCACTCTCAAGCTCATCCAGGTCTATGTAACGGATAAAAAAGGGAATCCGGTTATGGACTTAGGGAAAAACGACTTTGTCATCTATGATAATGGAAAAAAGCAGTCCATCACAGAATTTGAAAGACATCTTCTTCACCGACCTCCCTCTGAGACTACGGTTCAGCCTGAGACAATAAAGGAAAGCCCTCTCCCTGCACCTCGGGAACTCATGAGCCGCAAATTTTTTCTTCTCTTTGATTTTGCCTTCAACAACGCTAAAGGAATCTTAAAGGCGAAAGAAGCCGCTCTGCATTTTCTTGACACCCAGCTTCAACCTCAAGATGAGCTAGGATTGCTCTCTTATTCAGCTCTAAAAAGTTTAACGCTACATGAGTATTTAACTTTTGATCACGGAAAAGTCCGAAAAATTGTGGAGTCATTCGGTTTAAGAGACATAGCAGGGAGAGCAGAAAATCTTGAGGAAGAATATTGGCGGGATATCTCAGGTGTAAATCCCCTTGATGCTAGCAAAAGAGGAGGAGTCTTTGATAAAGAAAAAGAAACATGGCAACTTCCTAAAATATATGAGGATTTCTATCCTGAGACGAAAAAATTTTTTCAACTTACGGGTACTCGTATTCATGTTTCAAATTTTATCCAGAAAATAGAAGAATTAGCTAATGCATTGGGATATATACCCGGCTACAAACACATTATTCTTTTTTCCTCTGGACTTCCCTATTCCCTCATGTACGGAATTCAATCCCCTTTTGGCAGGATAAAATTTGAAGGGAGCTTTGGCGATTCATTTCTGCGCGAGAGATATGAGAGCCTGCTCAAAGGACTGGCTGCTTCGAACAGCACATTCTACGCCTTAGACACTGAGGATTCGGCCATAAAGATTGCAGGTGACGTGAGAGTGAGAGGAGCTTTCTCGCTCCAGAAGATGGCCAATGCCACGGGCGGAAAATATTTTGGCAATATCAATAACTATGAAAAGGACCTGGAGAAGATTCAAAATTTGACGGGCTTCTATTATGTTCTTGGCTATTACATCGATGAGAGATGGGATGGGGAGTACCATGAGATAAAAGTCAAAGTCAATCGTCCCGGTTGTGAAGTTCATGCCCAGAAAGGTTATTTCAACCCGAAACCCTTCAACGAATACAGCAAGCTGGAGAAGACGCTTCATTTAGTAGATTTAGCGTTGAGCGAAAACCCTCTTTTCCAGACACCCGTCCGCTTTCCCCTGGTGGTTTTACCATGTGTGATAAAGGGAAAACCAAATCTTGCTCTATTTTCGAAAATACCTATGGAAAAGACTCAAGAACTCTCCGGAAAAGATGTTGAACTGGTGAACGCTATCTTCGACAAAGAGGGCAACATCGTCAAGATCGCAAGAGAGAAAGTGGATTTTTCAAAGTTGCCGGGAGGAAACATTTATCATTCTGCTTTATTACCTCTTGACCCAGGTGAGTACAAATGCCGGCTTGTCATAAGAAATCTGGAAACAGGAAGAGGAGCCGTGGCTTCATCGTCGGTTGAAGTACTAAAAAGCCCAGATTATGGCATCCAACTCTATTCACCCTTACTGCTAAAGCCAGAAAAGGACGCCTTTTATTTAAAAGAGCCATTTATTGCTTATTCTTTTGACTCCAGCCAGTATTCTCCGCTTGTCGAAGAATTGACACAAGGAACGAATCGTATATCGGCTGTAGTAAGATGCTCGTTTTCTGGTATCCAGCAGCCGGATATTAATCTTTCCGCAAATCTTATCCATCATTTAGCCGATACCGAGAAAACGATTCCTGCTACTATCTCTATTCTTAATAAGTATCAAGAGGAAGACACAGAGGTATTTTTAATAGAGCTTAAAACAGAAGAACTGCAATCAGGGGAATATTCTCTTTATCTCTTTGCAGAAGATAGCCTTACTCAATCTGGTTCTATTGTGAATACGACTTTTAAGGTTAAATAAAAAGGTCACGACCCTTTGCCGATGCGTCCCTCTAGAGTGTCAGCGGATCATTTCTGCTTCTAGAGGCAAACTCCAATTGATCAGGTTATTCAATGATTCAATATCTCCATATATTCTCTTCAAAGTTCCAAGCAAATCCCTCCGGGCTTGCCGGTTTTTCTCTAAAAATCTACAAGTTTGAACAATTTTATATTCAACAGGATTCCACTATTTTCCATTATTTTCAATCCTAATATGGCACAGGGAAAGTAGGGATTTAGAGCATCAGATTGTGGACCCAGATGCAGGCGGCCTGACTGCAGAAAGAGGATTTAATCACCGTTATCCTTCCGCAAGAATATTGAGCAGTTCTTCAGCACAATAGATTCGACTGCGTTTTCGACCGGACACTTCTTTAAGAATTCCAAGTTTCACAAGACGCTCTACTGATGCTTTGGCAGTAGGCCAGGTTATTTTCAAGTAATCACTTACCCCTGGCAAGCTGACAAATGGATTCAAGAATAACATATCCAATAACTGGAAAATTGGCGCGGAGACTGATTCTTTCTGGAGTTGTTGACGATATTTCTTTTGCAAGTCTAAAATTTTATGTCCAGTTTCTTCAGCAGCTTTTGATTGTTCTGCAACTCCACGAATGAAATATTTTAACCATTCATCCCAATTACCATTCTGACTAACTCCGAGTAGAAGGTCGTAATATTCATTTCTGTATCTTTCGAAGAAATCACTCAAGTAAAGGATTGGATACTTAAGATAACCCTTTTCATAAAGATAAAAAGTAATCAAAAGTCGTCCCACTCTCCCGTTACCGTCAAGAAATGGATGGATCGCTTCAAATTGGTAGTGCATTAAAGCACATTTGATTAGCGGGGCCATTGAATTATCGCTGTGAAGAAATTTCTCCCACTGGCCAAGAGCTTCGTTCATTTCTGGAACAGGTGGTGGTACATATGTTGCATCAGTAATAGAACATCCAGGAGATCCGATCCAGTTCTGGGTAGTCCGAAATTCGCCAGATTTCATCCTTTCTCCCCTGACGCCTTCCATGAGTTTCAAATGAATTTCCTTAACTAATCTCAAACTGAGTGGCAACTGTTTTAGCCTGGAAAGCCCATAATTCATAGCTCTTACATAGTTCAAAACTTCCAGAACATCTGCGTGTTTCGGTTTTTCCTTTGAGGCTTCGTAATAAAAAATATCAGAAAGCGAAGCTTGAGTGCCTTCAATTCTTGAACTTTGAACTGCTTCCTTTCTAACGTAAGGAGCCACAAGTAAATTAGGATTTGGGATAAGTTTACTTAACGACTTGAGGACACCAATACCCCGATCTGCCTCAGATAAAATTCTAACAAACTCTGCTGAAAACTTATCCAGACCTGCCGGAGGTAAAGGATTGGGGATAAAGGCCCAATAATTTCTCGCCGTCTTAATAAGTCGTCCTGTTGGACTATTCTTGAATTTTTCTATATCCATTTGTCGATATTTTACATTATTATCAAAGAAATGCCAAGTATATTTTGATAAGGAATAAAGTTATGTAAATTACCTTTGATAAGATTTAAGATTATCAAAATAAATGGTGTTTTATTTTGAAAAGATAGGAATTTGCTTTTCAGCTGAGCTTAATCGGGGCTTTGAGGCCCTCTTCTTTTCTCTGGCCTGTTTCTTGATACATCTCTGCTGCCATGGCAGGGCTCTACCGGCAGCGTCATCCAGAACACTCTGTTTTTTATCGTGTGTTCTTCTATTATTTTGAGAGGTTCCTTTCAGAATATGAGGATCGTTTCGATAAGGAGTATGGATATTTCCGGCTGGTCATCAAGGATGTCGTTGAGAAGTATCTCGACTGTGGCAATCCGATGTGCGGGTTTGCCCGCATCCGGTGTCCAGACTGTGGGGAAGAGCGCCTCCTCATGTTTTCCTGCAAAACCCGTGGTTTCTGTCCTTCCTGCCGAGGACAGATGCGTATCATCGCCTTCATCCAAGACCCTAAGGCCATCGATAAGATCATCCGCCATCTCAAGCTGACCTTTGAAGCCGAACGGCCACCTCCGCTTCATAATGTCCAACAGGAACTCCTGATGGCAGCCGAGGAGAGTGGGGCGCATTTCTGAGGGCCTCCTAGGCTGTTTTTTGCTGATTCAAGGGCGGAGCCTAACTTAAACTTATTGGTTTGAAGGTTTCGGTGGATTTGTTTCGCTTTTTGAGTCGTTAACCTAGTCGCTTAGGGCATAATAACTTTATTTCAGGATGTCAGCAGGTAGAAATTACGGAAGATTGTGGGAGATTTGATGCAAGACCTAAAAGGAAATACTTATCTTTTATAGCTCCGTAGATACTATTATATGCTGGCAGGAAGGCCCGATTACCGCCTACAGCTTCTCTTCCTTCTCATCAATGGTCTTTTCGATTTCGTCTACCTCTCGAAGCAGATTCTTTATCTCTGTCGTTCCATCTGAAATAGTCTGCTGACCTTCTTTGACCAGGACTTCGTATACATGTCTTCCTATTTGAGCAAAACGCTTTTCAGCCTGTTTTTCAAGCTGCGCAATCTCAAACTTCGCAACTCCTTTTTCCCCGAGCTCCTTCGATTTCTCCGTTGCTTTTTCAAAGATTTCTTTTGTAGACAAGACTCCCTGACTCAAGAGATCTTTCGATCGTTCCCAGAATCCCATTGTTTAGCCTCCTGTAGATTGATAAGAGTAATAGGTGATTCATCGGCCCAACGCCGAGATACACCCCACTATAATACTCCTAACAACTCAATAGTTCAATAGTCACGCTAGTCACGCCACACGCGCGGAGAATCCACGGATCGAGCAGTCGATCCTATGATGAAAAAGCAGTAGCGGTGGTAACTGACTGAGAAGGCTCCTCAAATCTTTTGAACTCGTGTTCGCATCAGCTTGTTGTCCACTGCAATTAACAACAGTATTATTTGTACAACATCATTGACAGGGATAATATGAAAAAGATGCTTTTTCTCAACCTGGCGTTGCTGTGTATTTTACTCGTGCCTCCGTTCGGGCGGGAAGAACCTAATTATAGAAAACCAGAGCAGCTCGACCGAATTTATTTATTGATAATGTGGGCTTGATGAATCAAACCCCTACATTAATCATAAATCATTGATTGTATTTTAAAAGGTGGGTTTGATAAATCAAACCCCTACAATATAACCTACAATATAATTAGTGGATTTAATCAATCAAATCCCCAAAATTCTCCTATGGTTCGGCAAGTCGAGGCTTGGCAAGAATCTCCATGATCCTGAGGTCAAAAAAATTCTGAGCATGAGCTGGCTTCATGAGGATAGCTGTATCAGCCCCCTGGTCAGAGCCCCCTACGGAAATACAGGGTTCGCGTGTAGGGATGAGCCCTGCATCCGCAGCCATGAGCGCAATCTCAACGGCAACCTTTGTTCCTTCGCCAAAAATCCGCAAAGTATAAGCAATTATCTCTTCCAGCTCATAGGTTTCTAGTTTTTTCCTGACTGCCCGACCTACTCCTCCCAAAGCATGCTGACAGGTCAGAATTTTGGCTCCAGCTTCTTCGATTTTTTTCCGAAATTCCGGCAGTAATTCCTGGTAATCTGGCTTCACAAAACCCGTAGAGTGGGTAACCAAGACCAAATTTTTTGAAGAGAAAATATTAGCTGCCATTAAGCCGGTCTCTCCCGATGTCGTGGCTACAACCACATTTTGAATCCCCAACTCTTCGGCTCTCTTCGCTGCCGCCTCCAGAGTTTTGCCAGTATTCTCCTTACCAGTTTTTTTGAAATAAACACAAGAACCAGATAATACAGATGAATCGCTTTTATTTTCTGCTGACATTGACGATTCTCCTTTCCAATAAAAGAGCTTTCATAACATCTCCGCTTATTTTGTTTTCTCCACAAAGAGTTGTCAAGAGCGGCGAAGAGCAGGGTCAGGTCTTGCTTTTTGCCTATCAGTCAAAAGCAGAGTCATGGGATCAGGTATTGCTTTTTGTTATTACTCGTACAAACGCAATTTATACGGACAGGCAAAAAACAAGACCTGACCCCATAAACCTTTGCTTTCCTATTGCGTATCATATAATGTAAAATATTAATACGGAAGATGGCCAGAATTAACCTTAATGAATCTGTTTCGATGGCCATGAACTCTCTCTGGTCAAATAAGTTAAGGACATTCCTGACGCTATTGGGCATTATCATCGGCGTCCTAACCATAATCGCTGTTGTCTCAATCATCCAGGGTCTGAATAACTATGTCTATACAAAATTTGCTTTCTATGGTGCCAACGATTTTTCAGTCTCAAAATTTGCTATGACTGGAGGTTCCTTGAAAGAATGGAGAGAAATGCTCAAACGAAAAGACCTGACTTTAGATGACATGAGGCTTATCCGCAGCCAGTGCAAATCATGCGAGCTTGTAGGGGCAACTGTTAATACTACCAGGACCGTAAAATTCAGGAATCAATTCCTTAAAGACGTGAACATAAGAGGAGTTACCAATCTTGACCACATAATCGGATCAGTTGTGGAATTGGAAAGAGGGCGGCACTTTCAAATAGAAGACGAAGAGCACTCCCGCTATGTCTGTATCATCGGAGCAGATATAGTAGAGAAATTATTTCCCTATCTGGACCCTCTGGGGAAGCAGATAAAAATTGGCCCCCACAATTTTTTAGTCATCGGTCTTGGCCAGAAAAAAGGAAAAGTTATAGGATTTAGTCAGGACAACTACGTCCGCATCCCCATCACAACTTTCCATAAAATATACGGCTCGAGGAGAAGTATCGACATCAATATTCACACGCTGTCACAGGAACAGTTGGAAACAGCTCAAGAGGAAGTGAGAACAATCCTTCGCTCTAAACGCCATCTTTCATTCAAAGATCCTGACGACTTCTCTTTTGCAAGTTCAGAGACTTTTATCCAGATGTACAAAACACTGACTTCAAGCATATATTTCGCCATGATTGCTATTTCTTCCATTGCTCTTTTAGTGGGAGGTATTGTGGTCATGAATATCATGCTGGTTGCTGTCACTGAAAGAACAAAGGAGATAGGCATTCGTATGGCAATAGGCGCTCGCCGTAATGACATACTAGTCCAATTTCTAATCGAGGCTGCTGCTATTTCCACAACTGGCGGAATGATAGGTATCCTCATCGGCTTTGTGATTGCCAAGATCTTCACGGCCGCTACTTCTTGGCCTTCGAGCATAGAGCCTGTCTCTATCGCGGTGGCCATTTTTGTCTCAGCTTCGGTGGGCATCTTTTTTGGCATCTATCCTGCCAACAAGGCTGCAAAGCTTGACCCAATTGAAGCTTTAAGGGCAGAACAATGAGATTAGGAATCCTTAAAGAAATTATCCAGATGGCTCTTGATTCCCTTAGGACACACAAACTCCGATCTTTCTTAACGCTGCTGGGAATCATGATTGGTGTGATGACGGTAATCGGGATGGTTTCTATCATCCAGGGCTTAAACCGCTCCGTTATCGGTGAGCTTGAATCAGTTGGCTCGGACTTGATCTTCGTCAGCAAACACGAGCCGATTCAAATGGGCCGCCGTTCAGAGGAAGAAAGACAGAGAAAAGACCTTACTTTCGAAGATGCGATGGCCATAGAGAGGGAATGTTCGTTGGTCAAAGCTGTGGCTGTAGACATCGCTGCCGATTATTGGGAGAGCATCCCGATCAAATACCAAAATATTAAGAGTCTTGATTCGATAATAATTGGAATGAATGAAAAATTCCCTCAAGTTCTTTCTGTTTATCTCCCGGAAGAAGGAAGATTCCTGATAGAATCAGATATTACCCATAGCACCAAAGTCTGTGTTCTCGGTTCTGAACTAAATGATACTCTCTTTCCCCATACAAATGCTCTGGGAAAAGAAATAAGGATCGGCCCGGAAAAATTCACCGTTGTCGGCATTCTTGAAAAAAGGGGCAGCATTTTCGGACAGAGTCAGGACAATTTTGCAGGTATCCCCATCACTACCCTAATGAAGTATTATCCTTACCACCTTTCAGAAATTGAGATTTCAGCCGTACCCAAAAAACATGGCTATATGGAAGAAACTATCGACCAGATAACCAACGTTCTTCGCCAAAGAAGAAAAGTAGGGTTTGGAAAACCCAACGACTTTGTCATCTCCACCCAGGGCACCTTTGTAGAGCTTTATAACCAGATTACTGGAGCTGTCTACATGGTCATGGTTGTCATCTCTTCCATAGGCCTTCTCGTCGGTGGAATCGGGGTCATGAACATCATGCTTGTTTCCGTCAAGGAAAGAACAAGAGAAATCGGGATACGAAAAGCCATCGGAGCCCGCTCAGGGGATATCCTGAAGCAGTTTCTGATTGAGGCAATTTTTCTGACCGGAACAGGAGGGGCTTTAGGCGTAATTATCGGATTCGGTATTGCTTTCTTGGTCAGAGCGGCGACTCCTCTGCCGACTTCTGTCACCTCCTGGTCAGTTATCTTAGGGTTATTTGTCTCGATTTCGGTGGGTCTTTTCTTTGGTATTTTTCCGGCTCGAAAAGCAGCCAACCTGGACCCGATTGTTTCTTTAAGATACGAATAAGCAACGGGGGGACACCTTAAAAATCTTAACGTAGGGGTTTGATTTATCAAACCTACATTTTTTATAAATAAGTTGATTTAATAAATCTAATCCCCACATTAAAAAAAGGTGGGCTTGATAAATCAAGCCCCTACATGAATCAAGCCCCTACATGAATCAAGCCCCTACATGAATCAAGCCCTTACATGAATCAAGCCCTTACATGAATCAAATCCCCAAGGGATGGACTGTTTTCTAAATAATTAAGTTTTAAATGTCTGGCCCCATCTTTTTTTTGATGAATTCAAAGGCTTTTTCCAAAGCCTGCTCAAGATTCTCCTTTTCTTCTCCAGCGACCTCAACCAAAGAGGAACTCCCTCCCCCTTTTCCTTTTATAAGGGGAGATACCAGAGGAACAATTTCTCTCATATCGATATCGAGATTCTCAGAGCAGGCCAGGATAAGATGTCCTCTTTCTTCTCCCTTCAGGCCAAAGAGAACAACAAAATCACCCTTTCTTATGATGCTTAATACCAGAAACCTCACCTCTTCTGGTGTTTTATCAACAAAAACTTCTTTTATTACCTTTCCCTCTGCTTCTTGCATGATTTCCTGAGCTTCGTACTGGGCAATTTTCTCCTGCATCTTCTTCCTATTTCTCTGTTGAGACTTTAAATCTGAAGAAAGTTTCTCAACAGAATAGAGAATCTCCCCTTCATTAACAGTGAACCTGGTGGAAAGCTCACGAAGAATTCTGTTTTTCCGTAAATAATCTTCTAAAGCTCTTCTGCCGCAGATGAATTCAAACCGGATATTGTTCCTTATTCTTTCCAACCTTATAATTTTTATCAAGCCGATCTCACCTGTCCTGCGGACATGTGTTCCTCCACAGGCTGAAAAATCAAAATCCGAGACCTCCACGACTCGAATGAGCCCCTTTTTTTTAGGCGGTCTTCTCAGCGGAACACTCTCGATCTTTTCTTCAGGAATGAAGTAGCATTTTATCTCTCTATCCTCAAACACAATCTCGTTAGCCCGCCTTTCTATATTCTCGACATCTTCTTCTGAAATCTTCCTTAAATCCATCTCTAAGGTAGAAATAGCTTCTCCCAGATGGAAAGCGAGAGTCTCAGCACCCAAGAGCTCATGAAAACTCTGGGAAAGAATGTGCTGACCCGAGTGCTGCTGCATATGGTCGAAGCGAGTCTGCCAGGCAACCTTTCCCGTTACTTTAGCTGAGGATATATCCTCAGCAAGGAGGTGGATAATCCTTGCCTCATCTTCCAAAACCTTTATCACCTCGA
>Ga0209427_10003818_pt1 | contig 17602 bp, 16 predicted proteins | sample DeeMarSWOR136_30_FD_187465 | JGI IMG/M metagenome (GOLD analysis project Ga0209427, IMG submission 187465) | Marine sediment microbial communities from White Oak River estuary, North Carolina - WOR-1-36_30 (SPAdes) (version 2) | ecosystem: Environmental > Aquatic > Marine > Intertidal zone >...
ACATATTGGTCATCTTCACTTTGCAGACAGCAACCGCCGGTCGGTCGGCATGGGACATACAGATATGAAGACGATCGCCCAGGCCCTGACAGAGGTCGGATATACGGGATATGCATCAGCCGAAGCCCTTCCCTGGCCAGACCCTGACGCTGCGGCCGAGCAGACGATACGGGCATTCAAGGAGTTTTTTTCGGTGGCATAAAAGCTCAAAGGATTTATAGAAAAACTTTCAAAATAAAACATCTAAACTTATGTAAGGAAATCAATATGTTATTATCCAAATGTATTCATCCTGAAATACTGGAAGCTGTGGGGAAGATGGGGCACGGATCCCGCGTACTGATATCCGATGGTGGTTATCCTCATATAACAGGCAGCCCGGCTTCGGCAAAGAAAGTATGGCTTAACCTGATGCCTGACAAGCTTAGAGTAACCGATGTGCTTGAGGCCCTGACCAGTATTATTCCCATTGAAGAAGCCTTTGTCATGGTTCCGCCTGATGAAAGCGACCAGCCTATCTTCGGCGAATTCAAGAAGCAGCTTCCCAATCTGGAATTAACCAAACTTCAGCGGCTTGAGTTTTATGACAAGGCCCGGGAGCCTGATACGGCAATGATCATAGCAACCGGTGACCAACGCAACTGGGCCAACCTTCTGCTGACCATGGGCTTCATCAAGCATCCCGAAGGTAAGGGAGATTACTAAGAAAAGATATGAAGATCGATACCCATCAGCATTTCTGGAAGTATAGCAAAGAGGAATACCCCTGGATAGGAGAGGGTATGGAGCTACTTGCTCAGGATAGGCTTCCTGCTGACCTCAATCCCCTACTCAAAGAGAACGGCATTGATGGGACAATCACCGTGCAGGCACGCCAGGTTATTGAAGAAACAGAAGCGCTATTAGCCATGGCCGAAGAATATGATTTTATTCGCGGCGTAGTCGGCTGGGTTGACCTGAGAAATCCTAATGTGGAGGCACAACTGGAGCGATTCAAGGATAGAAAAAAGCTGGTCGGCGTCCGTCATGTAGTACAGGATGAGTCCGATGATAATTTTGTCCTCAGGGATGATTTTACGCGGGGTATCGGTAAACTGAAGGCATACGGCCTTGTGTATGATATCCTGATTTTTCCCCACCAACTGGAGGCGGCTATCGAGCTGGTAAATAGATTTCCAGAGCAGGTGTTCATACTGGACCATATAGCCAAGCCTTATATAAAAGACAAAAAAATGTCACCCTGGGACAGCGATATCAAGAAGTTGGCGTCATTTAAGAACGTATCCTGCAAGATATCAGGCATGGTAACGGAGGCCGACTGGCACAACTGGAACGTAGAGGATTTCAAGCCCTTTGATCCCGTGTCCAAACGAACCGAGGCGTCTGTGCACGACGATAAGGACCGCTCTTTCAAAGTGTCCAAGGGAGCGCCACAGGTTATTCTCTCCCTGCTGGAGGACAGGGAAAGAATAAGACAGGAGGTGGAAACACAGGTTGACACCTTTGCGTCGAGCGGTGAGCGGGCGCTCGGTGTCGCAAAAACCGATGATGCAGGCACATGGCGTTACGTGGGTCTCGTTGCCCTCTCCGACTCGCCACGGGATGATTCCGCGGAAACCATAGCCGAAGCTGAGAAGATGGGAGTGCAGGTCAAGATGGTGACCGGGGATCACACGGCAATCGCCAGGGAGATTGCGCAGCAGGTAAATCTCGGCACGAACATCAAATCGGTTTCTTCCTTTATGGACAAGTCCGACCGGGAGGCCATCCGGGTCGTGGAAGAAGCAGACGGCTTCGCCGAGGTGTTTCCCGAGCACAAGTACCACATCGTTGAGCTGCTTCAGAGCAGGGATCACATCGTGGGAATGACCGGCGACGGTGTGAACGACGCCCCAGCGTTGAAGAAGGCTGACGTCGGCATTGCGGTCGCCGGCGCGACGGACGCGGCGAAATCGGCAGCAAGCATCGTGTTCACCAGGCCTGGACTTTCAGTGATCATCGATGCCCTGAAGACCAGCCGGAGGATTTTCGAGCGCATGAACAGCTACGCGATCTACCGCATCGCAGAGACCATACGGGTGCTCCTCTTTCTCACCATGTCGATCCTCATGTTCAAAGTCTACCCTGTCACGGCGATCATGATCGTGATACTGGCGCTGCTCAACGACCTCCCCATTATGATGATCGCCTATGACCATACCAAGCTTGCAATGGCGCCGGTACGCTGGGAGATGCGCAAAGTGCTGAGTCTCGCCACGCTGCTCGGCATTTTCGGCGTCATCGAGAGCTTCATATTTCTACTGCTCGCACGGGACGTGATGCACCTCAACCAGTCCATGCTGCAGACCATCATCTTCCTGAAATTGGCGGTCGCGGGCCACATGACCATATACCTGGCGCGCACCGGGGAACATTCCTTCTGGACCCGGCCGCTCCCGTCGGCTCAGCTCTTTGTAACAAGTGAGCTTACCCAGGTTGTTGCGACCCTCTTTGCGGTGTACGGCATTCTCATGACACCCATCGGCTGGAAACTTGCAGGGTATGTGTGGGGATATGCTTTGATCTTCTTTTTACTGGCGAACCTCACCAAGATCGGTTTCTACAGGCTCATCGATCACGCAGAAGTCATGTTCAGCAGAATAAAAATGCCTAGATGAGTATGCAACGCGTCGCTCGACCTCTTCTGGAGAGGGGATTATATCCAAGCCCAAGAGTCAGGCTTTGAACCAGATAGCTCCAACCCCTTCAGCAGGTCCGCGGCCAGGACGCCGGGTCCTGCTTGAAGAAGAGTTTGAGCTGGTTGTAGAGTGCAGGGTGACGGGCCGCGAGCTGAATCGGCCGCTCGAAGAAGAACTCGGTGGTGACTGCAAAGAATTCAGCAACATCCGTGGCCCCGTACTCGTCGAGGAGTGTTTTCCTGTGATATTCGAGATCTTTCAGGAAGGATTCGTACTCCATACTGAGCACCCGCGCCCAGGTGGTGTACATCGACCGTGATGGGAGGAGCGGGATACCATCCGCACCGCCATACTCCAAGTCTAGCTGATGCGCGAACTCGTGGAACACCACATTGTGGCCGCTGTGAATAAAGTACGCGCTCTTCTGTACATCGTCCCAGGCGAGCACGAGCGAACCCTGAGACCACGTCTCGCCCAGTCTTACCTGGGGAGATTCATCAAACGTTCCATCAGGAAGGCGCCGCCTGGCGGGTGCGACATAGGCGCTCGGATATACCAGTATGGACTGGAGCTTAGGATAGAAATTTCCCTCCAATCCGAGGAGCAGGACGCAGGCCTGGGCAGCGATGGTCAGGCGAATTTCATCGGTGATCACGAGTCCCCCGCACCCCTCGAATCGCTTTTCCGCAAGAAATACCTGGATCAGGCCCTGGAGCCTCCGCTGGTAATCGGGCGGCAGGCAGGAGTAGTAGAGGACGTTCCGCTTTACCATGGAGAGCCAGGCCCCAGGCAGCTCTCTCTCCATGAGCTCGGACCTTCGTTTCTTTTTTGAGAGGATCATTTCAATGCTCACCTGCTGGGCCCGGTCCACCAAATCAGGACCATTCATTACTTACAATACTGCATAATCATAACCTTGAGAAGCAGCACTTTGAACCTGTGTGCCTGTCATGTCCCTCAGCTTCGCCACCCTCTTTTCTACCGGCGGATGGGTACTGAAAAGGCGCACCATGAAGCCGGTCCGCAAGGGGTTCACGATGAACAGATGCGCTGTTGAGCGGCTTGCGGGGAGAGGATACCTTGCCGCAACAAGTTCCAGCTTCTGAAGGGCGCTAGCCAGTGCAAGGGGTTTCCCGGTGATTTTCGCACCCCCCGAGTCGGCCATGTACTCCCGAGTCCGCGAGATCGCGAGTCTAATGACAAGTGCCGCAATGGGCGCCAGGATCGTCAGAGCAATGAGACCGAACACGCCCCCTTCCCTGTCTCTTGAGCCACCATACCCACCCAGCAGGGCCGTCCAGCGTGCCAGCACGGCAAGCATCGTTATGGCGCCTGCAAGGGTGGCAGCGATGGTACTTACCAGAATATCCCTGTCCATCACATGAGTGATCTCATGTGCGAGAACGGCTTCCAGCTCATCCTGATCCAGAATGCGAAGGATTCCCTTCGTTGCGGCAACGGCAGCGTGGGAAGGGTTCCTCCCAGTCGCAAATGCGTTGGCAGACTCGGTTGGTATGATGTATACCTTCGGCATGGGAAGCCCGGTCCTGGCCGCGAGTCTTTTTACCGTGCCATAGAGCTTCGGAGCATCGTCCGGCCCCACCTCCCGAGCCCTGTACATGGAAAGAACGATCCGGTCACTGAACCAGTAACTCACGAAGTTCAAAGCGCCGGCAAGAATCAGGGCCACGATCATGCCCGTGGTACCTCCGATGAGTCTTCCAATCAGAACCAGAATAGCTGTCATGACCGCCATCATGACTGTTGTCTTTATGGCATTCATAGAGGACACCTCCTCGATACCTGCTTCCCTCGATATCCTGACTGCATATTTATCAATGTAAAGGTCACTGAGCTTTCAACATCACAGTATCTCCATGCTCCATCTTGAAACTAAGATACCTGCACAATATTATGAGAAGCTTTCATGAACATTACATTTTTGATAGGGTAAGTCTGGTAACTTTTTCGTATACGTTGGTACCCCGCAGACCTGCACGTATGCTTCACTAGTCCTTGCCTCTCTGTTCCCCAGAATGCATGTTTATTACTGTTACATATAAAAACATAGAAACATCTCAAAGAGGAACATAGAGATGAAGCGATTGGGATCATATAACGAGAGACGACAAAGTTACGGCTGGCTTACCTTCACGGTTCTTTTCATCGTTTTGCTCATGGGTTCGGGATGCAGTGGCGGAGGTGTGCTGTCAGGCATGGTGTTTCAATCTGAAGAGCATGCATTCCGCATCGTTGAAGTGTCGGATGGCCTGAACCATCCATGGGGGATTACCTTTCTTCCCAACGGTTCCATCCTCGTCACCGAGCGTCCCGGGAGCCTTGTTCGTGTGGACCAGGGTCTTGTAACCCGTATAAGTGGATTACCGGACGTGGCCTCTGTCGGCCAGGGCGGACTCCTCGACATCGCACTGTCACCCGATTTCGACACCACGGGGTGGATATACTTCACCTACTCCAGGGAGCATCCCGAAGGATCAGGCAGGTATACCACTGTACTGGGCCGGGGACGCCTGAGTGGCACGAAGCTCGAGAACTGGCAGGAGCTCTTCCTCATGAGCAACCCCTCTTCCAGCACCAGGCATTTTGGATCGCGGATTGTGTTCGCTCCCGATGGTTACCTGTACATGACGATCGGTGAACGGGGAGAGCAAACCAGGGCGCAGGATCTCGGTGATCACGGTGGATCAACACTCCGCCTGACCGAAACCGGTGAACCTGCGCCGGGCAATCCATTTACAGGTCAAAGCGGTGCACTCCCGGAGATATTCAGCTTCGGGCACCGGAACGCTCAGGGGGTGACCGTGCACCCCGTCACAGGGGAGGTCTGGCAGCACGAGCACGGGCCCCTCGGAGGAGACGAGGTAAATATCATCCGCGCCGGGAACAACTACGGCTGGCCTGTGATCACGTACGGGCTCGAGTACTCGGGAAATCCCGTGGGAGACGGTATAACCCACAAGGACGGTATGGAACAGCCGCTTGTGCACTGGGAACCGTCGATAGCACCCTCGGGTATGACCTTCTATACGGGTACACAATTCCCAAAGTGGCAGGGCAACCTCTTTATCGGAGCACTCGCAGGGAAGCACCTGCGGCGTCTGGTGCTCAATGGGGAGAATGTCACACATCAGGAGGTACTTCTCAAAAACACCGTGGGGCGCATTCGAGCTATAACCCAGGGACCCGATGGGCTACTCTATTTCATAACCGATGAGGAAAACGGTATGCTCTATCGACTGGAACCGATGTGACAACTCGGGCTGCCGTGTTTTATCCTGAGAAATAGCTATACAGAGAGAGCTCTTTTGAAGCTCTCTCTGTATCCAGCGATCTAAAAATATCAGACGACCATCCTGGCTTTTACCTTTTTCACAGCCGTATAGATGTTGATTCCGGATAAAAGCACTGACACGACGCACAGTACAAATGCTATATAGGGAACTATCATCGCTTCCAATCGGAAAAACGGGGCCATGAACAGTGCCATTCCAGCAATTCCTATGGAGAGCACAAGCCAGTTTGCCTGCACCGCTCTGTTACCGACTTCCTTTTGATCTTCGAGCTTTGCGATCCTCGGCAACAGGAGTATACTTCCGAGAAACTGGATCACCCCTATTACGAGATATATTATCCCCGTGTACACATTCTCAGACCACTTCACAATTCCCAGGGCGAGTATGACAACGCCTATCACAAGCAGGATAACCATGGTTACCTTTATATATTTCTTGAAGTTCATGCTCATCACACTCCTTTCTCACTGATGGTGTGCTCGCCTATCTCGATCTTGACACCCAGGGCATCCAGCACGATCGCCAGCACCGTGTAGATGACAAATCCGCAGATCAGTCCATTCAGTGCTGCAATACCCCACTTCATGAGCCATCCGCCGATCCAGGTTCCAAGCCCAACAGAGAGCCACCCGACCCAGTTCAGACGGGCCAGCTTCATTCCCGGCTTTCCCTTGTATCTCTGTTTGAACGGAACCTTCCTGTACGCGCGGAAGATATAAAAATCTGCTATCAACACACCACCAATTGCAGGCAGTATTTTACCGAGCAGAGTCAGGAACTTCATAAACGGGTCCATACTAACTCCCGCTGCAAACCCCACCCATGCAGCTATGCCAACTCCGATCAACCCCTCGCCCAGTGTGATGTGCCACTTCTTCGTGTGCAGCCAGGTGTTGAAGGAGAGTGCGCCGTTGTAGAGGTTATTGTCGTTTGTCGTCCACTGACCAAGAATCGCCATGAGAAAGGCACCGATGCCCGCGCCGCCGGCGAGAAGTGCGCCTGCTACATCACCCGCACCTGTTGCGAGCATGAGCATTGCAGACCCTGTGAGCATATACACCTGGAAGATAATGATCTGAATGATCCACCCCATGGCACCGCCGATTGCCCTTTTTGCATAACGGGATATGTCCGAAGTTATGATACCACCCGCAATGTACATACCAACAACCTGCGTGATACCTACGCTCAGGGGAGCCGGCTGCTGAGGTTGAATACTCATCAATCCGGCAAATCCTCCACCCTGGGCAATACCGATCATCGCCCCGACTCCCGCTATGAGCATGAAGAAGGGAACTGCAAGGTAGCTCAGCCATGCAAGTCCTTTGAATCCAATGATGGCTGTGACGATCATGAGCAGCCCTCCCCATATTGAAGCAACACCTACATTCGCCCATGCAGCATTCGGGAAAAGGGTGTGCACTATGATGCCAAACAGCCAGGCCTGCACCGCGAACCATCCGATGCCGCACGCGATGCCGGCAACAATGGTACCGAAGAGCTGGGAGCCGATTGTCCCGAAAGGAAATCGCATATTCACATAGGTGGAGCTCCCGGAAATGCCACCAATTGGCGCGGTGAGTCCGCCGATGACGGCGAGGATCGCAGAGCCTATCACAGCAACAAGAATTGCATCCTTCAGTGCAAACTGAAGCCCGATAGTCCCGCCACCCCAGAGCACCGCGATACAGGACAGCACCCCCATGTACACATAGAAGATACTTGAAAAGGAACGCTTTTCATGCCGAGGAACTGGGACCATTGAGTAGTCGCCATACGCATCCACCCAAGGCCATTCCTCCTTTTTAACTGTGTCTCCCATACCATGTACCCCCCTTTTTAAATAGTTTGATGTATGCTATACAATGCGCGCTCTCAAAGAATTTTTGACTTTGGTGACTAGGTAGAATAAATGGAGAACTTACTCTCATACTGTGTCGAATTTCTTGTTTCACTATTGTCGCCGACTGGGCCAGATCAGAAATGTATCTTTGACTGCAACTTCAAATCACAAAACAAAACTTTCAACCTGCACATCATCGTTTTAAAAAAAGTAGTCGCTCGTACACAATTCTTTCGAATTGTGTACGAGCTCAAGAATTAGTTTCTTACTTCTTAAACTACCTCTAATTATACAATCATCCATGTGAACTTTTTAATAAAATGTGAATTGTTTATCAGAAACTAATTATATTTGGAATTGATAATATTGCAATAATTTTTTCAAAATTACATAACCTTTATATCGCTACCGGCAGCTCATTTTATATGGACCGGTCATGGGATTTGCCCTAATGTATTTATAGCTGCCCGGGCGTTTGCGCCTTCGCTCACACCAGAGAACGGTGGAGGGCACCCCAGCAGCCACACACAACGACACGATGAGGAGGATTGAGATGCCTGTACGCAAAGCACATGCGATATGGGAAGGAGACTTGGTAAAGGGGAAAGGAACCATGCGATTCGGGAGCTTCGAAGGTCCCTACAGTTTTTCCTCCAGGTTTGAAAACGGAAAGGGAACCAATCCCGAAGAGCTGATCGGGGCAGCATTTGCGGGATGCTTTTCCATGGCGCTTTCGCACGAACTCGCCCAGAAGGGACATACACCCGATCGGATCTCCACGAACGCAGAAGTGCATCTCGAGAAATCGAGCGAGGGATTCACCATTGAGTCAGTTCATCTCTCCGTGAAGGGAAAGGTCCCCGGGGTTCAGGAAAAAGAGTTCAAGGAAGTGGCTGAGGGGGCGAGCAGGAACTGTCCTGTAGCGAGGGCCCTCGCGGGAACAAACATCTCCCTCGATACAGAGCTTCAGACGTGAACTCCAAGGGCGAATGAAGACACACTGATGATGCTGTTATCCTGTGAGCGCTTTATTATCACAGGTATTGAAGCCATGCATGCGTTCGAACAGCAGCTTGTATGGTGACAGAAATACGCGGTGGGAGGTATAGTGATGTCAAAACGGGTTCTCGTGCCGATCGCCGACGGCACTGAAGAAATCGAAGCGGTCTGCATCATCGATGTGTTGAGACGTGCGGATGCAGAGGTTACCGTCGCATCCGTTGACGGGCTTCAGGTCACGGCATCGCGGGGCGTCACGCTGGTCGCCGACACACTCATTTCGGACTGCACCGGTGAGATATACGACCTGATCGTTCTTCCCGGTGGATCGCAGGGAGCGGAGCACCTCCGGGATTCTGGAGAGCTTCTGGAGATGCTGAAACTGCAGGAGAGGGAAAACCGCCTGTACGGAGCGATCTGCGCGTCCCCGGTGATCGTTCTTCAGCATCACGGGCTTCTCGGCGGGCGGCGGGCGACCAGCCACCCCAGTGTCAGTGACAGGCTGGACAACAGGGAAGAGGTCGAATCGCGCGTGGTGGTCGACGGGAACTGCGTGACAAGCCGAGGTCCCGGGACGGCGATCGAGTTCTCACTAAAGCTCGTCGAGCTGCTCTTTGGGAAGGAAAAGTCAAAAGAGTTGACAAAACAAATGCTCGTAACCTGACGTGCCCTGTTTTTCCGCTATTAACGTCATACCATCCTCAGCAAAACACAGATTGACTTTTCAGTAACACCAGCCTACAATGTCTCAATCCACACATTTTCCTGAGGGACCGTTAACCTGTGGATCGGGGAATGTCCCTGTGTTTGTTCACCATTTTATAAAAGGAGGGACAAAAAAGTGCGTGAGATGCTCAGGCATAATTCAGGCAGAATATTCATCATAGTTCTGTTCCTTTCGATCGTGGGCATGCTCTTCGTCACTCGATACTTTACCCACAAGATCGTGGTATTTGGCTGGATAACTCTGCCGCTTTTTTCAGGACTTATTTTCGTCCTGGTATGGTTGGTGGCCTATCTGATCTACTTCTTCAAGTTCTGGCCCTATCGATAGTGCCGAACGTCACAAAGGAGGAAATGCAATGGCAGTTATCGTTCTGGTGCTGTTTGGGATAGCAATTTTGCTCATGGCGGCGTATGGATACAGGGTTTCCGCAAAAACCGCTGAGGATTACATGCTCGCGGGGAGGACGATCGGTGTCGTGGTGATGTTTTTCTTCATCCTCTTCGCCGTTTCATCGAGCTGGACATTTTACGGGTACCCGGGCCACCTGTACCTGCACGGACCCTCCTATATCTATTTCATCTGGGGCTCGGTTGCAGGTTTCGCTGCCCTGTACATGTTTCTCGGACCGCGGCTCTGGGCGGTGGCGAGGTTGAACCAGTACATCTCCCCTGTTGAGGTGCTTGCGGAGCGTTACGACTCCAAGTTCCTGCGTCTCATCCTCTCGCTCATGATACTCGCCTTCATCGTTCCCTACGTGGGAATACAGCCGCTCGGCGTCGGGCTTGGTTTCAAGGCCCTTTCAGGGTTCCCCATCATAGTCGGAGCACTCTACACCGTCGCGCTCCTCGTGATACTAGTACTCCTCGGTGGAATGCGTATCGTGGCATGGGTGAACATCTTTCTTGGGAGCATCTACGCTTCGGCACTGCTTGGCTCGCTCATATGGGTGACCAACCGCTTCTTTCCCGGAGGGCTGGCCGAGGCAGCTGAAAAGCTCATGGTCAGCAATCCCGAGCTCCTCAGCGCGCCGGGGCCGCTCGGACGGTACACACCCGTCATCATTGGGGGCACCATGGTTGTCGGGTTGATGGCATTCAGCTGGCCCCATATCGTCATCGGCGTCATGACCGCTCGTGACAAGATTCTGTTCAAATGGTTTCCCATTCTCATCTTCATATTCGGAGGGATATTCTTCTACACCATGCCCTTCATCTGGGGTTCCCTTATCGCCCCTGTTGTCATGCCCGGTGTTGCAGACATCAAGGCCGCCGACTCCATCGTGCAGACCATCATAACGCAATTCTTCCCGAAGTGGTTTTCCATCTATGTGCTCATGGGGGTCATCGCTGCAGCAGTATCCACAGCGGCGGTTCAGCTCATGACCTCCAGTGTCATCTTTGCCAGGGATCTCATACAGGGTTTCATCAAGCCGAATGCGACCGACGCACAGATAATCAAGTGGGCCAGGTGGGCTGTTGTCGGTATCGTCATACTCAGCCTTGTCATATCGATCCGGTACACCACCGCAATGGCACTCTACCTGACTGAGGTCACGATCCCGGGTTTTGCACAGTGGGGGCCGGCACTCGTTGGAGGCATTCTCTGGCGTCGTGGTACCCGGGAAGGGGCGATCGTCAGTACCCTGGCTGGACTGGTTTACCTGATCGCAGGGTTGATATACCGGCCGCTGTTCTTCGGGTTACATCCAGTCATGCCAACGATCATCGTAAATATTATACTCTATGTGACAGTGAGCTTCCTGACGCCAGCTCCTTCTGAAGAAATCCAGTCGCGATTCTTTGAAGAGGTGGATGAATTTCTCGCAGCGGGGTAGAAACATGCGTGAAAAACGTGGAAAAAAGATCAAGCCCGAACAGAATGTGGACGCACCACGTACGTGGCGATACATCTTCAACCCTGATGGGGATGCAGCGGACCTGCTCGCCTATCCCTCCGCTCTTGTCGAGGGGAGGATAGCCGGCAAGTATCTGCTCTCCACTGAGTCGCTGCCCGATACCGTCGTGGTACAGGGTGTGAAGAAGAAAGGAATTTTAGCGGGAGCCGACGTTCGCGTCGATAGGGCGCTGGCGCAGGAAAACGGTGTCGAGGTCGCCACACGCCCTCGAGGCGGGCGCGGGGGTGCACAGCTGGCTGAGACCGTTTCCTTCTATGAGCTTCTCTCCTCTTCTTCGAAGAAGTTCAGCGCAGTGGATGTGGACCTGGATGAACCCGCGGTTTTGCTCTACACATCGGGGACAACGGGTCAGCCAAAAGGGGTCATGCTCTCCCACAATAACTTTCATGCGGAGTGCGATGTGGTTGACCATGTTTTTCCAATCTATCCAGAAGATTGTGTCGTGGGTGTTCTGCCGCTATTCCATGTCTACGCCATGGCCGACACGCTTATTCCCATGGCCAATTACGGATGTGGTTTGAGCCTGATTCCCCAGTACAGTCCCATGGAGCTTTTAAAGAATATCGAGCGGGTACAGGCAACGGTGCTCCTCGCCATTCCCACCATGTATGTGCACATGCTTCAGGTGGCGAAGGCAGGAAAGGCAACAATTCCAAAATCCCTCCGTGAGTGCATCTCTGGAGGCGCTCCCCTGCCATTGAAGGTGATACATGAGTTTGAGGAAGTCTTCCAAACCCACATTGCAGAGGGTTACGGTCTGACCGAGTCGACTTCATGCATTACGCTGAATGTATCGGGAGAGAGCTACAAACCCGGCTCGATCGGTCCATCCGCACCCGGGGTCGATATACGGATATTTAACGATGACGACAGGGAGCTGCCCCCGGGTGAGGTCGGGGAGATCGTCATGAAAGGAGGGGTCATAACCAGGGGGTACTACAACGCACCGGAAGAAACCGCCGAAGCGATGAGAAACGGGTACTTCCACACCGGTGACATGGGATATAAGGATGAGAAGGGATACATATACATAACAGATCGTAAAAAAGACATCATCATCAGGGGAGGCTTCAACATCTCGCCCCGCGAGGTAGAGGAAGTTGTATACGCCTTTGAGAAGGTAAAGGATGTAGCCGTCATAGGTGTCTCTGACAAAAGTGAGAGGGAGGCGGTCAAGGCCTTTGTGGTCCTCAACGAGGGGGAGAGCTCTTCTGCAAAGGAAATCATCGATTACTGCAAAGAACATCTATCGCCATACAAGGTCCCGAAGTTCGTGGAGTTCCGCGACACACTTCCGAAAAGCGCCACGGGCAAGGTGCTGCGTAAAGAGCTAAAGGAAGGCTACACGGACGAGAGGCTCATTGAGAAGGATACTTCAGAGGAGGTTACCTGCAGGTGAGTGAGAGAATGGGTTTGGGCAAGATGCTCGAAGAAACGGCGAAGAAGTATCAGAAAAAAACGGCCCTCTTTTTCGAGGGGAAAGAGATAAGCTTCGAGCAGCTGGATGAACACGTGAATCGACTGGCCAACGGTTTGAAAAATCTCGGCATCACAAAGGGCGACCGGGTTGCTATCATGCTTCCCAATATCCCTGAGTTCGTCTATTCATACTTCGCGCTGCAGAAACTGGGAGCCATCGCCGTGCCTTTCAACACCATGTACAAGGGAAGGGAGATACTACACATACTGAACGACAGCGGATCAAAAGCGATCATAACACTGACCAATTTCGCCCCTCTCATAAATGAGATAAAGCCGGATATTCCGTGTCTGGAGCATATCATACTCACCGGCGAGAGGACCCTGCTCTTCGTGCATCCCGAAAGCACCGTTGCAGTGCAAATCGTGCATCACCGGGAATTCTTTCCGAGCGTTGAGGAAACCTACAAAAAGGTTGGTGAGATCCTGGTAGAGACTCTGAAGAAGTTCGGGGTGCATGAGGCATGGTACAAGCACAGAGGAAGTGTGCGTGTAAAGGGGAGGAAGATAGCAAGTTTTACCATCGCCGAAGTGGAAAACCTGGCAATCGTGAATGCCCTCTGTTTTCTCAGCAAGCTGGAGACCGATGATTTCTTCAAGGTCATCTGGATTCCACCGGAGGTCAAGGACAAAGTGCTTGAGCCTCTCACCTCGGTCGAGGAGGAGACGGGCAGGAGACCCGATAAAACGCAATTCAAGGATGTCATCGTGCGCGCCATCGAAGAGGGTTTCGGCGTAAAGATCGAGGAGGGACCGCTCAAGAGAGATGAGCTCTTCGCTTATGAAAAACAGCGTGCCCTGGCCAAAAAAACATAGTGTGACCTAAAAAACTTCTCAGGTGATACTTCTTATATCAAACCTGTTGTTATAGTGAAGATGACATTAGAAAACCATACAAGAGCATATTCCGATTTCTTCAGCCAATACAATATCACGACGCAGATATCTGTCGATGATGCGCCCCTGCAAATGCATCAGGTACAGGCGGTCGGCCATGTCGACGATCTGGGAAAACTTGTCGAAAAATGCTCAACCATGAGCGCAGAGGAGCTGCATTTTGAATCGGAGAAATACTTCAACAACTCTTTTGTGGGGGAAGCGTTTTTTTACTCTGCCATGAGCGGACTCATCAGGGGAAAGCGTATGCGAGAGATTGCTGATGAGTTCATGGGCAGGTCGAAGATAGCAGACAACCCCTACACCATTCATCAATTGCATGGGAGCTGGGTGCAGGACCACTCGCAATCGATCTTCATCTTCCTCGATTGGGACGGGACCCTTGAAGTTTTCGATGATAAACGAAAAACCCACAAGTTGAGAGATAAAAGCCTCTCTTTTTTAAAACAGTACAAGCGAATGAATAAAGATCTAGGTGTCAATAAATACCGATTCATCATTACCTCAGCAAGCCCGAATATTTTGGACAAGGTAAGGGCTTACCCGGAAATCCTGGAAAATGTCGACGGCATCTCCTCCGTTACCGGTATCACACGTTTAACGAAGGAGAGAAACAAAAATCAGGTCTTTGGAAAACTGTACACCGATATCTGCAAGAGATTGGGAATACATTTTTCAAGGGCAATTGCGATTACCGATTATTGGGTTGACCGATCCGTTGAAAATACATTTCCCATAAACACCATCGTCACACCCCCGGATATTTCCGCAGACTACTGGAGCAAGGTATTCGACACGTTTGAGAGAAAGGGTGATGGAAACCTGTACATGGGTTTTACAGAGCTGCGAAGGAGCCCCTACGAATTCAGAGATGTAAGCATCCTGGGCACGAAAAAAATCGACTCAGTGAGGACGTACAAGATCGGCGATGAAATTTCTCTGTACAGAACGACACTTTTGGGTGACTGCTTCTTCATATATCCCGGTAAAATACCGCTGAAAACACCCGATACAATGATGAAAAACCTGAGAAGCATCTATAAGATCATTTTCAAGAAATTCTAGAGCCATCCCCCCTATGTTACGCTTGTGACGGAAACAAAATTGAACTACCCAAAATCCGATTTCGAAACCTTTGTCCAGGTGCTTGACGGTACGAAGAAGAGCGACCGGGTGCTCTACAGCGAGCTGCTCGTGGACGAGGAGATCAAGGAAGTGATTTTGAGACGTATTTTCGGCGAGGAGTACTATCCTCCACCCATTGAACAGTGGGGTCCTGAGAAGCTGGCTGTACCGACATACCATGAGAAGAAGGCGCATTACGCGAACTACTACAGACAGGCCGTTCGGTTTTGGGACCTGTTGGGCTATCCGCTGTTTCCGGACCTCACCTTCATCACGAATTTTGAATCGATGAATGCCATGGGCAATAAAACCGATGACACAGCCCTCCTTTCAAAAGGAGAACGATACTGGGCGAGCGAAGGAACAGGGATGATCAGGTGCTGGAAGGATTTCGAGCGCTTCCCCTGGGAACGAGCACATGGGTACATCGATGAATACGGTGCTTATCTGGATATCATTCAAGAGTTCCTCCCACCCCGCATGAAAATTGGGATTGTGGGAACCCTCTTTGAAGAACCTCTTGAATGGATCCTCGGATACGAGGGTTTCTTCTACATGCTGAAGGATCAACCCGATCTGGTCGAAGCTGTTTTCAGCAAGGTAGGTGATATCATGCTTGCCTTTTACGAATCCGTGATCGGGCATGAGAGTGTGGGTTGTATTTTTCACGCCGATGACCTCGGGTACAAGAGCGGCACGTTCATTTCCGTCGGCGATCTTCAAAGGCTGGTTTTCCCGTGGTTCAAAAAGTACGCATCCCTAGCCCATCGTCACCGAAAGCCGTTTTACCTCCACAGCTGCGGCAACAAGGATGAAATCATGGACATTCTTATCGATGAAATACCAATCGATGCGATCCATGCATTTGAGGATGAGAGCTATCCGGTCACGCGGTACAAGAAAACCTGGGGCGGGCGTGTCGGGATCATCGGCGGTGTCGATTTGGACAAGCTGAGCAGGCTCGATGAACAACAGCTGCGGGAATACATACGAGGTGTACTGGAAGCCTGCATGGAAGACGGCAGATACGTGTTCGGCTCGGGAAATTCCATCACCAATTATGTACCGATCAAGAATTATCTGACGATGCTCGATGAGGCCATTAACTGGCATTAAAGAAGGAAGGATTGATCTCACATGGAACACCTGGACGAAATCAAGAGGTGGCTGGAAGCACACCGCGATGAGCTGCTGTTGCAGCTCTCGGAGCTGATTCGTATCCGGACGGATAACACTCCCCCCACGGGCAGGGAAAAACCAGGCCAGGAATACCTGTACCGCCTGATGAGCACTTTTATTCCAGATTCTGACCTCGACCTGTTCGAGATCGATGACGTGAGGGGTATCCGGGAGCATCCGCTGTTCTACTCAGAAATCGACGGGATAGAACGGGACTATCGGGATCGACCCAACCTTGTTGCACGACTGTCCGGAACGGGCGGAGGCAAATCACTGGTTTTTTCCGGCCACATGGATGCGGTTCCCGTTATGGAGGACAGGTGGGACGTGTTCCCGGATCCCTACAGCGGCGGTGTCAAAAACGGGAAGATGTATGGCCGCGGCGTTGCGGACATGAAGGCGGGAACGTTCTGCGGTTTTGCGGCTCTGCAGTGCCTCAAAGAGCTGGGGGTGAGCCTGAAAGGGGACGTTTATGCAGAGAGTGTGGTGGACGAAGAGTATGGCGGTGTAAACGGGACCATTGCCTGCCGTGTGCGGTACCCGGACATTGATTTCGCCATTCTGGCGGAACCCTCGGCCCTCGCAGCGATCATCGAAACCGCAGGCGGAACCATCTGGAAGGCCAGCGTGGAGGAAAGAGGGCCTGGAGGCTACTCACAGAAGACAAATCCCATCTACAAGCTTGGCCACATCATTCATTTTCTCCGCCGGTACGATCTGGAAGTGTACACGAAACTGGAGTACCCGCGAGAGTACAAAGGACAGATGGACCTCCAGCTCTTACCCTTCCTCGTCCACGCAGGCGGCCGGAACTATCTGGAGAACGCCTCCTATGTTCCCAAGAGCGGCTGTATCTACTTCTACCTGCCGGTTCTGGTGGGAATGAAGGAACATGATGTTCGAAAGCATTTTACCGACTTCATGAATCATCACCTCAAGGAGCTGGAGGATTTCCGTGACGGCCTTCCCGTGTTTGAAACAGTACTACGCTGGCTGAGACCGCACAAAACTGATGTAAACCATCCCGGAATGGAGGCAGTCCGTGAATCCTATCGGGTCCTGGGATTACGGTACGAGGAAAAAGCATTCAGTTTGCCCTGTGATGCCTTCTCTTTTCGGGAGACAAGCAAAACTGAAGTCGTTGTCATCGGCCCAAGGGGGGGCAACTATCACGGTATCGATGAGTTCATAGAGATCGAGAGTTTCTTTGATGTGATTAAACTGATGGCAACCACAGCGATTCTGTACTGCTCCTGATCGATAGGCGACACACTGATTCCGGAACGATTATGTACAAAACGAAGTACAACGAATATTGTAGAGAGACCATACGATGGGTCAAGAAGACCGAACTCGATACACTACATGTCTTTTAAAAAGGATGATGCACGATGCTGAATTACGATCCAAAGAGACCCCCTGATCCGAAGGAATGGCTGGATCTCG
>Ga0209427_10003819_pt1 | contig 17602 bp, 9 predicted proteins | sample DeeMarSWOR136_30_FD_187465 | JGI IMG/M metagenome (GOLD analysis project Ga0209427, IMG submission 187465) | Marine sediment microbial communities from White Oak River estuary, North Carolina - WOR-1-36_30 (SPAdes) (version 2) | ecosystem: Environmental > Aquatic > Marine > Intertidal zone >...
CCCTCCATCCACAATATCCACAGCTTTCCAATGATAATTATTTTGTAAATGTTGGACTACATGGATTCCGACACCTTCATCTCCCATAAGTAAATTTCCGATACCAAGAATTAATAATTTATTCAAATAAAAAATCCTTTTTCATCATAATAATGAACAACACCTGTTGTTGCAAGAATAATTTATGAACAGATTTATAGGAGAAAATATGATAATTCAACCCATTATTAGCACAAAAAATGGGGTACTAAAAGTTAAGATTAGCAAGTATAATCAGTAGTAATCGGTTATATTTAGTGTTCAGATAAAACATTAGTAACGTTCTTACTAACCCATTCGGAATACAGGAACAGGTTCTTTCCCCATAAAAAGAAAGAGGTATTTAATGAATTTAAAATTATCTTGCCCGATAAACAGGAACTTGTCTATTTTAGGAACCAAATAGCTAATAATGGAGAATTGCTCTTGAATAATATAAAAAAGACTTTTATTCTGGATGGATATAATTTAGACCTGAACAGTTTGGTTGAAATTGCCCGTCTGCCTGGTCATTCAATTCAGATCACTGATGAAGCCATAAAAAAAATTCAACAAAGTCGTATCTGGGTAGACAAACTACAACAGGAGGGAAAACCGATAGTATATGGTATTAATACCGGCTTCGGATCCAAGGCAAATGTCTCAATTGATTTGTTGAACTTAAAAGACCTGCAAAGAAATTTAATAATGAGTCATGCGGCCGGAACCGGACAATCCTTTCCAATCGAGATAGTACGAGCTGCTATGATTATCCGGGTTAATACCTTTGCCAAAGGATTTTCAGGTGTTCGTCCTATTCTGGTCGAGACTTTGATCAAGATGATTGAGAGAGGGGTGACGCCATGGATTCCTGAACAAGGCTCACTTGGTGCCAGTGGAGATCTTGCGCCTCTCTCGCACCTTGCCCTGGTAGTAAGTCGGGGAGTTGAAAGAGATTTAGAAGAAGATAGTGGCCAAGCTTACTTTTGTGATCCTGGGGTGAATAAGTGGGAATTAATCACCGGAAAATTAGCTATGAAAAAAGCGGGAATACCACGAATCGTTTTAGAAGCAAAAGAAGGGTTAGCATTAAATAACGGCACCCAGATTTCCAGCGCCATACTGGCAATGACAGTAAATGATGCTAAGATGCTTTTAAAACAGGCAGATATAGCTATGGCAATGACACTGGAGGCTTTGGAAGGTATTTCCTCTGCTTTTCGAACGGAAATACACGAATTACGTGCCTACCCGGGACAAATTCAAACGGCTGCTAATATTAGAACTCTCACTGCGGAAAGTCAATTATTGGATAGACACCCAGAATATGTACAGGATGCTTATAGTATAAGATGTCATCCACAGGTCATGGCGGGCATTCGCGATGGAATAGGGTATGTGGAAAAGACCATTACTACCGAGCTCAATTCGACAACGGATAATCCAATTATTTTACCAGAACTACCGGAAGAAAATAAAGCCATTTCTGGAGGTAATTTTCATGCACAACCCATTGCATTTGCTGCTGATATATTAGCCATGTTATTATGTGAACTGGGAAGTATTGCAGAACGCCGGATTTTTCGCCTGGCTGATAAAAATCTGAATAGGGGGCTCCCCTCATTTCTTATACAAAATAGCGGATTGGTGAATGGTCTGATGCTTGTACAATATACTGCCGCTGCTCTGGTTTCTGAGAACAAAGCGCTGGTACACCCGGCAAGTATTGATTCTATCCCAACCTGTGAGAATCAAGAGGATCATGTTAGCATGGCACCTATTGCTGCAAGAAAAGCCGCTATCATCCTGGCAAACACACAGAAAATTGTAGCAATTGAAACACTCTATGCTGCTCAGGCATTGGAACTTCGCCTAAGAGAACTTGGTCAAAACAGCACACCAGAGAAAATTCTCGGAAAAGGAACTGCCTCTGCATATCAAAAAATAAGGGAATACATTCCATTCATTGAGAAAGATAGACCTGTATATCGTTACATCGAAAATGCGATAAATCTTTTAAAAAAGGGTGAATTACTTAACGTAGTTGAGGAAAAGGTAGGCCCATTAAATTGATAAAAAATCGATGACATTTATTCCCCATGATAAGGCAACAATCCTCTTCCTGATAATTGATCGTAAGGAAAACTTAACATTAGAAAAAAAATTTAGATATTTAGCAGGATTCCTTCAACTTTATTTTATTTATGAATTGCAACATCTGAACTGCTTGGTTATGACGGTGATATATTTCAGTGCGAACAAATCCATATAAATGGTAAAAGGATTCTTTATTTTCAATCCAATTTTTAAGTATCTGCTTAATTGCAATCCGCTGGTTATATTCAACTGCTACACCAGCCTGACAATTTTGAATTAACCAGGCAATATCACTCTCCAGCGGGCACATTGCTAAAATCGGTTTTTTGAAATAGAGATATTCATATATTCTACCTGGGGTCACATTTTCACTACCAGAATGTTGATCCTCTATCGCTAAAGCAAAAGCATCCATACCATTAGCGGCGGTCAATGCCTGAGTGTGAGGAAGATAATCAACCCACTCTAATAAATGATCTATCTGATAAACCCCGATCTTCTTTAAGAAATCAATCGACCATTTTCCAATGAATACAATCCGCAATTTATCCTTAATATCTGGACTTTCCTTTAACAATTCAGATACCGCTGCCAAGAGAGGCTCTGGCGAATTTCCCTGTGAATAAACCGTCCCCATAATACCTATTCGGAAAATCTTATCCATTTTTGACTTATCCACCTTATGTTGAGGAAAATCGTCCGGATCGTACCCATTTCTTACTACCTGTATATTCTTCAATTCTAATTCTGGATATTTCTTTAGATAAAATTTTTTGAGATTTGGATTAACAAAAGTAATACCATTCGCAATGTTAACAACCAATTTCTCTAACAGATTTTGGAGAAAATAATGAAGTCGACTAACATGAGGGAGATAGGGATTATCTGTCCATGAATCTCGAAAATCAATAATAAAAGGTATATTATAAATTCTCCAGGCGAAATAAGCGATAATTCCTGCAGTAAATGGTGGAACAGTAGCGAGAATAATATCAATATGATACTTTTTATGAATTTTTCTGATAAACTTCAAAGCGAAGGGTAACCAGAGAATTCGACTATCAGGCAAAAAGAGAACACCCGATATTTTTCTCAGGAATGCACTGCTCTCTTTTGAATATTTTCTGGATTTTGTACTCGACCGACCCAGTAACCGATTCACAAAGAAAAGTAATCGGAAGGGATCCAGGGTTTCAGTACGATATATGCTCACGGGTTTCGGAATATCCACCTGTAGCGAGGTATCTTCCGCATAGAAAAAGCTGGATTTAACGGTTAACACCGAAACTTTATATTCGGCATAATCCCAGAATTTTAGCAATTTACTGATGCGTTGTATACCACCACCACCCATGGGTGGAAAGTAATAACTAATAATTAATAGATGTTTCTTAGGGACAGCGTTCACGGATAGCTGAAACCAATTCCTCAAATTTTTCAGTTTCCTGTAAAAAATCTATTTCATCTGCACTAATTGTTAACACATTAAATTTTTCTCTGGCATCATTTATCCATTTCTCGTAGGCGATATTTAGATATTCTAGATAATCAGGTGGTATAGTTCGCTCATAGTCCCTTCCCCTTTGTTTTATTCTGGCCAATAATGTCTTGATGGAAGCTTTTAGATAAATTATGAGATCAGGTTTGGGAAGAAAATAAACCATATTATTAAATAGTTCACGATAGGTTTGGTAATCTCTTTCATTCATATATCCCTGCTCATATAAAGATCGTGCAAAAATCTCCACATCCTCATAAATTGTCCGATCTTGAATTGCCGGATACGCTAAATTGTATATTTCCCTCTGAGTTCGAAAACGATGAGCTAAAAAATAGATTTGCAGATTAAAACTCCATCTTTTCATATCACTATAAAAGTCATCCAGAAACGGATTATCTATCACACTTTCGAAAAATGCTTTCCAATTTAATCGTTCCGCCAACTGCTTGGTAAGGGTTGTCTTGCCAACACCAATATTTCCGGCAATCCCGACAAGGTAACTCTTTTTAACAATTTTCATTAAGAACCACTTAATTTGAAACGGAAAAGCTCCACCACTTTAAATTTTATAGGTTGGCCGTTTTTAGTTCCTGGTTTATAGCGAAATTTCAACAGTGCCTTCACCGACGCTTCAGTAAAGAGATCACCGTCCGATTTCAAAACTCGATGCTCACTAATCTTACCCTGTTTGTTAACAATAACCTCTATGATAACATCGCCCTCTTTACCGGCATTTCTATACATTTTCGGATATTCTGGTTGTTCTCTCTTAATATATTCTCTTTTTCCAGAATCTAAAAACACTTCTAAAATGGCATCTTCCGACCCGCTTTGAATAATTTGTGGTTCTGCCAATCTTTTTTCAGTATAACTTAACATCTTCTCCGGCGCTGAATCTATCTGAATAGGTGAAACTGTAGTATCCTTAGATGATTCAGGTGTAATACTTTTTGGAGGTATAGTAGCGGCAAGATTAGTTGAATCAAATTGAGAATTACGTGGTAGCGCAGATGTGCTTAGTTGAACAGAGGCATTATCCGGAGTTTGTGTAACTGGAGGTTGATTAAGTAAGGCAATGACTCCAGGTGATTGCACATAGGGTCTTCTCTGAAAAAATATAGGTTGGAATATAACTTCCCCGTAGGCTGGATTATCTTGTTTATCATATAAAGCTAATCGGATTTCTTGAACATTGGAGGTGTTCCAAAAATTATTCTGTGCATAAATTTGATTTACTGAATGGTTATATATATCAAATTCAAAATTGTTATGAATCCGATTTTCTCCCTTGCTATACTCATCATTTTCCGGATATCTTCCTAAATCAGGTTCTGATTTACTGAAAATAATCACCCCATAATTATTTTGCGTTATAGTAGATTCACTTACCTTTGGAGTGGATGCCAGTTCACAATTTATACCGGCAAATCCATTCCCATATAAAAGGGTTCCTGTAATCTCTGGATTGGACCGAACCTCACAGCTTATTCCCGAATTATGATTAAATCGAATTTCACAGCTATTCACCAGCGGAGAACTTCCCACACAAGACACTCCACGGTATCCAAATTCAATAATACAATTTTGAAGAATTGATTTATCATAAAAATTTTTAAAAATAATACCATACCAATCATTCATTTGAGAATTATTAGAGTGAGAGGTGAAAGTAATTGGCTTCTGAGGATTGGTATTTTTTGCAATTAATACTCCTTGAATAATAAATTCAGATCTTTCTCGATCTTTTCCTGCACCAAGTACATCAGTCTTTGCAAGAAAATGTACCTGCGTACCCTCCGCTATTACTAAAGTAACATTTCGGGAAATGGTCACATCACCATTGATATAAATATCGCCACGCCAAGTAGTATTTTGCGTTATCTCTCCAGATATATACTCTTGAGCAAACACATTGAACAATGTAAAACTAATGACAAGCAGGATTATTAATTTCAAATTCATTTTAAATTACTTAATATCATAAATTTCCAAATTACACTTTAACCATTTACTCAATTACTTATTGTTTGCGGAATTGCCCTTTTCTCCAGAAACAATGAAATTTTTAATCTTCTTAATTAAATCTTTCTCTTTAAATGGTTTGATAATAAATTCATCTGCACCCAGTTTTAGTGCATGATCTTCTATATGTTTACTGGCCCGACCGGTAAGGACAATAATGGGTAGATCTTCCCAGCGTGAATCAGAGCGAATTTGTTCAATCAGTTCGTATCCTGTCAACTGGGGCATTTCAAGATCAGTTATGATGAGATCAAATTCAGATTGGTTCAACTTTTCTAGCGCTGCATATCCGTTTTTCGCCACATCCACATTGAATCTATTTTTGGTAAGAAGTCCAGATAAGAACTTACGAACACTCAACGAATCATCTATAATAAGAATTGATGGTTTTTCTTCTCTTATTGATCGCTTTTTTGAACTTATGGTACTCTTTTCATCAGATTTCGGTTTTTTTAAAAGATCAGATTTTAAACTAAATGTTGACTCTCTCAATCGTAAACTATAGAAGACAATTTGGGGTATGTCTAAAACAAGCACTACTTTCCCGTCAGCCAGAATGGATCCACCAAGAACAAACCTCACTCTTTCTAATCCTTTTCCGAGTGATTTGATTAATATTTCTTCTCTCTGTAATACCTTTTCAACCAGTAATCCAATCCTTTTCCCTTCATCCTGTATGTTAATTAATGGATAACGCGACTTATCAAGCATTATCTTTTTATCTTTTTCTTTGATCACAAGGAGGGAAGATAGATTGATTACAGGAAGTTCATATCCTCTGTGTCTGATGTAGTAATTTCCTTTTTTCTGTATTAAATCCGCCGGATTGATTTCGGTTGTTTCCTCAACCTGAAGAAGGGGAATCGCATAGATATTTTTGTTAACTTCAACCAGTATGGCTTGAGTTACGGTTAGAGAAATTGGTAACCGAATGATAAAGCGAGTACCTTTTTGGGGAACTGAATATATCCTTAAATCTCCTTTAATTTTCTGAATTTGGTTGCGGACAACATCCAGTCCAAAACCTCGACCACTTAAGGGTGTTATTTCTTTAGAAGTTGAAAAACCGGAATGAAGTAGAAATTCGAATATTTCGGGATCTGTTAATTCCTGAGCCAGATCTTCCTGCAAATATCCTAATTCAATTGCCCGGTTTCGAATCTGATCAACATTGATACCTTTTCCATCATCTTCAATTGTAACATTAATGAAATTTCGCTCCTGATGTGCACTTATCTTAATCAGCCCTTCCTCAGGTTTCCCGAGTTTTTTCCTATCCTTTGGAGGTTCAATGCCATGATCAATAGCGTTCCGTAGAATGTGAAGAACAGGTTCATATAACTTTTCAGCAAGAATTCTATCTAATTCAGTATTCTCGCCTTCAAGGTAAAATCTTATTTTTTTTCCATACTTTTTTGCAATATCTCTCATGGGTCTGTTAAAACGCTGGAATAGCAATCCAATTGGAACTAAACGAGCTTTAATAATTTCATCATGTATCTGAGTGCTAAGACGAATTAATTTTTGTATTTGCTCATCATAGATTCGCCCGGAATCCTTTAAACCCTGAAGTGAGTGAGAAAAATTGTGATGAAACTTTTGTAGATTAACAGCAATCTTTTGGATATTATCAAACTGGTTCTTTTGAGATTCTTCTAAAAAAGGCGCATTTTGAATTTGCGATTTTACTAACTCCATAAACTGCTGCTGTTCTTTAACAATTTTATCGAAATGCCACAGTATGTTCTGTAAATTCTTACCCTCCATATCCATACGAGGAAGTAGACCTTTGAATTTATCAAATTGGGTCCTAAACTGATTATGATTAATAACTAATTCTGCAGCTTCTTTGAGTAAATTATCTATTTGTTCTGTTCGTAATTTAATATGAGTATCTATTTGAGCAGATTCCTTTGATTCAACTCGATCGGTAATACTAAAATATTCGTCAGTCGCATCAACTGCCCGAGCGGTTTTCTTTTTGCTGCTCTTCCCTTTTTGAAGGGATTTCTTTTTATCATCAACTAGTTCTGTTTCAAGTTTTTCGATTATTGTATCAAAATTTTTAAATGTAACTTCTTCTCCAGTGGCTAAGGATGAAATAATGCAATCTATTTCATCTATTACATTAAAAAAGGCCTCGCAAATAGCTTCATCTAAGCTCTCTTTATTTTGTATAGATTTTTCAATAATTTCTTCACTCAGATGAGTGAGTTTCTCAACCGCTTCCTGCCCTACCATGGCTGCCGAACCCTTTAAAGTATGAAAAGTTCGCATCAGCCGATGAACAAGCTCTTCATCCTCGGGATCCTTCTCAATCTTCATAAGGATAAAGTTTAGATCCTCTAAAAATTCTCTTGATTCCTGAATAAAAGATTGAAGCATGATATCAGAAGATTCTTCAGATCCAGGTTTTTCCTGAACAGAAATAACTTCCGGCTTTTTCTGAGTTTCATCTCTGTTATTGTCTTCAATATGAGTTAGATAAAATGATATAGAATCAACAGCATCGACGTACAGGGATCGGGAAACTTCCTGTTCGGCAGCTAATTTTCTTACTACCTCAATGACCTTTCTGAAAGCAGGAATCATTTCTTTCACATTTTCTGCGTCACTTTTATTTAACAGCTCAATAAGATTTTCCAATTTATCCATCAGTGAGCCAATTTCAGAAAATCCCAGCATTTTTGCAGCAGATCTAATCTCATGGACTGAATGATCCAATGATTGCAAGGTCTGTTTATCATGATGAAATTTTTCTATGAGTGTTAGATTTTTTTCAATACTGTTGAGATTATCGGCGGCTTCATTTCGGAAGATATCTAATAATTCAGGATCTTCTTCCTGCAGTTTTACCAGAGCTTCCCTGCTTACCTCAGTTTCCTCAATAGTACCTTCTGGAACTGGGAATTCCTCAACATCTTGTGTTTCCTTTACTTCTTGAGGCGGGCCAAAAGCAAATTTTTCAGCTTTTTTTTTTGTATCCTCAGTAAATTCTTCTTTACTAAAATGTGTATGGATATAATTTTCAATTGAGTCAATTAGACTAGTTAAATCAATCTGCTTACCCTCCAGCTGTTCGCGTATCGATTGAATAACATTTGTGCAGAGAAATAAATAATCTTGTGATAAATTCACTTTATCTCTAAGAAGCAGTTCTGTCAAATGTTCCATGGGATCCAGAACACTCCGTATATCCTGGAAATTCAAGGTTTTAGCCGAGTCTTTAAAGCTATGAAAGACATTACTAAGATCTTTTAATCTTGATTCATCCGTTAAATTTTCCTTTAAGTACTCAACATTTTCCTCCATAATGAGTAGAAATTGATTTGCATCATTGAAAAAAGTGTCTCTGAGTTCTTTATCAAGAGAACTTACTTCTGCCCCCTCTGCTTTTAAGGAAGGAGATTCAATAGATTCCTGAACATCAACTTCTGATGAATCAGTTAGTTGAGTAACAATATTATTGAATTTCATTTCGAAATCTTTTATGAAATCATTACTCTGAAATTTTTCTGGCAGCTTTGTTATGGTATTAATTATCTGATCCAGAAATTCAGCGTAGAAATTTCTTAGCTTGGGTACATTCTCATCAGAGACAGTTAATAACTCAGATTGTTTATTCAATAAAAACTCACCCAGTGCCTTCACATCACCGCTGTCTATTAACTCGCTATTTTGTACCAGTTGTTGAAGAGATATTTGCAGGTTTTCATTCACCACCGTTTTAAACTCGAGACCATTATTACGCAGAGCATTTATCGCTGCTTTTAAATGCCGTTCGGAAACATCCTTAAATGCCTGAATAGATTTGGAAATTTCAAGTTCAGTTTTTACAGGCTCGATTTTGGTAAGTTTTTCAATATAACTGGTCCATTGCTCTGGAGAAGTTGTATATAAACGGTGTGACATTGTATCAAATGATTGAAAAATTTGCTCCCTTTTAGCGATTAATTTTTGGTGTTTTTGTGGATTTCCGAGCCAATTTAAAATTACTTCAAGTACATTTGAAGCTCCCCCTGAAAGTTTCAACAGATCGTACCAGCTTTTTAAGTGTGCGAGATCGTTAATAAGAGCTTCCTTTATTTGCTCATCGTCAGTATTCTCGGAAAACGAGATATAATTATTCCGTGTCCTTTGCAGGAAAAGCTGGTTCACCTCAGAAAAAACAGGTTCAATTTTTTCTTTCTCAGAAAGTGATATTAAAATTTCAACCGGCATAGTTGCTGAAAGGATTTCGAGAAAATAATTCTTCTTTTCCTCTAAAGACTTAAGTTCTGCTTCTTCTTTTCCTTCTAACACAGCATCAATATATTTAATAAAGGAAGATAATACATCATTCATCGCTTGGACTGCAAGAAGTGGTAGAAATTCACCTCTTTCAAAAAAGTCTTTTAAATGTTGTAACAGTTCACCACTGATCTTTTCAATTCTGGAATATTTATGTATTTGCCCTAAATCTTTCAAAACTTTCAGATTATCAAGTACTATAGAGCGTGATTCTATGTCGGTTGGAAAAGAAACAAGTTTTTCAAGCTGCGCATTTACTTCGTTGGATAACTCATCAATCTCATGAATCAAATAATCACGAAGGAGCCATCGTAGGTTCTTATCTTCCTGGGTTAATTTATCCGTCTCTTCGCCAATTCTTTGGTCCTGGTCAAAAGATTCAATAAGCTCCTCAAGCTTTGTGTCTTCTGTTCCAGTAAATAATCTGAATGGTTTACCAGCACAAAATGTTTCGAAGATATCTTTATTTGCATCGGATATCCTTACAAGTTCCTGGGAGAGTTCGCCAACATTTTGATCGAAATTTTCAATATAATGTTGCAGAGAATTATCATCCGCAGGTGTTTGATATACATTTTTTAATAAGGTTATGGAATTCTGTAACGTTTTATCCTTGCTATATTCTTCAAAGAGAGTGGGGATAGATTCGTCATTTTCTATGCGATTGAAAAGGTTAATTAGCGAATTTTCTAAAACTGGTTTCTCTGTCATAAATTTGTCTAAGACTCGATCTTTAATCTGCTTGTGAATATACTCTTTGAAAAGATACTCTTTTCTTAAGGGGACAAAACTTTTTAAATCTCGTAGCACATTTTCGCCCCAGGTTGGTTCTTGTGCGATAACCTTAAAAATTTCTAAAAAATCCCGAGCATATTCGCCCATTTGTTCAACAGCTTTCGCCGGTGGGTTTTGTTTAATCCGCTCTAGTAAATCCGAGAAAAAGATAGAAATATCGCTGGTTCCTTGCAATTCGGCGAGCTTCTCAATATTTCCAATGGGATCATCAGTGCTGGTAAGAAAATTAATAAAGTTAAATAATGTATCCAGCAAATTATTTTCCAAATCTTCACCTGCTAATTCTTTTATCGAATCAAGCAGATTCAAGTAATAGAAAGTGTCAAAATTTATTGCTTTTTGCATTTTTGTACCCACTTACCTGTTTACATTATGAAAAATATTTATTACTATTTTTTAAATTCAATCTGATTTGACAGACGGAATTTGGAAATTGCATCATTTAGTATGTCTGTCAATTTAGACATTTCTTCTGATAGTAATTTTGAATTTTTAGCGACTTCAACTGTTTTCTGAGCAATTGCTGCAACATTTTCCATAGATTTGGCAATATTTGAGCTTTGAATAGTTTGTTGCTGAAACGATTCAGAAATTTCAGAAATGAGTTTATCCGAATATTGAGCCATTTCCAGAATTTCTTTAAGTGCGCTTCCCGCCTGATCCACTTTTTTTGTTTCCTTTTCAACTTCAGCTGTTCCGTTTTTCATTACAGTAACCGTTTCAGAAGTCCCTTTTTGAATACTTTCCACCAACAGGGCAATATCCTTTGCAGCCTGACTGGATCTCTCGGCGAGACTTCTTACCTCATCTGCCACTACAGCAAACCCACGACTTGATTCACTCGCACGGGCCGCCTCAATTGTTGCATTCAAACCAAGTAAATTTGTGCGGTTAGCAATATCACTTATCACCTCAAGAATCTCTCCGATCTCCTGTGAATTCTGACCTAGGATTTCGACCTGACGGGCAGTATCTTGAACTGTTTCTCTTATCCTATGCATACCTTCAATGGAACTTTTAACAATCTCAGTCCCCTTATTGGCAACTTCTGCGGCACTACTTGCGGCCTGAGCAGCCTGCGTTGACCGGTCGTTGGCATATTTAATGATCTCCACTACGCTCTTTACTGCACTATATGTCGATTCAATCTGCTGCGCCTGATCATTTGCCCCGTGAGCCATCAGCTCAGTATTCTTTAATATTTCTGCCATAGAACCCGTAATTTTTGAAGAGGCTTTTTTTACATCCCGAATGAGATCGCTCAACTCCGAAATCATTAAATTAAATGAATCTGATAATGCCCCCAATGTATCAGCAGTAACTTCTGCCTTAACCGTAAAATCCCCATCGGCAGCTGCAGAGACAATTCGCAATAAGCTGGTGATTTGACCTTGAAGTCTATCCCGGTCAGCCTCGGTTTCAATCAATCCCTCTAACTTTTCCAACATTATATTGAGAGCGTTTGCAACCATGCCCATTTCGTCTGATGAACTATTTTCATATCTTAATTGATAATTCCCTTCCGAAACCTGATTAATGAAGCGCACAAATTTATTAACAGATTTTCGTATCAACCTCGACAAAATAAAACTCAAAACAATTGAAATCAGAAGTGCTGCAATACCATATATAATAAATTTCTCATAAAGTTTCGGCATAGCAGCCGTTACCTTTGACTCACTTATATCCACTCTCGATATAGCTACGACTTCGTTCTCACTATTTAAAATCGGAGCAAAAGCTACATAATAAAACTGACTCGATTCAATGAATGCAGTGGAAAGTTGAACACTCTTATTTTCTAAAACTGCCTGAACTTCCCGAAACAGGGGCAGGTTTGTTCCGGGAACAAACGGTTTCGGGGAAGAATATAATACCGCTAATCGCCCATTTTCTATCAGATAGATAATTACATTATCTATATCAATTTCTATCATTTGATTTTCTATTGAACTCAGTTTTTTTACCAGGTTCTCACTAATAATTGTGGTATTTATTGGCCGATTTGGGCGAGTTTGATTAACAACTGATGATATAACTTCATCACTTGCGGTCGCATTGAGTAATGCCAGAAACTTGAGATTCTCTAAAATATGATCTTCTCTTACACTTTTTTGTAAAGAGATCATATGATAACTTAATACGAATACAATTACCAGAGCGACAAAGCTAATTATCAGAATAAATTTCCATAAAAGATTTATCTGATTACTTTTCATTCTTTTATATCCCTCAACATCAGGCATAACTACTAAGTTCAAATGAGGAGAATAATCGTTCGATATTCAATAAATATATTTCGGTAGTCTTATCTTTTATAATACCTGAGACCAAATCTTCCATAATCTTTGGTACCGATCCATGGGCAGGTTTAATGACCCTAATATTTATCATTTGCACATCATGAATCCTATCACAGATAACACCCATAACCGTTCCTTTTTCTTCAATTAAAATAACCATATCTGTTTGTTGGATGGTTTTCGGCTTCATATCTAAAATAGGGGAGATGTCCACTAGGGGGTAGATTTCGCCTCTTAGATTAAATACACCGATAATGATGATCTTTGTATTCGGAACTTTGGTAATTTGCGGGAGCGGAAAGACTTCTCTTGATTTTAGAACCTCAATGCCAAACAATTTTCCACCGATTTCAACAACAGATATTCGCTCATCAAGCTGACTATCTTTATCATTAACCTTTGCCATATTTATACTCTATAAAATTTATAGGAATGGATTTCCAAGAAGTATAGAATCCATCATTGAATAATGTAATTAGACCAATCAGGCACCAATCAGATCATGGATTTTAGTTATCAATTCTTCATCCCTAAATGGTTTGGGGATAAAATCATTTGCTCCAAGTTCCTGCGCTTTACTCGTTTCCTTGGGGGTATCCTTAGCGGATAACATTACCACAGGAATGTCTTTCCGTGCTTTTATTGCTTTTAATATATCTAAACCATTCACATCTGGAAGCATAATATCCAAAATAACAATATCAGGATCTTTTTCATCCAAGAAAGAAAAAGCCTCTTTACCAGTTGAGACAGTGATAACATTATAGTTTTCATTTTCTAATGCAATCTCAACCATTTTGCGAATAACAATGCTGTCATCCACTACCAGAACTGTTTTGTGTGACTCGTCAACAGCAGTATGAACTTTTGAGGGCGCTTCGGGTTCCTCCGCAGTTACAGGTTCTGGTTGGTCTCCACTTTCAAATTGTAATTCATCTGATGTGACGCTAGATTCACTAACCTCATTCTGGTCAATCTGTTGTTGTTCTTCTTCCTGCTCGCTGACAACAGTATCTGTCTCTTCTTGTTCAGTCAGATGGCTTTCAAGATCTACAATTTCATCTTCCCCCAGAATTTTAGGCTCTTCACCTTCTTCCCCTTCCTCAGAAGTGGTTTCTTCCGTAAGTAAATCATTGATTAGACGATCTAAGTCCTGCTCATCTTCTTGTTTCTCCTCTGTATCTTCTTCGAGATGTAATTCTTCAAATCCTTCCGCACTTTCCTCTTCTATCCTAACGGGTTCTTCTATTTGCATTTCCACATTTTCAGGTATTTCATCTTCAGGTGTTTCTCTTCCATTAGATTCCTCTTCCGGCACCATTTTTTCATCGGAAACAGCTTCATCAGCTACTTTTTCTGCCGATTCTTTAACGGAAAATTGTTCTGCCTCTGATACCATCTCCTCTGCCACTGCTTCTTCTTCTGGCGCCGTAGGAACAATTTCTTCAGTTGCTCCTTCAATATCTTCACTAGGAGTTTCGCCTTCCAATGGCATGATCAATCCTAGCTCTTCCAAACGTTTAATGGCATTCTCTGTGGTTGTCTGCTCAATCCCTAAAAACTCGGTAATATTTCCAACAGACATTTTACCATCTACTGCAAAGAGGATTCTCCATTCTTCCATATACAGTTTAATATCATATACTTTTTCAGCTAATTGATCGGATCTGACAAAAACCTGACTCACGATTTGCTCCTTCTTTTAAATGTAAAAGTGATCATTCTAATGTGGGAATTATCGGAATGATTCATTTATAGCTTTAATTTTTTTAATAATTTAAATTTGATTTTAAATTAAAAATTTAGTACGAATATCAAAAAATGTCAAGGGAAATTGAGGTCTATAAAATATCGAAAATAATTCCAATGAAATCTTTATCTTTGCAGATGAAAAACAAACAATATATACTTAACTGCACAACTAAAATGTCATAATATTTTATAACAATTTACTATTTCAATTTTTTCATTACGCAATTGTCTCTAAATTAAAATATATGTAATTTTGCATCAATTATCAAAAAAGAGGTATAGGGATTGGAAGAAATCAACCAACTGGTATTGCAAAGAAGAGAAAAGCTTTTAAAACTTAAAGAACTTGGTATTAATCCTTACCCCTATTATTTTGATCGTTCCCATACCACAAAACAAATCCTTGAAAACTATTCAGAATTAGACCAAAAGGAAGTGACGATAGCGGGTCGTATTATGTCCAATCGACTCATGGGAAAAGCCGCATTTTTCCATATTCAGGATATGAATGGACGAATTCAAATCTACATCAAAAAAGATATTGTAGGGGAGAAAGCTTTTGAGTTATACAATCTACTCGATTTAGGAGATATTGTTGGTATCAGTGGTCAAGTTTTTAAAACCCGCACAGAAGAAATAACTGTATATTGTAAAAGAATTGATCTATTATGTAAGTCACTTCGACCTTTACCAGTAGTAAAAGAAAAGCTAGTTGATGGTCAGAAAATTACCTACGATCCGTTTTCCGACAAAGAATTAAGATATCGCCAGCGTTATGTTGATCTGATGGTCAATCCAGAAGTGCGGGATGTTTATGTTAAAAGATCGAGAATCATTACCACAATGAGACAAATTCTGGATGAACATGGATTCCTGGAGGTTCAGACACCAATTCTTCAACCCCTTTATGGTGGCGCGTCTGCCCGACCCTTTGTGACACATCATAATGCTTTAGATATGAAGCTCTATTTGCGTATTGCTGATGAACTTTATCTAAAACGCCTGATTGTTGGAGGATTTGACGGAGTATATGAATTTGGACCAGATTTTCGAAATGAAGGTATCGATCGGTTCCATAACCCAGAATTTACTCAAATGGAACTCTATGTGGCTTATAAAGATTATAATTGGATGATGGAATTCACTGAAAATATGATTTACGAAGTTGCCAAAAATGTACTAAATTCTCCTAAAATTAGTTATCAGGGTAAGAAAATAGATCTAACACCTCCCTGGAGAAGATTATCAATCTTCGATGGAATTAAAGAATTTACCGATATCGATCTAAGAAAACTAAACGAGCATGATTTACTGAAAGCAGCAGAGGATCTAGGAATTGCAGTAGAAAATTCCTGGGGGGTAGGAAAAATAATTGATGAAATTTTTGGTGAACATGTTGAAACTAAACTTGTACAACCTACCTTTATTATTGATTACCCCATAGAGATGTCTCCTTTAGCCAAAAAACATCGTGAAAATCCTCAACTGGTGGAAAGATTTGAACCGATAATAGGAGGGAAAGAAATTGGTAATGCCTTCAGTGAATTAAATGATCCCTTCGATCAAAGAAAAAGATTTGAATCACAGATGGAATTAAGAGCAAAAGGAGATGAAGAAGCCCAGGTCTTAGATGAAGATTTTCTTAGAGCATTAGAATACGGGATGCCTCCCACAGCTGGACTCGGTATCGGAATCGACCGATTAGTAATGCTATTGACTGATTCTCCATCAATCAGAGATGTGATATTCTTTCCACACATGAGGCCGGAATAATATAAATGAAAACAGAATAAATTTAAATTATCGAGATGAACTACCAATTTTTTATCGCCAAAAGATATTTTAAGGCAAAGCGAAAGACCGGATTTATATCAATCATTACCTTTGTTTCTATCCTGGGAGTGATGATAGGTGTTGCGGCACTAGATATTGTGTTATCTTCTTTCAATGGTTTTGAAGATGAAGTGAGAACTCGACTATTCAATGCTGATGCCCACATTCAATTGAGAAAGTATTATGTTGAAGGCATTGATAATTATCGGGAGATTATAGATACAGTTCTCACAGTAAAACATGTTATAGGCGCCTCTCCGGTAATTTCCCGAGAGGGAGTTGCCAGGTCCAGAGATAATAATCAACCTGCTGCAATTCGGGCGGTTGATCCAGCAACAGTCGGATCAGTCAATGAACTTCCCAATAGTATTGTTTCAGGCAAATTTGATCTGGGAATGCAATTATACGAAGATCGAGAATTACCTGGTATTGTACTTGGTAGGTATTTAGCCGAAAGCTTAATGATTTTTTCTCCAGACGAAATTATCACCTTGTTTATCATTCCACAGGAAGCCAATATTTTTTCCCCACCGAGGGTGAAACAGTTTGTGGTCACTGGCATCAGCGAGATTGGATTCTATGAATATGATAAAGTAATGGCATACATATCTATTGAAGCGGGTCAGAAATTATTTAATATGCCAAATAGCATTTCTTGGATTGAAATCAAATTAGATAATTATAATTTAGCCGGAAGAATAGCACCTATCATCGAAAAAATTGTTGGCGGTTATCCCTATGTTGCAAAAACTTGGTTTGAATTGAATAGGAGTCTATACAGCTGGATGACCATAGAGAAATGGGGGGCATTTCTTATATTATGTCTGATCATTATGGTTGCTGCTTTTAATATTGTAAGTTCTCTTATCATGATAGTAATGGAAAAGACCCGCGAAATTGGAATTTTAAAAAGTATGGGCGCCTCTTCAAAAGGGATCATGCAAATCTTTTTATTTGAAGGGATTATTGTTGGTCTAATTGGGACTATATT
>Ga0209427_10003821_pt1 | contig 17601 bp, 16 predicted proteins | sample DeeMarSWOR136_30_FD_187465 | JGI IMG/M metagenome (GOLD analysis project Ga0209427, IMG submission 187465) | Marine sediment microbial communities from White Oak River estuary, North Carolina - WOR-1-36_30 (SPAdes) (version 2) | ecosystem: Environmental > Aquatic > Marine > Intertidal zone >...
GAAGACAACTCAGAAAGCTATTACAGTTACACGGTCATCCCAGAGTTTCAAAATTTCTTAATTTTGATATTTATTGTATCAACAGTATTGGCGATTATCTTGACAAAAAAGGCAAACAGCCAAAAATGGTTATGATTTAGGGTTCAGGAGGGCAACCGAGAAATCAACAGTTCCATATTGTAAGTTATAATAAAACCATTTTTATTTGTGTGCACACTTGACTATGTCCCAACACTAAATGAAACGAATAACATTAAAGCTGAACCTCGCTAAAGATTATTGATGAAAGGAGGTTAAAAGGAAATCAAAACTCTAGTGCTGTCTGAAGAAGACGTGAAAAACTTGCTTTCGCTTGAGGAGATAATATCTGCTGTTGAATCGGCATTCAGAATGAAGGGGCTAGGTCATGCCCAAATGCCGCCCAAACAATACCTCTTCATGAAAAAATATAACGGCGACTTGAGGACAATGCCCGCATACCTTGAAGAAACTGATGCGGTTGCCGTAAAGGTTGTGAATTCGCATCCTGAAAATCAAAAACATGGATTGCCCACAGTTATGGCAACGATCATATTGGTTGACCCCAGAACGGGGGCACCAGAGGCGATAATGGGAGGAACATGGATCACTGCCTTAAGAACTGGAGCAGCTGGAGCCATAGCAGCAAAGTATCTTGCCAACCCAAACCCAAAGACCGTCGGCATTGTAGGTGCAGGAACGCAAGCAAGAACACAACTCATGGGATTGGAGCTTGTTTTCGAGACGATTGAGGAAGTGAGGGTGTGGGACCTAAACGAAAAAGCTGCCGTAAAGTATGCCAAAGAAATGGAATCCAAGTATAATCAGGAGTTCGTTTATTCTGTTAAAAGTGTCAGGAATGCTGTCCAAGGGGCTGACATCATCGTAACTGCTACGCCCTCAAGAGAACCTTTGGTGTCCGCAGAGTGGGTAGACGAGGGCGCACACATCAACTGCGTAGGCGCAGACGCTCCGGGCAAGCAGGAGTTGGACCCCGCCATCCTGACTAAATCAAAAATTGTCGTAGACGACTGGAGCCAGAGTTGTCACGGTGGCGAAATCAATGTTCCACTAGCCAAAGGAATAATCGACAAAAGCGATGTTTGGGGCGACATCTGCGAGATAGTGGCAGGACTGAAGCAGGGAAGAACTTCACAGGACGAGATTACAGTTTTTACCTCCACGGGGCTTGCCATACAGGACGCCGCCGCAGCCAAGATTGCATACCAAAAAGCCTTGAAACAAAAAATCGGTGAACAGGTAGACATATTGAACATTTAGAGGCATGTTTGGCGGGTCCGAGGGGAATTGAACCCCTGACCCCCGGGTTAAAAGCCCGGTGCTTTAGGCGCAAGTTGCTCTTCCTTGCTAAGCTACGGACCCTGCATGCTTTTGGGATATGCGATTAAATTAAGGCTTTCTATCCTCCGCTGGAAAAACAGAAGATAACAATAGAATGAAAAAAAGAAGAGGTTAGGGAGTTGACAGGGGTTTGTTTTTCTGCGTTGTCTAGGCTTTGTCGTCCCAAGTTTTTTCCAGATATTTCAGGGAGAAGGATTTCACCATTCTCTCTTCGCCTGTGGTCATAAGGAAGCTCTGTAGGTCTTGCAGGTTTTCAGCCCACTCTGTTTTCAGGTTGTCTATGAAACTGGAGTAGCCGGAGAAGTTCTTGTGGAAAGACATTATTGCGTAGTCCATTCCCATGCCTTCGCCTCCTGCTGCTAACACAACGTTGGGGTTCTTCGTAGCCCACTTCTTTGCCTTCTCAGTTAGTTCTGGTGTGCTTTTTGCCTTTACGAAGGTCATGGCCATTATCTCGAATCCAAGCTCTGTCCAATCAGGTACAACTGTGTAGTCCACGATGGCTGTCTTCTCGAGCCTCTGTCTCATCCGTGTTATGGTTGGCTGCGAAACTCCTATGATTTTGGCGATTTCCCTGTCGCTTCTCTTCGCGTTCTTCATAAGCTCAAACAGAAGCTTGAGCATTCTTTTTTTCATCATGGCTACAGATTCATAATAAGGCTAGATATAAATATTATGTATAAACGATGGTTACAGATGTGACTTAAATAAACACATATACGTCAAAGTTCTTATTACATACCGGAAGCGGACACGCAACGCCCACTTTCAGGCTTTAACGCCTTCATTTGCTCGGTTAAAGAGCGCTCAGCAGTTCGAAAGTTAAAACATCAAACGAAACAACAAGGCATCCAAAAACTACATGGTGAATTTTTCTCCCCCCACGAGAATGCGCTCCAGCGCGGAGCCTAGGTCAATCAGTCCCTCATGCGTTTTTCCAGAAACAGGTACCAGCTGGAACTCTAGTCCCAAACGATAAATAGCCTGCATCATATCTCGGCTGAGAAGCCGTCTTGTGCCGTTCAGTTTCTCTTCAATAACAGCCTCAAGGGCGTCAGGGTCGTCAGACCACTCCACGACGCGGTTAGCCTCTTCGGAGGAGAGGAGGTCACATTTTGAGAGCACATGCAGCTGCGGAAAGAAGAAGCGGTTGTAAACTGCGGCTGAAAGGAACATGTTGGAGACGTAGTTGAGGGGGTTAAAGGAGAAGACAGCGTCAAACAGGTACACTATGGCCTTCTGTTCCTTGGTTAGCTCGTTCGCTATGTAGGGTCCGCTGGCTCTAAACGCAAACAGCTCCATCTGCCCCGGAGTATCCACGAGGACCACGTCAGACTGGAGGTCTTCGATTTCTCCTCCGATTCTTTCAGCTTCCTCCGCTATCAGATCAGCCGCCAGAACCAAGGCGCCGTTGGGTCCAAGCCCATACTCCTCCATGATGCTGTTAATGTCTATGGAGTTGCGGATGTCAATGTCAGGCGTATAGGGCAAATTCAAGACGCCAGGATCCAGATTCACGATTGAAGCCTTCTGTTTTCCAACTTTAAGCCATTCATTGAAGGATGCTGTAAGAAGAGACTTTCCAGACCCGGCTGTCCCAATAACAAAAACTATAACCATTCAGACACCTTGATACGCAGGAAATTTGTAAATTCCATATTCCAACTAGAGGATATATCTCTTGTCCGGTTTTTTGCGAAAGTTAAGTTTCTGATTTGATGGTCTTGATCTTTCCACCCTTTTCCTGAATTAGCTCCCTAAGCTGGATGAGGGCTTTGCCGACCTGTTTTCTGGCTGTGCTGGAGTTTTTGGCTGTTGTGGAGAGATGAAATTCTATGCGCGGAACCCTTTCAGCCCCTTTCGGGTGGGATTTGATGTAAACGTGAGGGTTGCTGTGCATCACCTTCTCGATGAGAGGCGCCATCTCCGACTCTATAACCTTTGTAGCCTCTATGCCTGTTTCAAAGAAGGTTACGTTGCCCGCAGCTTGTTTCAGGACAGAAGCCACTGACTCGTCGAATATGCTCTTCATCTCCGAGGGAACTCCGGGAAGAGCTATTATGGTCACGTTTTTGTGTTCGATGCATACTGCGGGGGCGGTTCCAACCGGGTTACGTAGAGGCTTGGCTCCCTCTGGAAGCTTAGCCATCTTTACGCGATGAGGAGTCAACTCAGCCGCCTCCATTCTGCCCTCCCGCGCATAGCTGAGGTACTTCTCCTTAACCATCTTCAACGCCTCCTCGTTGACTTCCATCCTGCGCCCCAACGCCTCAGCTAACCCCTCCAAGGTTTTGTCGTCAAAGGTGGGACCTAAACCTCCAGTGGTTAAGATGAAACCGGGGCTGCGCTGAGTCGCTTCTTTGATGCCAGATGAGATTTCGTCTATGTTATCGCCCACAACAGTGACCCGGCGCGTGGTTAACCCCAGTGTGGTGACCCGTTTGGTTAGCCATTGGGCGTTTGTGTTCAAGGTTTTGCCTATGAGAAGCTCGTTTCCGACGCAGATTATTTCTACAACCTGACCCATGAAAACACCTGACATGCGATTACTAAATTGAATTTGAGGGGTAATAACTGCTTTGTTTAAGATTGAAGTTTCGGTGTAAAGCATGTTACCTACGTTGTTGTCAAAACGTTATGTTTTGGTACATGCTATTTTTTCTTGCCGAGCCACCACTTCAGGTAATCCTTTCTCTCCTGTCGATGCTGCTCCTCTTCGGTTTCGAATCTTGGTTTCAGCTGTTCACGCAGCTCGTAGAGTTCTTGAGGAGAGAGGGAAAGCCCGCAGCTCTTGCAAACATAACATTTTGTGCTGGACGCGTAGTGCAGTTCGCCGCCGCATTCAGGACAGTATCGCATATTTTTCGCCTTTTCTCTTTCTGTTCTTCTGTTAGTATATAAAGGTAGATGCTTGAAAAATAGATTCCGATTCTTTGGAAGACATTTCAGGTTATAAAGTTGGTTAACCCAGCCTCTTTCGCCAGTTCGATTGCGCGGTTCCTCTCCTTTTCTGTGAGACATCGTCGCAGTTCCGGTATCTCGTAGCTTCTCCATTGTGGGCGATACTGGAACATCAAGTTTACGCGAACCCAGTCTCCGAGGTTTTCGGCAATCCAGCTCAAGACAGGTTTTGTGCAGCACTCGAGGTGCTCAGGCAAGACCAAGACGCGGATGATAAGTTCCCCATACTTCTTGGCATGCAGGTGGTTTCGGGTGCAGGCCATCCAATATTCTGGAGCGCTTGAAAGTTTTTCTGCGCACTCTTTGGGTCCATACTTGAAGTCGAGAAGATACACGTCCACGAATCCGGCAAGCAGTTTAGCTGTCTCTAGGCTGTAGTAGGAGTTGGAGTTCCAGACCACGGGCACATTCACATCAACATGCCTGAAGGTTTCAAGCCACTGCGGCAGCCATGAAGTAGGGTCTCCGCCCACAAGATTGACGTTTCTGCATCCGCCTTCACGAAGCTTCTCTATCGCCTTCGCCAACTGCCTAGGCGAGTAGATTTCTCCTGACTCGAACCATTGGGATATGCTCCAGTTTTGGCAGTGGAGACAGCGGAGGGTGCAGCCTAAAGTGAATATTGTTCCGGAGGGAACCAGTTCAGGCTCTTCGCCGGTGTGCGGAAATATGGTTGAGACCGTTATTTGGGTTCCGCATCTGCAGTAACCTAATTCTCCCTTTAGTCTGTTGGAGCCGCATCTGCGTGTGCAGAGGTGGCAATTTTCGAGTATGCGGTTTGCTATTTCTGTTTTCAGGTCAAGAAACGATTTCTCTGGAGCAGCTAACGCGTCTAGCTGTTTTTGTCGGGTGTCAATCATCTTTTCGAGGCGAAGGAATTCTTCGGTGAGTTGTTCATGGAGCTTCCAGAGTTTTGTTAGGGAATCGTTCTTGCTGAACTTGGCTGGCAGTTTTTTGGCTATAAGGAACTTGGCTGGTTTGTCGTCTTCCATGACGTCAAAGTATCTTGCTAAGCTAGTTCGAGCCTTCTTGTCTCCGAGAACGGCTTTTGCGTCGGGTCTCCAGATTGGCAACATAACGTTTTCGTCCATGAAAACTGTGGGGGAACCTCAATTTATTTTTGTTATGTTTTATTAGGGAAGACAACATTTTGCTGATTACAAAAAAGAGGGAAATGATTGTCAGCTCAAATCTTCCACATTTACCCTAAGCCTCCATTTGATTTTGAGCTGAACTGCCGCGTTTTTGGGTACGAAAAGCCCATGCCAGAAGTCTATGAAGATGGAGTCTGGAGACGGGCAATACTGCTAGATTCGGGCAGGCTGATTCCTGTTGCCTTACAGTCCATAGGCACAGTCGAGGAGCCGAAAATCGAGGCAAACTACTTCCAGACAATCAGTGAACAAGAAAGACAGGAGTTAGCGGGGATTCTGGATTGGATGTTTTCTTTTAGCCAAGACCTGACTAGCCTCTACGCTTTCATGGATAAAAACCCAGTCTTGAGAGGCTTGAAACTGAAGTTTTATGGATTGAAGGCTGGAAGCATCGGAGCCACAGTTTTTGAGAGCATCATCAAATCGATAATTCAGCAGCAGATTTCGATACGGGTAGCTTTCTCGATTACAAACAGGATGGTGACCAGATTCGGCGAAAAGGCAGAGGCGGAGGATGTCATCTATTATGATTTTCCAACATCCAAGAGGCTTGCTGAGGCAGCTCTGGAGGAGATAAGACAGTGCGGGTTAAGCTGGCGAAAAGCAGAGTATATCAAAGGAATAGCAGAAAAGGCGGCGACCGGAGAATTCGATCCTGAAGGTTTAAGGTCACTCTCCAACGAGCAGGTGGCGGAGACGCTGAAAAGGTTTCGTGGAGTAGGAACATGGACTGCCGAGATGGTGCTGGCCGCTGGTTTGAAAAGAAACGCCTGTATTCCCGCAGGCGATTTGGGCGTCAGAAGAACAATTTCAACTCTCTATTCTGATGATAATATACTCTCAGAAACTGAGGTTCGAGGGATAGCTGATGGATGGCGAGAATTCACGAAGGACATTGTCTATTACATATCCTGTATCGAAAGAGTCTAGAACACCAATAAGTTGGTAACGCAGTTAAATTCATATGCTATTCCAGTCAAGTAAAATGCGTGTCAAAGAGGCATTACAATGAAAAAAACTTCTCAAGTCTCAGGCTTCTACAAACTATCTCCCCAAGAGAGAATGAAGTACGTTAAAGATTTTGCAGATTTAACCGACCGAGAAGTCAAAATTCTTCAGTCAACCGGCGCCTTGGATATGGAGCTGGCAGACCGCATGATAGAAAATGTTGTGGGAACATTTCCTTTGCCCCTTGGAATCGCCATGAACTTCCTCATCAACAAAAAAGACTACCTGATACCCATGGCAATCGAGGAACCTTCAGTGGTTGCAGCAGCCACCTACGCCGCCAAGATGGCACGCAAAAAGGGTGGCTTCTTCACCAGCAGCACCGACCCAATCATGATTGGGCAGATACAAACCGTGGACATAAAAGACCCCTTCGCAGCGAAAATGAGGATTCTAGCAGCGAAAAAGGAGATTCTAGAGAAAGCCAACGATCAGGATCCCATGCTGGTTTCTGTTGGGGGAGGCGCCAAGAACTTAGATGTGAAAGTGATAGATGCAAAATCTGGTCCCATGGTCATAACAGAGCTTCATGTTGACTGCAGGGACGCTATGGGCGCCAACGCGGTGAACACCATGGCTGAGGCGGTTGCTCCCATGATCGAAAGAGTAACTGGAGGCAGAGTCTACCTTAGAATAATCTCGAATCTTGCTGTGAAGCGGCTGGCACGAGCATGGGCGGTTATTGCAAAAGAAGAGCTGGGCGGCGAAGAGGTTGTTGACGGGATAGTGGAGGCTTACAATTTTGCGGCCGCAGACCCGTACCGAGCCGCAACACACAACAAAGGCATCCTAAACGGCATAATCGGCGTGGTTATAGCCACAGGCAACGACCACCGCGCCATAGAGGCTGGAGCACACGCCTACGCAGCAAGAAACGGACACTACGGAAGCCTGTCGCATTGGGAGAAGAACAGGGACGGCGACCTAGTAGGCTCGATTGAGTTGCCGATGGCTGTAGGACTTATAGGCGGAGCAACAAAGGTGCATCCAACCGCAAAGGTTGCACTGAAGATTTTGGGTGTAAAAACAGCTAATGAACTAGGGGAAGTTATGGCTGCTGTGGGTTTAGCACAGAATCTCGGTGCACTACGTGCCTTAGCTCATGAGGGAATACAGAGGGGACACATGTCTCTGCATGCCCGAAACGTGGCGATTACAGCCGGAGCCTCAGGACCGCTGATCGACATGATTGTTGAAAGGATGGTTGAGGAGCGCAAAGTGCGGATGGACAGGGCGAAAGAACTGCTGGAAGAATACAGGAAGAAGGGAAAACTGTGATAGTTGTTCCGGGTCCAGCCTCTCAGAGTTTGGGGCAAAAAGTCGCTGAAACTTTGAATGCCCAGATCGTTTCTGTTAATCTCAAGAGCTTTCCTGATGGAGAATACTGTCTCCGCTTTGACGGCGACTTGAAGGGTGAAGAGGTGGTTGTGGTTCAGTCCACTGGACCTCCACAGGACACGAATATTACGCAGCTTTTGCTGATGTTGGATGCGGCTAAGGATTTGGGGGCAGAAAAGGTAACCGCTGTGGTGCCGTACTTGGCTTTTGCTAGGCAGGATAAACGGTTTTTGGCGGGTGAAGTGGTCAGCGCCGAAACCGTCGTTAAACTCATCGAGGCTTGTGGAACTGACCAGTTCATAACCGTGAACATCCACTCCGAAAACACCTTAAAGCGGTTCTCTGTTCTAGCCGAAGACCTTTCAGCAATAACTTTGCTTGCAGAGCACTTCAAGAGTCGAGGGTTGGACGGGGCTTTTTCGTTGTCTCCGGATAAGGGTGCAGTCGGGTTGGCTGAGGAGGCGGACAGGGTTCTTGGGGGAGGATGCGGTTGGCTGCGGAAGGAGCGGGACCGCTATACAGGCGAGATTCAGGTGGAAGAAAAAAGCCTCAACGTGAAGGGGAGAGACGTTATCGTCTTCGATGACATAATCAGCACTGGCGGAACCATAGCCAGGGCAGTGAAGATGCTGAAGACTCAGGGTGCACGAAGAGTCTACGCTGCTTGTGTGCATCCGCTGCTGATAGGCGAAGCAAAACAGAAGATTCTACAGAGCGGCGCTGAAGAAATCGTGGGCACCGACAGCATCCCCAGCTCCGTGAGTACAGTTTCGCTTGCCCCATTGATTGCGGAGGCGTTAGCCAGATAGGTGCCATGCAGGTGGCAAAACTTTTCTTTCTGCTTTCAGGCGAACATCAGACCCTCCCAGTTTCAGAAGCGCAAGCTATCCTAGAGGCGGAAGGCTACAACTACCGAATCTTGGAGAATTTGACCCAAGTTATGCGGCTTGAAGCTGACCCAGACAGTGTAGAATCAATCAGGTTCAGGTCTGCGCTGACCCGAATATGCTGCCAAGAAATCTTCAACTGTGAAGCTAAACTCCCCGAAATTTTGGCTAATGTAAGCTCTGATGCTCTGGGCGAGTTTATTTGCGATGAGAGTTTCGCTGTTCGGGTCAGGCGAGTGAAGGGGGTCACTCCTGAACTTGGGGGTGTGGAGCTTGAACGCAAACTTGGAGAACAGATATTGGAAACGGTTAAGAATACGAGGGTTAATTTGTCGAATCCGCAGAAAACTTTTTTCGGCGTCCTAACTGACAGCCGATTCATCTTTGGGTTAAAGACAGCCGAGATAATCCCGAAGCCATTCTCTGAAAGGAGACCGCGAAAACGACCGGCTTTTCATCCCACAGCCATGCCCGCGAAACTGGCGAGAACAATGGTGAACTTGGCTCAACCGCGTAGGGGCGAGTTGGTTTTGGATCCGTTCTGTGGAACTGGAGGCATACTTGTGGAGGCTGGGCTGATGGGATGCAGAGTTTTGGGTTTCGATGCCAAACCGCACATGGTACGGGGAGGACTGAAAAACATTCTGCATTACGGAATAAAGCCGGAGGGAATGGCGACAGCTGACGCACGCTATCCTCCAGTAACTAAAGTGGACTGTATTGTCACCGACCCGCCCTATGGCAGGTCAGCAAGCACGTTGGGGACAAGCACCAGACTGATAGTTGAGGACTTTCTTTCCGCGGTGGGAGACAAAATTCCTAGGGGCAGAAGAATCTGTATGGCAGCCCCAAAAACGGCAAAGATAGAAGATGCGGGTGAAGAGGCGGGGTTCAAGCATATAGAGTCGCATTTTGTTTATGTGCACAGAAGTTTAACCAGACAAATAGTGGTCTTCGAGAAAAGTTGACTACAGACCCGCAAGACTTAACCAAAATAACTGAAAAGAGTATATGTTTAGTGGAGGGAGCGGCGAACTGACAAACCTGGAGGTGATCTTTCTGGGAACCGGTGGAAGCATCCCCACGCCCCAGAGGGGGCTGTCAGCCATTGCAATTCGAAGAAAAACTGAACTGCTACTGTTTGACTGCGGAGAGGGCACCCAACGGCAGATGATTCAGGCAAAAGTAGGCTTCCACAGAAAAACAAAAGTCTTTGTCACCCACCTTCACGGCGACCACATTCTAGGTTTGCCCGGGCTTCTCCAGACCATGTCCCTGATGGATAGGACAAAAAAGCTGGAGATTTACGGACCGCAGGGAATCAAAGCCTTTGTGGAGGCGATAAGCAAAACCGTTCGTTTCTCTCTTACCTTTCCTGTTCAGGTTTTTGAGGTTGAGGCGGGTCTGGTCTGCGAAGAAAAGGAATACAGAGTTATCGCAGCCCAAACAGACCATATAGACCACAGCTTGGCATATGCATTGGTGGAGAAGCCGAGACCCGGAAGGTTCAACACAGAAAAAGCCAAAGAGTTAGCAGTTCCTGAGGGACCGTTATGGTCAAAGCTTCAAGGCGGATCGTCAGTTAAGCTTCCCAGCGGAAGAAATGTGAAGCCTGAAATGGTTTTGGGTCCTCCCCGTCCCGGAAGGAAGATCGTTTACAGTGGAGACACTAGACAGTCAGAAACTCTCGTTGAGTTAGCTGAGAACGCTGATCTGCTGATTCACGAAGCCACATTCGATGATGAACTAAAAGAGAGAGCAGTGGAGGACGGCCATTCAACTCCCAGCATGGCAGCGGAAACCGCGGAAAAAGCGGGGGTGAAGCGGCTGGTTTTGACTCACATCAGCGCCAGATACAAGGATGCAGGTTTGTTGCTGGAGCAGGCAAGAAAGATTTTTGTTGACACCGAGTTGGCGGAAGACTTTCTCAGGCTAGAGCTTCCTCTCTCCGAAGCCTAAACGAAGAGTATACGCAGAAACTGTACGCTCTCTTCCACATGTTCTGCAGACTCGATCATAATCAGGTTGCCGTATTCTGCCTTTCTAACCAGTTTAGCGACGGTTTCCCAATCGATGCAGCCGTATCCTATTCCCAGATGCAAGTCGCTGGCTCCATCGTTGTCGCTAACATGCATGTGAACAATTTTCTTGGAGAACTGCTTCAGGAAATCTTGGATTTGACTGTTAAGGTTAGCATGCGCGACGTCAAGCACCATGCCTATGTCGTCCTCCAGGTCTTCGTAGAATCTGCGGAAGTCGTCTACACTTTTCATCAGGGAAGGAAAAGGCTCAGGAGTGTTCTCGATGGCTATCTCAACGCCTTCTCTTCTGGCGACCTTCAGTAAGGCGCGGACAGACCGCAGATTCTGCTGCCAATCTTCGCCGGGGTAAATGGGGCTGAGGCCAGTTCTGGAGCCTGGATGAAACAGCCACAGGCGGCAGTCTAACTGTCCCGCATAGACAATCGATTTTGTTAGCCGCTTTAAGACTGCACGGCGCAAATCTGGGCTGGGAGAAGCTATGTTGGTTCCTGCCCAAGGTGCATGAACCACAAAGTCTAGGTTGTGTGCTTTGGCTGCTTCTTTTAGTTTTTTTACTCTTCTTTTGTTGAGGGCGTGTAGTCCTTCGTCATCCAATTCGATGTGGTTCACTGTAACTTCTTGTAGGTGTTTCAGAAGAGAGTTGAAGGGTTCGTTTAGGCAGTAGAGCATTGATAAGCCGATTTCTGGTTTAGCCATGATTACCACACTTCTATTTTGGGCGTGAAGGCGGCTTTCTTTGTGTTGTTTTTGGCGTGAGCCATTCGATTAGTTCTTGTGGGTTGCTGCAGCGAATTTGAACGTTGAGTGGTCCCAGAGGCGATTCCGCTGTTTGTTGAGAGAAGGAGATGTGCCCTGCGTAGGCAACCTGTTTGTTCAAGTAGAAGCTTACTGATTTTTCGGTCATTCCGCTGAAGAATACTTTTCGGGCAGCCGCTCGGATCTGTTCTCTTCGGAGCAGGTTATACATTTTGGTGAGGCCTCCAGTTCCGGTGGTCTCGGCTATGAGTAGTTGCCCCCATGCTCTGGATTCGACTTCAAACTTTACTGCTCCAAAGATGCTTTCCACTGCAAGTTTGACTTTCTCCAAATCTTCGGTGGGATTCACCTCCACCTCCACGTGAACAACTATTTCATTCATCCTCTAGCATCTCCTTTATGAGCTGCTGGATTTTCTTTTTCAGCTGAGCTACGGTTCCCTCGTTCACGATTGTGTGGTCTGCGGCGGCGATTACGGCTCCCATGCCGACGCCAAGCTCTCTCAGGTCCCTTTCCTTGAAGGTGTCCCAGTTTGTGGGGTCGTCGCTTCGTTTTCTTCGAAACAACCGCTGATACCTTGCTTCTGGAGACGCGTGGATGGCGATGAGAATGAAGTTTGGAAAGTGTTTCTTGAATTCCTCGACCTCAGCTAGGCTTCGGATTCCGTCGATGACAACTATGTTGCCGGTTGCTTTCTTCAGTTTTGGGATGCATCGTTTGGCTACGGCTGCTGGTCCATCCAACTCTCTAAGGTTGAGCATGGTTTTGCCCAGGTTTTCGGGCGTTGGCTTGAGGTTTCTTTGTTTAACCTCTTCTCTTACCACGTCTCCCATTATCACCACGGGGTAGCCCATTCTCTGAACTGTTCTCCGAAACACGCCCTTACCGGAGCCGGGCATCCCAGCTACGCCCACAACAACTTTATCCTTTATTCTAAACCCCTCTTTCCCTTACGCAACACTTCATCGAAAATATCATTCGGCTAAAGTTATAAAATAGTTGTTGGTAACCGCAAATTTAAGCAATAACATCTAATGTTACAGCCAGAAAATAATTTTTAGGCAGCAATATGCGCTCGCTGCAGACCAGTGTTTCCTGTTTTGTTAGCAGTAGTATCGAACAGCTAGGAGAATTAGCTTACAAACTTTGTCTGCCGTTAACTAACTGAAGTGGAAAAGAGCGAAAACATTGTGCAGAACAGTCAGTCTCTCTGCAGGAGTAGCTGTTTGGAGTTTACTCTTGCGATGTTTTCCACCAGTTCATTCAACTCGTTTACAGACACACGTCTTATCGATTCTATTGCGCCACAGCCCCCTTAAGGTCTACAGCACAGAACTGTTTGGGGGCTGTTTGATTTAACTTGTATGAAGAAACGATATGTATTAGAACTAACACTTTGATTCTGAGTCCGACTTAAAACTAACGTCGTTCAACAAACCTTATCAATCAAAAACGCCACATTATCATGACTCAAGTTTTTCTTTGATTTACCAAAAGGGGAAGAGGCTCACAGAACCTCGAGTCGCCGTGCGCACATGCGCAAAACGTGAGTTTGGTGCCGACTTGGTTCTGGCGCTGAGGCGTTCCAAGGAGCGTCTCCCCCTCTTGGCAACCAACATCCGCCATCACGTTGGCACATTTGTTTTTCTATTGTTGAAAGTTCAAACGGTGAAGCCTCAAGTTTTGGTCAGCCATGGAGTAAGTTATTAAAATGGTGTATGCATGAAAGATAATAGTTGATGGATTGAACGTTTAGGGGAGATTTGTTGTGTCAGGAAACATCCGAAGCTTCTTCTCCTTCGACATAGAAGACCAAACAATAATCAGACGGCTAACAGAAGCCCAGAACATGCTCGCTAACAGCGGCGCCAACCTGAAGCTGGTGAAGCCCCAGAACATCCACCTCACAGTCCGGTTCTTGGGAAACATATCCCCATCCATGGTCGACGCCATCCACGAGGAAATGAAACAGCTCTCCTTCACCCCCTTCGAGGTAGAACTTAGAGGCTTAGGCGCCTTCCCCAAGCTGACTTATCCCCGGGTTGTGTGGGTGGGAATCAGAAAAGGCGCAGACGAACTGAAAGATGTTTTTGGGCAGCTGGAACCAAGACTCAGAGGACTAGGCTTCAAACCTGACCACAAAGGCTTCAGTCCCCACCTGACAATAGCCCGGGTGAGAAGCGGAAGAAACAAAGCCCAACTCATCAAGCTGATCCAAGAACTGGAAAACCACGAGTTTGGAGCCGTCAAGGCTGAATGCTTTAGGCTGAAAAAGAGCGATTTGACCTCTAAAGGTCCAATTTACAGCACCTTAAGAGAGGTTTGCGGCGGCTGAAAGGGTGGTTTGCTGTGAATTCTCGCCTTGAAGAAGTATGCGCCGAAGTTCTGAAGAGAGTCAACCCCAGCGAAAGCGAACGGAAAAAGGTTCAGGCATTAGCCAAAAAGTTGACAGAAAAAGTAGAAAAAGCGGCGAAGGAGAAGCGGGTGGAGGCTGAGGTTCGAGTAGAGGGTTCTGTGGCCAAAAACACGTGGCTCAGAGACTGCCCCGAAATCGACGTCTTCATGCAGGTTCCAACAGCAACCCCAAAAGAAGCTTTCGGAACAGTCTGCCTAGAAATCGCAAAAAAAGCCACTGAAGGCTACAGGCAGATTGAGAGATTTGCAGAGCACCCCTACCTTGAGGCGATAGTTGAGGACGTTTACGTGAATGTTGTTCCCTGCTACAAGGTCAAACGGGGCGAGTGGATAAGCGCAACTGACCGAACACCATTCCACACCGATTACGTCAAGCCGCTATTGGATGAACAGAAGAGCAGAGAAGTCAGGTTACTGAAGAGATTCATGAAGGGCGTGGGCGTTTACGGAGCAGAAATCAAAGTTGGAGGCTTCAGCGGATACCTCTGCGAGCTTCTTGTCCTGAAGTACGGCTCCTTCATCAAAGTTCTGAAGGCTGCGGCAGACTGGAAAGAAAAAACCGTCATCGATTATGAGAGGCAATATGAAAGAAAAGATGACGCCGAGAAACTTTTCGAGGAACCCTTCGTTATGGTGGATCCAGTGGACAAGAGAAGAAACGTTGCGGCTGCAGTTAGAAAAGAAAGATTAGACGACTTCGTCGCCGCCTCCAGAGCATTCTTGGAAACTCTAGACCTGAAATTCTTTTATCCACCACACATAGAAGCCCTACAACCCGCAGAGCTGGTCAACAGGATCAACGGTCGAGGCTCCGCAATCGTATTCATCAGCTTTAAGGGTGGTTCCGCGGTGCCGGATGTTCTTTGGGGGCAGTTGTACAAGTCTCAGAGGGCACTGCGGAAACTGATTCAGGAACATGATTTCACAGTTTTGCGCGAGACGGTGTGGAGCAACGAAGAAAACTTGAATATATTCGTCTTTGAGGTGGAAAACCGTTTCCTTCCCAACATGAAAAGGCATCTTGGTCCACCCCTCAGCAAGAGGATGAGCTGCGAGAATTTTCTGCGAAAACATGTGGGAGCAGAGTCCACGGTTTCTGGACCAAGAATAGAGGGGGGACGCTGGGTAGTCGATGTGCAGAGAAGGTACACTGATGTGGTGAAGTTGCTGAATGAAAAATTGGGGAACAGTGGAGCAGGTGTCGGCTTAGCTGAATTTGTTTCCAAAGCTGTTTCCGATTCGTTGGAGGTCATGGTGAACGATGAAGCCCTGAAGCTGTATTCTGGCAGCCCAGAGTTTGCGAAGTTTTTGACAGATTACCTTAAAGGGAAGCCCAGATGGCTTGCATGAAAAGAGTCGATTTCGAGTTAGAGCAGGATACTGCACAACAGTTATCGTTGCAGCAGCGTCGAACAGTTAGCTCTGAAACTGTTGTATGAAGCAAGCCGCTGATTTCTTGAGATTAGTAGGCGTATAGGTTCCAGTAAGGACGAGACGAAACAGGAACCAGCTTGCTAAATTTGCTCTCCAAGATTTTTTCGGCGTCCAATCCATAATATCTGCAGAACTCATCAACCAAACTTCCAAGTATACGGTAATCGGCTTCGTCAAGCTCCTTGACTTCAACCTCTTCTCCCAAGTGACGAACACCGCCCCGAATGTACATTGTTCCGCCATGCATCCCAGTTCCCACAAACCTAGCATCGTGACAGCTTCCATCCTTCATGTTTAACCCTAGAACCACCAGCACTCCTCCAGCCATGTACTCTCCCAGAAAATCCTGCGCAGTTCCACCAATCACTATCGCTGGACGTTTGCCGAGGTATTCTTTCATGTGTATCCCAACGCGGTAGCCAGCATCATCACGTATGAAGATTCTTCCGCCCCGCATCGAATACCCAACCAAGTCGCCAGCACGCCCATGAACAACAATGGTCCCATGATCCATGGTGTTTCCGCAGCCGTCCTGCACGTTTCCGTGGACAGTAATGTCTACGCCTCTCATGAAGGCTCCCAGATCGTTGCCTGGAGTTCCGTAAATGTCGATGCTGAGGTGGTCGTCAAGGTCGGTGCCGATGTATCGTTGACCGTAAACGTTGCAGATCTCGACTTTTTCGACGCCGTTGCCGTCCAGACTCCTGAGCAGGCTGTTAAGGTCCCGATAGTAAATTCCAGTGGCGTCGATCAGTGCCACATTCTTTTTCAGAATCAAATTCTTGCATGCGCTGTTTATCGCATCTACCAATACCATCTTTCTATTCACCCACCATTCTTACTCCTAAGATTTCCAGTTCCCTGTCAGTCAAGCCTACACCACGGAGAAGCAAACGGTTGCCCCTCACGCTCTCGATGGCGTTTATGCCCATTCCACCCATCATCTCCATGATCTCCAAGCTCCATCCGCGAAGAAGACCCGCAAGCCTCTTCGCTCCAATGTCAGGGTTAATCCTCTTGGTAAGCCACAGGTCAGTGGTCGCAATGCCCCAAGGACACTTGCCATTGTAGCACTTCTGGCACACCGTGCAACCTAACGAAACTAGGGCTGCGGTGGCGATATACACGGCGTCGGCGCCCAAAGCTATAGCCTTGAGAACGTCAGCGCTGCTTTTGATTCCACCCGCGGCGATAACTGAGGCTTGGTTTCGTATGCCCTCGTCCCGTAACCGCTGATCAACAGCTGCAAGAGCCATCTCTATGGGAATTCCAACGTTATCCCGTATAATCCTGGGCGCGGCTCCGGTTCCGCCTCTTACACCATCCAACACCACAGCATCTGCACCGGCTCTGACCATGCCGCTGGCTATGGCTGCCGAGTTGTGCACCGCCGCAATCTTCACGAAGACGGGTTTTGTGTAGTCTGTGGCTTCTTTCAGTGCGTAGATTAGCTGTCTGAGGTCTTCGATGGAGTAGATGTCATGCTGTGGCGCAGGTGACAGGGCGTCTGTTCCTAGGGGAATCATTCGTGTCCGGGAGATTTCTTCGCTTACTTTTTCTCCTGGGAGATGACCGCCGATTCCGGGCTTCGCTCCCTGCCCAATCTTGATTTCGATTGCTGCTCCCGCATCCAAGTAATCCGGGTGCACTCCGAAGCGTCCAGACGCCACTTGCACTATGACATGGTCGCCATACTTGTACAGGCTCTTTTCGAGCCCTCCCTCGCCTGTGTTGTAGAAGGTGCCGACCTCGCTGGCTGCCCGAGCCAATGACTTGTGGACGTTTAGGCTTATTGAACCATAGGACATTGCAGAGAACATGATTGGGGTCTCAAGTTGAAGCTGGGGAGACAGTTTGGTCTTCAGCACGACACAGTTACCTTCAACCGTTTCTAAGTCAAGTTTGTCAGGTTTTGAGCCGATGTAGGTTCTCAGCTCCATAGGCTCTCTCAGCGGGTCAATGGACGGGTTGGTGACTTGGCTTGCGTTCAGCAGAAGCCTGTCCCAGTATGTCAGGTTAGGTTTGTCGCAGCCCATTCCGGTGAGGACAACGCCTCCGGTTTCAGCCTGCTTCTTTATGGAGGTGATAGCTTCTTGTGCCCAGTTGGCGTTAGACCTGTAGTGATTCGGGTTCTCACGTATGGTTATGGCTTGAGTTGGACAGAAGGTGGCGCATCGCTGGCAGTTCACGCAGTTCTCGTTTCTGCTGTGCAGGATGTCATCTTCC
>Ga0209427_10003822_pt1 | contig 17596 bp, 14 predicted proteins | sample DeeMarSWOR136_30_FD_187465 | JGI IMG/M metagenome (GOLD analysis project Ga0209427, IMG submission 187465) | Marine sediment microbial communities from White Oak River estuary, North Carolina - WOR-1-36_30 (SPAdes) (version 2) | ecosystem: Environmental > Aquatic > Marine > Intertidal zone >...
CTTTCGGCAACAACGTAGTACATGGCGAGAAGAACAGCCGCAGTTGCGTTTATCGTCATAGAAGTGCTCACCTTGTCGAGCGGTATTCCTCTGAAGAGGATCGCCATATCCTCAAGCGAATCTACGGCAACACCCGTCTTCCCAACTTCGCCTTCAGCAAAGGGATGGTCAGAGTCGTATCCCATCTGCGTCGGTAGATCGAAGGCAACCGAAAGCCCCGTCTGTCCTCGTCGAAGAAGATATCGGTAGCGCCGATTTGATTGAAATGCGCTCGCGTAACCCGAGTACAGGCGCATCGTCCAGACCCTTCCTCTGTACATCGTCGGGTAGATCCCTCTCGTGAATGGATACCTCCCTGGAAAGCCGAGCTCTTCCAAATAATCGATTTCTCTGACGTTGTCTGGGGAATAGACAGTGTCTATTTCGACTTCCGAGTCAGTCTCAAATCTCGCCTTCCTCTCGTCTCTCTTCTCAAGAGATCTGCGCAACACTGTCTCTTCCCACTCCTTCCGCCTCTGATGTATATCAGCCACAGGGAGAATTTAGTATAAGTCAGGCCCATAGTCAAGCGAAATACCGGTTATAACTGATTTGACATTTCTTCTGCAACTCATACATTCTGAAGAAGGCATGATTGTGCGTATGTGGAGCTCAGATCCGTGTGGAGGACGATTACGTACTCGTTAACTCCCCGTGGTCGTGACGCTCGCGACTCCGCCCGGTCGACAGGCTCTGACAAGGTCGACAAACATCTTCTGAAGTCGTGATGGGAGTCAAATCATGATCTTGAGGCAAATCGCTGAGATCACCAGAGATTTGGCACCGACAATACTGTACCTGCATTGATGGAAGGTCTGCTCTTAGTCGGGATAGCCACGTTGGCGGGATTTCTTGGGGGAAAGCTCAGTAACAAGTGTGGCTTTCCCGCAGTAGTCGGGTATATCGTTATAGGGCTGTTTCTTGGTCCTTCCATACTCGGGATATTGAGGCTGGATTTCGTCGAGAGCGTCGGATTCATCGCAGACATTACCCTCGGCTTCGTAGCGTTCATTATCGGTTCTGAATTGAGGTTCAGCCAGTTGAGGCAGACTGGAAAGAGCATCATGTCGATCATCTTTGCTCAGTCGTTTGCAGCTTTCGCGGTCGTGGCACTACCTCTCTACTTCCTCACGAGGAATCTTCCTTTGGCTCTCATATTTGGCGCCATGGCTCCAGCAAGCGCACCGGCTGGCACTCTCGTCGTATTGCAGGAATACAGAGCGAAAGGTCCATTGACCAACACTATTCTTGCAGTAGTCGGTCTTGATGATGGACTTGCAATAATCATTTATGCATTCGCTGCAGCGATAGCCAGAGCCTCATTAGTCGGGACCGGAAGTCTTTCTGCCTCCACCGCATTCGCGAGACCGTTTGCGCAGACCGGGGGCGCCATATTGATTGGAGTCCTGACGGGTATGGGTATGGCATTGGTTCTAAGAAGGGTTCGCACGACAGAGGAAACGCTGATAATAGTGTTCGGGAGCGTACTGGTCTGTACTGGTCTGTGCAATCTCTTCCGCTTCTCTCTTATACTGGCAAATCTCTTGCTCGGAGCAACCCTGGCAAATACTTTCTTGCGCATTAGCAGACGGAGCTACCGAGCAATTCAACTCATTACTCCCCCCCTTTACGTCATCTTCTTCGTTCTTGCGGGGGCTCACCTGCAGATTGGGCTACTCCTAAGAATGGGTCTGGTCGGCTTTGTCTATCTAATTGCACGAACCGGTGGGAAAATAGGTGGTGCATTCTTGGGTGCGGCCATTGCCAGGGCTGAGCCTCAGGTAAGGAATTGGGTAGGGATTGGCATCCTCTCCCAGGCCGGTGTCGCAGTGGGGCTTGCCATAATGGTGGGAAGAGAATTCTCCGGTTTGGGAGCTGCAGGAGAGCACCTGGCCCTTCTCACAATAAATGTGATGGCTGCTACGACTATAGTCTTCGAGATTATTGGCCCTCTGGCCATAAAGCTCGCGATAAGTAGGGCGGGAGAAATCCGTAAACGAAAAAGGGACGATGAACCCGCACGTCTCCACGAATGAACTCATCTTGGAGATGGGTTGCGTGCTTCACACTTGACATAATCTGACCTCGATTGTAGCCTGATATGGGAGGAGAGAGTATGATGAGGATTTTGTTGGCGGTGAATTTCATTTGTTTGTCTGTCTCTTCGGCGCTGAGCACAAGCGTCTACGATTTCCTTGCTATTCCTGTGGGTGCGAGACCAGTCGGTATGGGCAGCGCGTTCACTGCTCTTGCGAACGATCCAAGTGGTCTCTATTGGAATCCAGCAGGAGGAGTGAATGATGCGCTGAGAGAAGTCTCACTTGAGTACAATCACTATATGGTTGGAGTGAAAAGGGGCTATGTCGGCTATCTTCACCCTCTGGGCAACAGAAGCTCGCTTGGCATCGATATTAACCATCTGTCGGTGGGAGAGATGACGAAAACTGACAGAGCCGGTGACGAAATAGGGACCTTCAGTCCGCTCTGTATGGCAGCTTCTGTGGCCTATTCCAGGATAATGATGGATGAGCCGGTGGTCATGGTCGGTGGTGCGCTGAAGGGGATTTACGAGTCAATTGACGAATACTCCTCGAGTGGCGTCGCTGTCGATCTGGGTGCGCTCTATATGCCCGGACCGGGGGGACTCACCCTTGGTTTTTGTGCTCAGAACATAGGCACTCAGATTACGAAATTCAAGGAAGAGGAAGAATCGCTTCCGTTGAATCTGGCTATGGGTGCTTCATACTCTCTTCGAGATGAGCAGGTGATTCTCGCTGTCGACCTGAAGAAGCCCTCAGACCATTCGCTCATCTTTGCACTCGGTTCGGAGTGGAGTGCGACAAGAAACGTCTCATTCAGACTGGGCTTCAATGGACTGGGTAGCGACTGGAAATCCGGTTCTGAATTGGATGTTCTGGGTGGCTGGTCTTTCGGTCTTGGTGTGAGATGGAAGAAATTGAAAGTCGACGTGTCGACTTCACCCATGGTCGAACTGGGCAGCCCGCTGTGGATATCCACCAGCTACACTCTATGATGCTACGCACAATCAGTTCTTCTCTTTTAATCGCTCTTCCGCTGGTGAGCTGCGTTCCTTCTCCGGAAGATGGCAGGTCCGGCAACCCTTTAATCCCCCTCCTGCCGATAGTCCTCATATTCGCAGTCTTCTATCTCCTACTCATATATCCGAAACAGAGGCAACAGAAGAAACACGAGCAGATGCTGTCAGACATCAAGAAGGGCGATGAGGTAATCACTTCTGCAGGAATTCATGGAAGAGTGGTCGGGGTTGGTGACAGGGTGGTAGTGGTGAGAATAGCGGAAAACGTGAAAATAGAGGTAGAGAAGAGTCATATCGCGGCGATTACAAAAAGATGAGTGTACAGACCATTAGAGTGTACCCGGATTCGGTCCTCAGGAGAAAATCTCTCTTGGTCAATGAGATTTCCGGTAGCGTCCATGAGCTTGCAGATAATCTGATTCACACTCTGACCTGGGCGAACGGAGTGGGTTTGGCCGCACCCCAGATCGGAGAACTCCTCAGGGTCGTAGCAATCGACCCTGCTGTTGTCGACAGTTCAAAGGAACCGCTGTGCATAATTAACCCGGAAATCGTGGAAGAGAGAGGCGTACAGGTTGCAGAAGAAGGCTGTCTCAGCATTCCGGGCATCTATGAGAGCCTTGAACGCCCCTCGACTGTCGTGGTGAAAGGTGTTAATTTGAAAGACAGGCCCATTGAACTAGAACTACACGACATTCTTGCAAGAGCGATCTCCCATGAGATAGATCATCTCGAGGGGATCCTGTTCATAGATAGACTCAGCCCGCTGAGAAGAGCGCTTCTCAGAAGTAAGTTGAAAGATCTGAGGGAAGATCGGAATCCTCAGCATTCCCAGTTGTTTTGATGCTGCTTCAACTGAATCACTCAGACCAGCGAGAAATGTGCATTTTCATATATTCTAGCGAATATGGGAGGGAGCGTCATGCCGGCTCTGCTCGGTGGTCGTTGAACCGTAGGAAGGCGGAGCGAATTTGATGAGAATCGGTTTCATGGGTACGCCGTGGTTTGCAGCTATTTCGCTCCAGCTCCTTCTCAGAGCAAGGAAGGACGTCTGTCTTGCCGTTTCTCAACCAGACCGTGAAAGGGGTCGGGGAAGAAGAATTGAACAGACTCCCGTCAAGAAGGTCGCTCTGGACCACGGGGTTCGCCTAGAGCAGCCGATGACGCCCAACTCATCTGAATTCCTGCATATCTTGAAGGATGTTGCTCCTGACATAGTGGTAGTAGTCTCCTATGGCCACATACTGAAATCATCCGTTCTTTCTGTACCTCCATTTGGATGCGTTAATCTGCATCCCTCTCTGCTCCCGAAGTACAGAGGCGCGGCGCCTATTCAGTGGGCGATAATCAACGGAGAAAGCGACACAGGAATAACTACTTTCTTCATGAACGAAGATATGGATGCTGGAGACATAATTGAGCAAATTACGGTGCCAATTGGTGACGAAGAGACCACCGGAGATATCAAAGAAAGACTGGCCTCAAGAGGGGCAGAGCTGTTGCTCTCTACGGTGGAATTGATAGAGGCTGGAAAGGCACAGAGATCCCCGCAGAATGACGCTGAAGCAACCTATGCACCGAAGATAGATCCCAAGATATGTAGAATAGATTGGTCCGTCGACTCGAAGGAGATAGCGCAGCTGATCAGGGGACTCTCTCCTCATCCGGGTGCTCATTCTTGCTTCAGAGGAAAGAGAATCAAATTCCTAAGGGCGATTCATGTCCAGGAGCCGTCTGATGGCCGAGATCCTGGTGAAATGGTCATTTCCGACGGCCGACTCTTGGTCAGCGCCAAGAACGGATTCGTCTGGGTCAAGCAGATGCAATTGGAAGGCAGGAAACCGATCAGCGACCCAGACTTCATAAATGGGTACGCTCCAAGAACCCATGAACGAATCGAATGACTTTGCCTGAACTCTACTACTCCTTCCCAACCTTATACCAGCTTTCCCACTTGCTTCCTCCTAGTCTCTTCTGGAGACACAGAACGACCCAGATTGTTCTCACTGAACTTCTTCATTTTAAAGATGCTCCAGGCAAAATGTTAGAAATTGGTTGCGGTTCAGGTCATTTGTTAAAAAAAATCTCTAAGTTCTTTCCTAAGATGGAATGTATCGGCATCGATTCTTCTTGTGCAATGATCGCGCACGCCGCTCGCGATGACGAGGTAGGTAATCTGCGGTTTCTCGTTGTCGATTTCCTTGAGATGATGCGGAGCCCTGTCGAACTCAACAATTTCGAAGCGGTTGTGAGTGTCAACAGCTGGGCGTTCTTTCCGTTGGAGGCCAGTATAGCGTTGTTACGGAAAATCGTCAAACAGGGGACCAGATTTGTCGCAATCACCTATTCGAATGCTCCCTGGAGTAGAATCCACAGCAGAGTCCTGTCTTCCGTGTTGAGACGGCCTCTGTACCTTCATGACCCTTTGGAGTTCGTGTCTTGCCTCAATCGCTCCGGCTTTCACGCTGAATATGTCCGGATCGACCCCTTTGAAGGAAGTTATCTTATAAGAGCAGTCTTTTTGGGATGACCGCCCGCCAGATTGCCCTGGAGGTCCTGACTCGCGTCCAGAAGCGAGAAGGATTCATTGATAACGTTCTTGAACTAACACTGCGCAGGTATCAGCTTCCTGAGCGCGATGAACGATTTGTGAGGGAAATCACATATGGAGTGACTAAGTTGAGGAAGCATCTTGACTACGTTCTCAGTCAGCTCATAGACAGGAAGAAGGATAGACTCGTAGCAAGGGAGGTGCTGAGAATTGGAGCATATCAGATTCTTTTCATGGACCGAGTTCCAGACTACGCTGCGATCAACGAATCTGTCAAGCTCCTCAAGGGAGAAGCATTGGGACTCGCAGGCTTCGTAAATGCAGTCTTGAGAAGACTTGTACGGGAACGCGGCAAGATTGACTTTCCGGATGTGACGAAGAATCCCGTTACCTTTCTCTCCACCTTCTACTCGCATCCTGAGTGGCTCATCGAGAGATGGCTTCATAGGTACGGATATGAAGAGACTGAGCAACTCTGCAGGGTCAACAACACTCCACCGCAATTGTGTGTGCGTGCGAACACGTTGCGGATATCTCCTCTCGAGCTGGCTGCAGTGTTTCAGAAAGAAAACGTGGAGGCCATTCCTGGGCGCTATGCGGACTACGTCTACTATCTCAATACCAGTGTGCCAGTGGGTCAGTTGCCGTCCTTTAGGAAAGGGTTCTTTCAGATTCAGGACGAGAGCGCTGTTCTCGTCGGGGAACTGCTGAATGCCAGACCAACTGAGAGAATTGTGGATCTTTGTGCTTCGCCCGGAGGCAAGAGCACACACCTTGCTCAGGCGACGAACGATAATGGTCTCATAGTTGCCGTAGACGTATCGTTGACAAGACTGAGACCCTTGGTTCAGAATTTAAGGAGGCTTCGCATTCAGTCGATCTGCCCCGTTGTCTCTGATTCAAGATACTTTCAGGTCAAAGGTTGTGATGGAGCGCTTCTGGACGTACCGTGTTCAGGGACGGGGACCTTGCGCAAACGGCCAGATCTAAGATGGAGAATGAGCGAGAATGAGATCAGAGAACTTACGACACTGCAGCTCCAGCTTCTGGAGAATGCAGTATCTCTTCTCCAAGTGGGGGGCAGGCTCGTATATTCGACATGTTCTATGGAGCCAGAGGAGAACGAAGAGGTAGTAAGCCATTTCCTGTCAACTCACCCAAACTTCGTTCTCGATCCGATCCCAGACAGCTTTCCGAAAGAACTCGTACGAGACGGGCACTATCTTAGTACACTGCCGCACATTCACCACGTTGATGGCGTCTTCTCCTGCCTTCTGGTTAGAACCGGCTGAGAGAACACAGCAAATGAGACAGCCAACAGAACGTAACGGGAAGAGCCGCCTCGAAACAGCCTTTCCATCTGCCGCATCGCACATACGAGTGGCTGTCTTGACAGTTGCACTGGGATGACTGCAATAGTGGTGAAAATGGGAAAACTGCTTCACTGAACCGTGTAGTATCGCGCAAGGACAACTCGTTCGAAGGGAAGAAGACTGGATATCGGGCGAATGATCAGACGCAGAGTGTCTGTGAAGAGGAGTTGTGTCACATGTCAGCAGACGAGAATCCTTTAGACATAGCGCCAAGAGAATTTCGGATTGATGACTACGATGCACTTGTGAGGCTTTGGAGTGATTCAGGACTTTCCTATAAACCAGCGGGCAGAGATAGACTCGATAGGATTCAAGAAGACCTAAGACACGGAAATGCCATTTTCCTTGTTGCTGAAACGAAAGGTAAATTGGTAGGTTCCATTCTTGGTACGCACGATGGCAGAAAAGGCTGGATCAATAGGCTCGCAGTGGCTCCAGCACTCCGAAGGAAAGGTATCGCACGGATGTTGGTGACCGAAGTGGAGAAGCGCCTTTCTCAGCTTGGCATTGAGATAGTAGCCTGCTTGATAGAAGACTGGAATTCTGAATCGATGAAGGCTTTTCAAAACCTTGGCTACACAAGACACCCGGACATTGTGTACCTGACGAAAAGGAAGAATCCGGAGGTATGAACAATCGGGTCAGGCCTTGACGTGAAGACAGTACGCTGCGTTTGTCGGTTAAGACCTGACCCGAGATCTTACTCGTGGGCCTTTGCCTTGAAGACAACGGTCGTCAACAACTCGATGAGGAATCCGTAGACGATGCCCATTATGATGGAAGCCCAGAAGATCGACCAGCCTCCGGTCGGTGCAAGCATACCGTTGAAGCCCATAGGTAAACTGAATAGCGCACCGATCACTATTCCGTGCAGCCACCAGTTCCACTTAAGAACACTGACGCCAATGACGAAGCCCATCAATGTTCGGCTGATGATTATTGAGATCGCAAGAGCCGAGGGAATGGGATTCTTTGACGCCGCTAATCCCCAGCAGACAAAGCCGAAGATCAGACCAAACAGAAGGGCGATGAAAAATCTCTTACTGCTGAACATATGCACCTCCCTTTGACTCAAAAGATAAAGAACTCACGAGAATTGTCAATTCAAAAAGATGTCATCTGCCCTCACGTCAATTCCAGGTGCTCCACTTGACAACGCTTCTTCTGCCTGTAGAATCTATGGCAATTGTCATCCGATACGAGCGCACTGCTCGAACAGGCAACGTGAGAAGACCGAAAGGAAGGGATGTATTGTCCACGTGAGGACACGTGAAGGCGCGAGAGATGTGCAGATGTATACGTATTGCTTATCGTCACCCATCCCAGTGTGCTCAGGGTCTCATGAGATGACGCTTCGGAGAATTCGAAACGGGAAGACGCGCCACGTTGGGTTGAACAGAGACGGACCCAGCAAGTCGTCGCTGTGATGAGTCCGATACATATCGATAAGGCCATGAAAATGGAGATGCAGCGTGTTGACTGCTTAGGGAACAGAGAACCCAGCGAATTGACAGACAGGTATTGAATCTCATTTTCGATTTCTCTTCTGAGTGGCTGAGACCGGTCAGAGTTTACACAAGAGGACACCGCAGTGAGTACGTCGCCATGAACGACACGTAGACTAATCTATTTGAGAAAAGATTTCTGTTGCTGCTATCTATCGATCGAGAAGAGCGTGAGGGCGGTGATCTCATGAGAGGAGAACGCAGTACGTTCACACTAAGGAAATACCACAGATGAATCACCTTTTGAAAGGGCTGTATGCCTTCCTGTCCTTGTTGGTGCTCAACAGCCAGACAGTTTCAAAGGAGGTGGAAATCCTCATTACGAAGACCGTCCGTCCTCCCATTATAGACGGGAATTTGGATGATGCTGTCTGGCTGAGCATCACACCTGTTACAGGATTTGTGCAGTACAATCCAGTAGAAGGAATAGCCCCATCCGAGAGCACCGAGCTTTATATCGCATATGACCGGGACAATTTCTACCTTGCCTTCAAATGTTATGACTCACACGCACAGGAAATCCGAGCCACTATGACTCATAGAGAGAGCTGGGAGAATGACGATTGTGTCGGTTTTGCGTTCGATACTTACAATAGTGAACGGGAGGCGTTTCTCTTCAACGTGAACCCCTACGGAATACCAAGCGACTTCATCTGGCATCATGACGGTTACTGTGATAACGGTTGGGATTCAGATCTGAGGTCAAAAGGAAGAATTCTGCACGACTGTTATTGTGTGGAGGTTGCCGTACCATTCAAGTCACTACGCATGCCCGCCAAGGATGACCAGGAATGGGGCTTTTACGCATTGAGAAGCATTAAACACAAGGGCGAATTCCTCGTCTGGCCACCAAGAACTCACAAGATAGCGAATCTGTTGACTCAAGCCGCCCTGCTGAAAGGAATACACGGAATACAGACAGGAAAGCATTTTGCACTCTTGCCGTATCTTTTTTGTTCGTCAATAAGAACTCCCGATGAGGAAAATAGCTCCATAGATGCAGGGCTCGATTTTAGATATGGAATCGCATCCAACTTGATGCTTGATGTGACAGTCAATCCCGATTATTCACAGATAGAAGCCGACCCTGATAGAATAGACCTGACTGAAAGATATGCACAGACCCTTCCAGAAAAGAGACCCTTCTTCACGGAGGGGATCGATATTTTTGCTTCAAATCAGTGGCTGCTCTATTCTAGGAAGATCGTGAACCCAATCGCGGGACTCAAGCTCACAGGGAAGCTGGGCAGGAATCGAATCGGATTTCTTTCTGCCCTAGACGATGAGGTGCATTCAGAGAAGCGGGATTACTACAATCATCTGCGAGTTCGAAGAGAAATACTGAAAGAGTCTGCACTTGGTGTAGTTGTGACCAACAGAGATGATTTTCTGGATCGAACATCTAACAGGACTCTCAGCCTTGATGGCGTGTTCAAGTTTGAGGACATCTATTCACTCAAGTGTCAACTGACGGGAACGTGTACGAAGGATACTGGTGGCCGTCGGAGTGCGATCGGGTACAACCTGAACCTGGAGAGATTCGGTCCAATTTCTTATACTAATATATGGTACAACGACTTTCCGAGAGACTTTGAGGCTGAGAGTGGTGCCATGTGGGAATTGATAGGATACAGAGAGATTGGAGCACACAATGGCTTGTTCATTCGAAAGGCACTCGAATGCATAGATATCTTCGAGTTGCATGCCGGTTTGAAAGGACGATTGAACTACGACAACGACTTAGTGGAAGAGTATTTCTGGACATCCGCGGAGGCTTCATTAGGCAAGGCGTGGACGAAACTGGAGTTCTTCAAGAATCACGAGTTCTGCGTCGGCCAAGACCTCCGATATTCAGGATTCGAATATGAACTGTGGCACACCCCATCACCTTATGTAGAGCATTACTTGTCTGCGCTCTGGGGCAGTGCGATACACTACGCCACTCTGCGTACAGGGTGGCGTAGTCGATTCCTCTACGATTTTACGATTAAACCCGTCCCGAAAGCCATATGGAATACGGCCATCTCCCGCGAGGATTTCTACCGGAAGTATGGGGCTGAGCGCCTACATTTGCAGACTCTTGTGTGGAGCAAAGTCTCTTATCAGATTATACCAGCCATGTTCCTACGAGCTATATACCAGTATAACGGCGAAGAGAAAACCTCAGATGCTAGTATTCTCTTTGCATATGAATACAGCCCCTTGAGCAATCTCTACATAGGAACCAATTTCAAAGAATTCTCACGCCTGGAGGACCTGGGGAGGGATATAGAGATCTTCGCCAAGATTGGATACCTGTGGAGGCTTTAGAGCACCTGCCTACGGCAGATATGGCAAATGTCTGTACGAGTTGTCACATTCGCAGAAGTGAAGGAAGGAGGAATTATGCATAGCCACACAGTGAACTTGGCGCTGGGATTGATTGTGGTCGCTGCTTTGGCTCTCCTGAGCTGTGCGCCAGGCGATGACCGCTGGAATCAGGAGATCAATCCCGATCACGAGGCTGGCTTTTGGGCAGGCATATGGCATGGGTTGATCATCATCATTACCTTTGTCATAAGTCTTTTCACAAAAGAGGTTGGCATCTATGAGGCGAGCAACACAGGTTGGCCTTACAATCTTGGCTTTCTGATTGGCTTACTCTGCTCGGTGGGCTCTGCCACTCGTGTCGTGCGAAGAAAGCGGAGAAGGAGAAAACACGAGTGGGACGAGATAGGAGAGAAGGTGGAACGGAAGATTCGTAAGGCCCTAAAAGCGTGGTTAGAGGAGACTGGGAAGGAAGAGAAGGAAAAGGAATGGCACGAAATCGTCCGCAAGATTGAGGAAAAGATCAAAAAATCCCTAGCCGAATGGACAGAGGAAGATTAGGCAGGTTCGTTCTCGCTGACATCAAATCGAAGATGTAGGCCTCACTACTGATTTGGATATGAGGTAGGCACAGACCGTCTACTCGGGTGTACAGAATCCTCTGCTCCTCTCTGGAAACCTCGTCAGGATTGTTGCTTCAATTGGAGCAACCGTTTCGTCACGCGACCCGGGCCTGCCCAGAGGTCCTTCCTTCGCGACTCTGGGCGCGCAGAGAATGAGGATGGGAGTTCCCTCCACACTGCACGTCTTCTTGACGTAACCTATTCCCTGCTGAACACCGCGAACGAGAGTGCAGCTGGTAACATGGCCGAGGCTTTCACCCGCAGGCGAGACGATGGCATCTCCGTGCTTCACAAGCCTCTGTCCGCTCTTATTCATCCTGAACCTTGCGACCTCGGCCTCTTTCCTGAGGGCCTGCTGTTTCATACGCTCTCTTCCGATGAAAAAAGGTTTGTGCAGTTTTACAAATGCTCCGTAACCAGCTTCAATTGGAGATATCCCGTAAGGCCCAGCAAGCTCATGTCCATAGAGCGGCAGGCCTGCCTCTATCCTTGTCGAGTCGCGCGCAGCGAGCCCCACTGGCTTTATTCCGTATTTTTCTCCCTTCTCGAGCAGAATCCTCCAGAACTTCGTCGCCTGATTCGGGTGGACGAAGAGCTCATAGCCAATACTCTCCCCAGTATAGCCTGTTCTTGATACCATGACCTGGATGTTACAGAGCTCGATCTCTATGAACTCACCCCTCATGATCTCTTCCAGTCTGCGTCTTAGATGATGGCTGCGTGTGAGTTCCTTCAGAATCAGGAGAGAATTGGGGCCTTGAAGAGCAAGGTCGATAATCATGTCCTTGCCGGAACAGGAATCCTTCAAATCTCTAATTAACACATCAGCATCTATCTCCGCATCATGGTTATCCAAATCGATACAATACTCCTTGGAATTGACGGCATCGAGCCAGGCTTTGTCTTTCTCCTCGTTGACCGCATTCACCACTAAGAAGTACTTCTCTTGTTCACGTCGGTAAATCATAATATCATCAATTACTTCTCCATTAGGATACAGCAAGTAGGAGTACTGAGACTGACCGACTCTCAAGAATGATGCATAGTTGGTAGTACTAAGGTCCAAGAAGCGTGTCGCATGTTCTCCTTTGACTTCAAGGACACCCATATGAGATACATCAAAGAGACCAGCAGTTTGTCGAACTGCCGCATGTTCGTCACTCAATCCGGTATACCATACCGGCATTCTCCAGCCTGCAAATTCAATCAGTTTTCCGCCAAGTCGTGAATGCTCTTGAACCAACCACGGTGACTTCGGCACGCCCTCCTTCCGCTCATATCTGAAAACCTTCTTCGAGGATGGGACTCTTGCGCGCGGAGGGACAGAATCTTGCCCGATGAAGTACGTCTTCTTTGTACCGAAGAGCTCTGGATGGACTTCGATCAGTTCCTTAGCCTTTGCCCTCTTCTCGCCGTATTGGGGGAAACCATACTGCAGCCTCTTCTTCTCTCGAGCAGCCGTGCCACCAAGAACAAGAGCACGTCCCGGCGAGAGAACCCTGAGTTGTTTGAGGAATTTCCGTACATCCTTTGATCTGAGGAGGAATTCGAATCTGGATTCGTCTCCACATTCAAGATGAAGGGCTCTGAATCTCAATCCCCTGAGCCGAATATCCTTGGAAGTCCCTTTTGGTAGATCTCTCAACGGAGGCAACAGAGAAGGAATCAACTCTTCTGCCCTCGGCCCCTGGAGTGAGAAGACTGCCAACATCTTCTCTGTCTGCACGTCAGATTTCAGATCCACAACGACGACAGGACCTTCTATCTTTCTCCGAATGTCGTCAGCGTCGAAAATGACGTATCCATCTGATAAAGCCCTTAACCAAGATTTCACCGTCCTCCGGTTCTCGGGATTTGTGCATATGAGAAAGTGGTCTTCTCCCCTCGAATCCTTACTCAACTTGACAACAATCACGTCGTCAATGACCTCACCTTTCCCGTTAAGCAGATAAGAGATCTTGCAGCCGCCTTCAGCAAGATCAGAGATGCAGGTGGTGACAACTCCTTGGACAAAAGCGTATGCTCTTTCTCCATATACTTCAAGCAATCCTGCATCCTGTCTGTCGAAAAGGACTGCCCCGCTGAGCGCTTGCTCGATTTCCTCGTCGACAGTATCGAAATAGACAGGCATCGCACATCCGTCCTTCTCTTCTATGAAGGCTCCCAGTCTGCGGTATTCTTGGACGACAGGATTTTCTGGGGGACTGTCTGAAGACCAGATATAGTGAGGATAACCTCTTCTCTTTTCAAGATTGATGTCTCTTTTCAAACCACGTTCAATCTCCTCAACTCGGAGGGCGGTCTCTTCGATTATCCCAAGATCTGTTTTCCCCCTTCCCAGCACACATGTGGCTCCTATATACTCGTAGGGTCGAATCTTCACCAACACGTTGTGAATTAACTGAGCGAGTCTTCTGAGCTGTCCTTTTGTCACTCCCCGTTGAGTAATCCAGGTTGTGCCAAAGCGAACCCCGGAAGGGTATACTGCGTTGTCATCTCCCGCGATAGTGTTCTTGTTCGCCACTATGCCACACATATCCAGTATTCGTGTAGCGACCTCAGCCGTAAGAGGAATCTCGCGACCGTTGTTAATTCCCCTCAGATCGAGCAGCAAAAGATGAGTATCTGTTCCTCCGTATGCGAGTTTCAGACCGAGGCTCTCAAGGCACGAAGCGAAGTATTTCGCATTGTCAACGATTCGCCTGCCGAGTTCCTTGAAATCTGGGCTTTTCGCCACCTGAAAGCAGATTGCCTTGGCTGCGATGTTGTTTATGTGAGGCCCACCCTGCTCACCAGGAAAGACCGCCGCATCCACCTGGCGAGCTTTTTCTTCATCAGTGGTCAAGATGCATGCGCCCCGTGGACCGCACAGCGTCTTATGTGTAGTGAACGTGATCACATCCGCGTATCCAACCGGGTTCGGGTACACCCCTGCGGCAACGAGGCCTGCCGGGTGAGCAATATCAGCCATGAGAATGCAGTCTCCGACTACGTCCCTTATGTGCGCAAATCTTCGCCAATCAACAGACCATGGATAGGCACTGTAGCCCGCGATTATCATTTTGGGTCTGTGTTCCACTGCGAGTCTCTCTATGTCCCCGTAATCCAGTCTCCCGCTCTTTTCGTCTACGCCGTACGGAACGATACTGTAGCTTCTGCCCGATCTGTTTGCTGCGCTGCCGTGAGTCAGATGGCCACCGTGCGTCAGTGCCATGCCCAGCACCGTGTCACCAGGCTTCAAAAAGGCTTCATAAATCGCATTGTTTGCCGCTGCTCCAGAGAGAGGCTGGACATTAGCGAATATGGAAGAGGAAGGTATCTTGAGTTCTGCACCTGGGTCCCTGTCGGTCGCGAACAATTCTGTGATCCTTCTTTGGGCAAGCGCTTCAACAAAGTTCACATAGTCTGTTCCCTTGTAGTACCTGCGGTCAGAATATCTTCTCAAATATGCCATCTGCCGATCGTAATCTAAGAGCCTGTCCCTTTCGTACTGAGACATTCTGAGATGAGGGTATCCCTCCGCATACAGATTGGTGAAGACAGATGCGAGAGCCTCCCTCACAGGGCGGGGACAGATGCTTTCGGAGGCAATGAGTATCAGTTTCCTCATCTGCCTCTCTTCTTCAAGAGAGATGAGCTCAGCAACATCAGGGTCGAGCTCATTCAGGTCGCGACTGAAGAAAAAATCCTTCTCTGTTTTTCTCTTCATGAAAACCTTGCTCCGGCCTCAATCAATAAGACCGTAGAACCGGATAGATTCTAAGGTAAAGACGGACCCATGTCAACCGACCATGCGTGCTCGGTTGCCTTTTCCTTTCTAAGGATTCTAAAGAGCGACGCGGGAAAGATGAAGATGTCACTCCGTTGACAACTCAGAAGTAATCTCTGTATACTTGAGCATGTCAAAATGGCGTTTTCACCATGTGCATCAGTCGATCTCGTAGACTTCAAAGAAGAGAGGCGACGTGTCAGTGGTGGCAGCATCTCTGATCTTTGGCGCCGTGCTTGCTCTGTTGGCGATGCTCCTTAGAGCTGCGCGTCTCAACTCAAAACAGATTCGAGTCGATCCGGAGAATGCTATCGCTGTTGACCGGCAGACATGTGCGGAACATCTTTCGAGAGCGATACAGTTCCGGACCATTTCACATCAAGATACGACCTGCTTTGAAGCTGCGGAGTTTCTCCGTTTACACGCATATCTTCAGAGGGCTTTCCCCACGGTCCATGCTGCATTGATAAGAGAGGTAGTTGGTGACTACAGTCTTCTCTACACTTGGAAGGGTTCCCAACCTCAGCTCAAGCCGATACTTCTTATGGCTCACTTGGATGTGGTACCGGTGGAAAATGGCACTGAACGGGACTGGCTCTATGACCCTTTTGAGGGCAGGATCGCAGATGGTTTCATCTGGGGCAGAGGAACTTTTGACGACAAAGCGGGACTACTCGGTATTCTTGAGGCAGTGGAAATGTTGTTGAAAGAGGGATTCCAGCCTGAACGAACAGTGTACTACGCGTTCGGCCATGATGAAGAAGTTGGTGGACAAAATGGAGCCTCAGGAATAGCCGCTATTCTTGCCTCTCGAAAAGTGCAACTGGAGTATGTGCTTGATGAAGGTGGCATCATCGCAGATGGGCGCACTCTGGGAATCGCATCTCCCGTGGCCCTGGTCGGTATAGCCGAAAAGGGCTACGTGAGTATTGAGCTTGCTGTGGAAGCAGAAGGCGGACACTCCTCGATGCCCCCGCGTCACACTGCGATCGGAATATTGGCCAGAGCAATAGACAGGCTTGAGAAACACCGGATTAAAGCACAGTTTGAAGGGCCGATTCGTCAGGCATTGGACTACCTTGGTCCAGAGATGCCATTCACGAAGCGAATGATATACGCAAATCTCTGGTGTTTCGGCTGGCTCGCGAAGCGTAGGCTCGCTCGATTTCCAGCCACAGACGCCTTGATCCGCACCACCACTGCACCGACAATTGTTCGGGGCGGACTTAAGGAAAACGCTCTGCCGATCAGGACACAGGCAACGGTGAACTTCAGAATTCATCCGGGGGATAACGTCAAGAAGGTGGTTACTCACGTGCGCAAGACCGTGAATGATTCACGGGTGAAGATAGCTCCGATAGAAGGGCAACTCACGACGGAACCGTCGAGAAAATCGAGTGTTGAGTCGGACAGTTTTCGTCTTCTTCATCGAACGATTCGGCAGGTGTATCCCGACGTGTTGGTGGTCCCGTACCTCGTGGTCGGTATGACAGACAGCAGACACTACGGAAGGATATGTGACAACATCTTTCGTTTCGCCCCGCTGCAGTTAAAGGCAGAAGAAACTAAAATGGTGCATGGTACGAATGAACGCCTTTCTATCGAGGACTATGCACAGTCCATCAGATTCTACGTCCAGCTCACACGCAACTCGACACTGTGATCCAATAAGCAAAGACATGAAGGAAAATGGGAAACCTGAGTACGAAGGAAGAAACGGCTGTTGTCGCCTACGCGACTTCTGTAGCATGGTAGACGAGGTTGATCTGGAGTGGGACGAGGGTGAACGCGACGTCGATCCTTTCGATATTTGAATGCACTATGGTAAAGGAGAGAGGAGGAAGGAATGAAGAAACAACTGCTCCTTGTTTTGGCTTTCTGCCTGAGTTTTCCTTCTGCGCTGTTGATGGGTGCGAGTGAAGAGAGCACTGGTTCTTTGCCAGTGGAAGCGGCTGTTCCCAGCTGGGCGGAGGCAGAAACGAAGTCGATACTTGCACGCTCTCTGGGCTCGACTTGGATCGATTTTGGTCATCACTTTGGTTTCGAGTATGACATACTCTTCTACCGACTGAATCTCTACTTCCCTATCACAACCGATTCCCTTGAAGGAAGAGCTCTTATCCGGTGTCGTAGTGAAAAGGATGACTTGGGTTCCATGTGGCTACATTTCAGCGATCTGACGGTCGATTCAGTGCTCGTGGACGGGAGCCAACCGAATTGCTGGAATCACGCAGGCGGTTTGTTGTACGTCAAGTTCTCTACAGCTTTCTCGCAGAATGATACGTTCGAAGTGAGTGTTGTGTATGGAGGTTCTCCTTCCGCTGGGTATTACACGACAGGGAGTGGAGAATTGAGAACCGGCTATACGATC
>Ga0209427_10003825_pt1 | contig 17590 bp, 5 predicted proteins | sample DeeMarSWOR136_30_FD_187465 | JGI IMG/M metagenome (GOLD analysis project Ga0209427, IMG submission 187465) | Marine sediment microbial communities from White Oak River estuary, North Carolina - WOR-1-36_30 (SPAdes) (version 2) | ecosystem: Environmental > Aquatic > Marine > Intertidal zone >...
TCTCCCGTTTCAATAGATGCCCAAGATCCTCCAGCATTATCACTATAATCCAGATCCACCACCAACAGAGCAGAATCACCCACATCAGGATCGGTAGCCAACCAGGTGATAATCACAGAGTCTGATAGTGACTCACCGCCGTTAGGATAGGTGACGATCACCTGAGGTGGATCGGGATTATTGTTGACGGTAAAAACGGCATCAGAGACGTCGGAGTCGGACAGACTGCTGGTGTCGGTGACGGTAACGCGCACCAGATAGTCGGAACCATCTGACAGGCCGGAAAGGTCCCAAAAGTAGGCACCATCATTGGATTCACCGGTACTAATGGATTCCCAGGAACCACCGATATTATCACTGTAGTCCAGGTCTACCAAAAGCAGCGTCGAATCTCCCGAATCCGGATCAGTGGCCGCCCAGGTGATGGTGACCGAGTCGGTCAAGATCTCACCGCCATTGGGACAAATGACAGTCACACTAGGCGCATGGCCCGCGGGCTGATCCCCGCTGCCGAAAATCCAAGTTTCATCCATAAAAGAACCATCATATCCGCCAAATAAAAGCACCTTATCGTCTTCAATATAGGCTAAATCGTGGTAAGCTCGAGCCGATGGACTTACGGAAGGGGTTATTTGGGTCCAGGTGCTCTCACTAAGATCATACACCCAAGTTTCATCATCATTTGAACTATCGTCTCCGCCGAATAGCAACACCTGATCCCCACCAATGTAGTCCATGCCATGCCAGTGCCGAGCCGATGGTTTAACGGGAGGATTCATCTGGGTCCAGCTGTCTTCGCTGAGATCATACACCCAGGTATCGCCCAAATACCACCAACCACCAAATAATAGCACCCGATCTCCACCGATATAGGCCATTCCAAAATATTCTCGAGTCGGCGGTTTAACGGAGGGATTCATCTGGATCCAGTTACTATCACTGAGATCATAGACCCAAGTTTCATCCTGATGCTCACCGTCCCAACCGCCAAACAGGAGAGCTTTATCTCCACCAATATAGGCCATCTCCTGCCCATATCGTGCCGCTGGTATTTCGGCGGGAGTCATCTGAGTCCAAGTGTTTTCGCTGAGATCATAGATCCAGGTCTCATCGCTATAAAAGTAGCCGCCGAACAACAGCACCTGATCCCCACCTATGTGAGCCAGGCCAAAGCGGTTTCGCGACGATGGATGAGGATCAGGGAACTTCTGGGTCCAGGTGTTCTCGCTAAGATCGTACACCCAGGTATCATCGTAAGAACCAGAACCATTGTACCCACCAAACAACAGCACCTGATCCCCACCTATGTGAGCCATGTCATGATAGCCTCTCGTCGACGGGTGAGGGTTGGGGAATTGTTGTGTCCAATTGTCAGCCAAAATGGTAATGGTAAAGACACCATCGGAGCTGTCTGAGTCGAACAGACCGGTTGTGTCGGTAACGATAACTCTCACCAAATAGTCACTTCCCTCGGAAAGACCAGAGAGGTCCCACAAATAAGCACCGTCATTCGTTTCATTGCTGGCTATACTTTCCCAGGATCCTCCACCATTGGAGCTGTAGTCAAGATCCACCAATAGCAAAACTGAATCTCCGGGATCGGGATCTGTCGCCGTCCAGGTGACAGTGACCGAGGAAACCAGGACTTCTCCACCATTAGGGTGCGTCACCGCCACCTGTGGCGCATCGGGATTGTTATTAATAGCAAAGACCGCATCGGAAACATCAGAATCAGACAGACCGCTGGTGTCGGTGACTGTGATACGAACCAGATAGCTGTTTCCATCGCTCAGCCCGGAGATGTTCCAAAAGTAGGCACCATCATTGGGTTCACCAGTACTGATGGATGTCCAAGAACCGCCGTCATTATCACTGTAGTCCAGATCCACCAAAAGCAGCGTCGAATCTCCCGGATCCGGATCGGTGGCCGTCCAGGCGATGGTGACCGAGTCGCTCAGAATCTCACCACCATTGGGATAGGTGACAGTCCCTTGAGGCGCATTGTTCGTGGATGTATCCCCACTGCTGAAAATCCAAGTATCGTCCAGCAAAGAAATCTCACCACTGCCGCCAAATAACACCGGGTAACTTGTTCCGCCCATGCTGGTCTCCGAGGCTCCATGGCCAAAGCGAGTCGAAGGGTGGGGCATGGTGGTATTCTGGGTCCAGTCATCATCGCTGAGATCATAGACCCAGGTCTCATCATTAGGGGAACCATTATTTCCTCCAAACAAAAGTACTTTATCCCCACCGAGGTAAGCCATGGCATGGACGCTTCGCCCAGATGGTTTCGATGTGGGAAACTTCTGCGTCCAAGTGCTGTCGCTTAAATCATACAACCAGGTTTCATCCGCATTAGCTGGTCCATCCAGCCCGCCAAATAACAGCACCTGATCGCCACCGATAAAAGCCATATCATGGCCGTGTCGCGCCGATGGTTTCGATACAGGAGACACCTCAACCCAAGTGTTGGTCCCTAAATCATAGATCCAAGTGTCATCAAAATCACCAGAACCATCATCCCCGCCAAACATCAGCACCTGTCCAGTAGCGATATAGGCCATAGCCATGTCTAACCGTGCCGAGGGACTGGTTGAAGGACTCATCTGCGTCCAGTCATTGTCACTGATATCATACACCCAGGTCTCATCGTTACGAGTAGACCCATTCCAGCCACCAAACATCAACACCTGATCACCACCCAGGTAAGCCATGCCATGAGCGCGTCGCACAGAAGGTTTCGTGGAAGGATTCTTCTGTGTCCAGGTGTTCTCGCTGAAATCATACACCCATGTCTCATTGTAATTGGTATAAGAACCATCCCGCCCACCGAACAACACCACCTGATCGTCACCGACATAAGCCATGGCATGATAGGCTCGGGTAGGTGGATGAGGATCGGGCAAGCGTTCTATCCAAGTGTCAGCCAATATAGAAATGGTGAAAACGCCATCGGAGATGTCGGAGTCGGACAGACCGCTGCTGTCGGTGACGGTCACGCGCACCAGGTAATTGTCTCCGTCGGGTAGACCGGAGATGTCCCAACCATAGGAACCGTCATTGGCCTGGTCTGAATCGATGACCGACCAGGAACCGCCACCGTTATCACTATAGTCCAGGTCCACCAAAAGAAGAGTCGAGTCTCCCGGATTGGGATCGCTGGCCGTCCAGGTGATGGTGGTCGAGCCGGTGAGGGGCTCGCCGCCATTGGGATAGACGACGGTCACCTGTGGCGCATCGGGATTATTGTTGACGGTAAAAACGGCATCAGAGATGTCGGAGTCGGACAGACCGCTGGTGTCGGTGACGGTTACGCGCACCAGATAATTGTCTCCGTCGGGTAGACCGGAGATGTCCCAGCCATAGGAACCGTCATTAGCCTGGTCTATGTCGATGACCGACCAGGAACCGCCACCGTTATCGCTATAGTCCAGGTCCACCAAAAGCAGAGTCGAGTCTCCCGGATCCGGATCGCTGGCCGTCCAGGTGATGGTGGCCGAGCCGGTCAGGGTCTCGCCGCCATCGGGATAGACGACAGTCACCTGGGGGGCGTTGCCCACGGTCGAATCCCCACCGATGAAAATCCAAGTATCATCTTTAAAAGAAACATCATCGCTGCCGCCAAACAACACCGGGTAATTTGTTCCATCCATGCTACTCCGACAGAGTCCATGCCCAAAGCGAGCCGAAGGCTGGACCGCAGTGGCTTTCATGGTCCATTCGTCATCGCTGAGATCATAGATCCAGGTCTCATCGTCCCGATAAGAAGCGTCAGAAGACCCACCAAACATCAGCGCCTGATCACCGCCGAGATACGCCATACCATGGACCCGTCTTGCCGAGGGTATCGTCGAAGGGTTCTTTTGAGTCCATGTGTTCTCGCTGACATCATAGACCCAGGTCTCGTCATCATTAGCAGAGCCAATCCACCCGGCAAATACCAGCATCTGATCACCACCGATGGGAACCATAGTATGGCCATGTCGTGCTGACGGTTTCGATGCAGGAAACATCTCAGTCCAGGTATTGGTGCTGAGATCATAGATCCAGGTCTCATCAACATCATCGTCGAGAACAGGACCCGGATCGCCGGCAAACAGCAGTACCTGTCCATCAGCGATATAGACTAGAGCAAGGTCTCGTAGTGCCAATGGTTTGGTTGAAGGATTCTTTTGAGTCCAGGTGTTCTCACTGAGATCATACACCCAGGTCTCATCGTTATTATCAGTGCCATCCCAGCCCCCATACATCAGCACCTGATCCCCGCCAAGATAAGCCATAGCATGGGCCCGTCTCTCTGATGGTTTCGTTGCGGGATTTTTCTGAGTCCAGCTATTATCGCTGACATCATACACCCAGGTCTCATTGTAATTTGTATAAGAAACATCTCGCCCACCAAACATCAACACCTTATCTTCGCCGATATAAGCCATGGCGTGATAGGCTAGCGTCGGGGGGTGAGGACTGGGAAAGCGCTCTGTCCAGTCATCAGTCAGACCAGAAATGGTGAAAACGCCATCTGAGATGTCGGAGTCAGACAGACCGCTGGTATCGGTGACGGTGACGCGCACAAGGTAATTATCGCCAGCAGGCAGACCCGATATATCCCAGTCATAGGCGCCATCATTAATTTGGCCTCCATCGATAACCGACCAGGAGCCGCCGGCATTATCGCTGTAATCCAGGTCCACCAAAAGCAGAGTCGAGTCTCCTTGGTCCGGATCGGTAGCCGTCCAGGTGATGGTGGCCGACAGGGACAAGGTTTCCCCACCGTTGGGATACGTGACACTCACCTGAGGCGGATCGGGATCATTGTTGATGATGAAGACCGCATCAGAGTTATCGGAGTCAGACAGGCCGCTGGTATCGGTGACGGTAACACGCACCAGATAGTCAGCACCATCCGCCAGCCCGGATATGCCCCAGAAGTAAGCGCCATCGTTTGTCTCGCCACTGGTTATAGGAAGCCAGGATCCTCCGCCGTTGGCACTGTAATCCAAATCCACCGAAAGAAGAGCCGTCTCTCCAGAATCCGGGTCCGTGCCCGTCCAGGTAACGGTCACCGAATCTGTGAGGATCTCACCACCATTGGGATACGTGACGGTCACCTGAGGCTCGCCGGGTTCAATTTTGTCGATGGTGAAAACCGCGTTAGAAACATCAAAACCGAACAGGCCGCTGGTATCGGTGGCGGTGATGCGCACCAAGTAGCTATCCCCATCAGATAATCCCGAGATATCCCAGAAGTAAGCGCCGTCGTTGGCTTGACCCGAGTCGATGACCGACCAGGAGCCACCACCATTATCGCTGTAGTCTAGATCCACCACTAGCAAAGCCGTCTCTCCAGGATCGGGATCACTGGCCGCCCAGGTGATGGTCACCGAGTCAGACAGACTCTCACCACCATTAGGATATGTAACGGTCACCTGGGGAGCATGGCTCATGGGATAATCCCCACCGCCGAAAATCCAGGTGTCATCCTTTACAGAACCATCGAGCCCACCGAATAAAACCGGGTAAGTGATTCCATCCATGCTGGTCTCGCAGAATCCGAAGCCAAATCGAGCCGAAGGCTGGATCGTATTGGTGTCCTGAGTCCAGCTGTTCTCGCTGAGGTCATAGAACCAAGTCTCATCGTCGTAATAATTAGCATCAGTAGATCCACCAAATACCACGACTTGATCCCCCCCGAGATAAGCCATACCATGGCTGCTTCTTCCCGCCGGTTTCGATGTCGGGAACATCTGAGTCCAAGAGTTCTCGCTGAGATCATAAAGCCAAGTCTCATCGTTAACGACATATCTCGCCGTGGTATGCTTTTCCCCTGCGAACAATAGTACCTGATCCCCACCAACGTGAACCATGGTGAAACCATGCCGTTCTGAGGGTTTGGTCGAAGGGAACAGTTGAGTCCAGGTGTTGGCGCTCAAGTCATAAACCCAGGTCTCATCGTCATCAACACCATCATGGTCCCCGGCGAACAACAACACCTGATCACCGCCGATATAAGCCATGCCATGAGCATCCCGCGCCGACGGTTTGGTGGAAGGATTCTTCTGGGTCCAGGTGTTCTCGCTGAGATCGTAGACCCAGGTCTCATCGCTTTGAGAACCACCATCCAGTCCACCAAACATCAGCGCCCTATCACCTCCTATGTAAGCCATAGCGTGGGCCCGTCGAGCTGAGGGTTTAGTCGAAGGGAACATGCGAGTCCAAGTAGTGTCGCTCAGATCATACACCCAGGTCTCATCGTAATTATTATAAGCAGCATCGCGTCCTCCGAACATCAGCGCCTTATCGTCACCGACGTGTGCCATAGCATGATAGACTCGTACCGTTGGATGAGGATTGGGGAACTGCTCCGTCCAGTCATCAGCGTGGATAGAGATGGAGAAGACGTTGTCGGAGACATCGGCGCTTGACAGACCGCTCGTGTCGGTGACAGTCGCGCGAACCAAGTAGTTACTGCCCTCCGGCAGCCCGGATATATCCCAGAAGTAAGCGCCGTCGTTCGTCTCGTCTCTGTCTATGGGTGTCCAGAAACCTCCACCGTTGTCGCTGTAATCCAGATCTACTAAAAGCAAACCTGTCTCTCCAGGGTCGGGGTCGGTGGCCGTCCAGGTGATGGTGACCGATTCCGTGAGAACTTCGCCGCCATTGGGATAGGTGACCGTCACCTGAGGCGAATCAGGATTATTGTTGATGACAAAAAGTGCATCGGAGATATCGGAGTCAGTTAGGCCGCTGGTGTCAGCGCCGGTAATGCGTACCAGATATTCGGAACCATCCGCCAGTCCGGAAATATCCCAGAAGTAGGCGCCATCGTTCGTTTCGCCACTGGTTATCGGAGTCCAGGATGCTCCACCGTTGTCGCTGTAATACAGATCTACCACCAGCAGAGCCGTCTCTCCAGGGTCAGGATCAGTGGCCGTCCAGGTGACGGTGACCGAATCTGTGAGGATCTCACTACCGTTGGGGTACGTGACAGTCACCTGTGGCTCTCCGGGAATATAATTGTCGATGCTGAAAACCGCATCCGAAACGTCGGAGCCAGACAGACCACTGGTGTCGTTGACGGTGATGCGCAACAGGTAGCTAACCCCATCGGAGAGCCCAGAGATGTCCCATATGTAAACGCCGTCGTTTGTTTGACCCGATTCGATGGTGGACCAAGAGCCGCCCCCATTATCGCTGTAGTCCAGGTCCACCAGCAGCAGGGCTGTTTCTCCAGGGTCGGGATCGGTGGCCGTCCAGGTGACGGTCACCGAGTCGGACAGAGTTTCGCCGCCATTGGGATACGTGACGGTCACCTGAGGCTCATGACTCACGAGATAATCCCCACCGCCGAAAAACCAGGTGTCATAGTTCAAGGAACCGTTGTCCCCGCCAAATAATACCGGGTAATTTGTTCCATCCATGCTGCTCTCGCATAGCCCAAATCCAAATCGAGCCGAAGGCTGTGTGGTATTAAAATCCTGTGTCCAGGTGTTGGCGCTCAAATCATACACCCATGTCTCGTTATCATTGGCCCCATCATACCCGCCAAAAATCATCACCTGATCCCCCCCGATGAAAGCCATACCGTGGGAATGTCGCGCCGAGGGTCCCGATGTGGGAGACTTTTGAGTCCAGGTATTAGCGCTGAGATCATAAATCCAGGTCTCACCATTTTCAAAGCCACCAGAATCTTTCCCACCAAACAGCAGCACCTGATCTCCACCGAGGTAGACCATAGTGTGTTCGCCTCGCGGCGATGGTTGGGTAGAGGGACTTTTCAGGGTCCAGGTGTCCACACTCAGATCATAAATCCAGGTCTCATCGCTATAAGAACCATCGTACCCACCGAACAGCAGGACTTGATCACCACCGATGTAAGCCATATCCATATCGACCCGTGCAGACGGTTCTGCGGAGGGACTTTTCTGAATCCAGTTGTTATCGCTGAGATCATAGACCCAGGTCTCATCGTAATAAGAAACACCATTCCAGCCCCCAAACATGAGTACCTTATCACCACCTATGTGGGCCATAGAGTGAGCTCGTCTCACCGACGGTTTGGTGGAGGGATTTTGCTGCGTCCAGCTGGTCTCGCTGGGAACATAGAGCCAGGTTTCATTATCGTTACCACCATCGTCGTACCCGCCAAACATCAGTACCTCATCCTCCCCGATGTAAGCCATTTTATGATAGCGCCTTGCCGAGGGCCGAGGTGTTGGAGTTAGTTCAGTCCAGTCGTCAGTGGCCTCTGCTAGGCCGGTGATGACAAGGCATGCCATGAATAATCCGCAAAATACTCTGTTCATATCCGCGCTCTCCCTATCCGTTGTCTCCTGTCGCTCTGGGCAGGTTATAAGTAGGATCGATTTTTAAAGATTAAAAACCCTATAAGACTAGTATACCATAATTTAGAAAATACGTCAAGCAAGAATTTATCTAGCATGAATTCTTCTAAACCGCTGTAGTTACTCTTTTCTCTGCAAGTTGCGTGCCAAAAGTGCGGTTATATATACTCGTTTCATGAGGTCATATGCACTTTTCGAACCTGACTTTCTGAACAGGTCCATGGCACATATCCTATTGTTTTGGAGTCACTTGGAGAAAAAAGGCGAGCAGCTTCTAGCCACTCCAGCATATCCTGTCTTGCATTATGTGACAAAAAAGACGGGTGCCAAAGCTCTGGTTCCAGAGGTGATTGTGACGCTCTCTCAGACATTCAGCAGAGAAAGCAACCTCAAAGATTCGGCACCCGCCTTATTTCTCGTTGATGGGATGTCGTTTATCGGTCTCGAAGTGCGTTACGTTGGTCGTCTGTCGTGGATCGGCAATCGCATTTACACATCACACCGACTGTACAGCGTGGTATTTACGATAGACGACTTACGATCCACGAATTCCGGAACGACCTTCGAAACCGATAACCAATTTCCGAATACTTTATAGTTCGGGCGCAGCATGCTGCGCCCCTATATCACATAATTTTCGCACATCACCACTCTATTTAACGTTTGTCAAACTCCTATCAAACTCCCCCACCACATTTGAGACCGCCGACTCGTTGCCACTCCCATCCACGGCGGTGACCAGATAGAAAATATTGGCCGCCGGATCGCCAATCCGACCGTCGGTATGCGGATAGCTCAAAGCGGACACCGTAGTCAACAGATTCCCCGGCCCTGGCGTGAAGTCGGGAGTCTCCTCACAGTAGATGCGATAATCGACAGGCCCTTGTTCAGGTGAACCATCTTCTCCTGTAGTCACTTGGGTCCAGCCCAACCAGATGGTGTTCACCGCTCCTTTAGCACCCCCTGAGGCGAGGGCGGTCACCTGGGTCTTGCTAGGATTGACGTCGTCCACCGAGTAGCCGCTGTCGGGAGCAGAGTCCCAACACGGGAAAGGCTCTCCGGCATGAGCGGAGACGAAGAAGGTGTAATAGGCGTCGTCTCCTGCAGAAGAATCACTTAAGGTCCCCGCGATGTAGGCATAGCCCTCCAGAAGATGGGCTTCCTGGGTGCCGATTAGCTCCCAGAATTCCGTTTTTGGCTGGCCATGTTGATCCATTCTCTCGATTCGGCGATACAGTCTAGGCATCGGCTCTTTCGGCATGATTCCGTCCCACTCCTGTCCCGTCAACTGGATCTTGCTCCCCTCGGGGTACTTGCGCCAGATGGAGTAATACAGGATCGACTGATACTCCGGCTTATCCAGGTTGCTGCGCTCCCAGAGAATGACCACCTGCCGACCCTGGTCATCGGGCACGTCAGCGATGGCCATGATGTTTGGGACAGGACCCAGAGTGCCGTTGAAATTCACCTGCTGGGCATAGACATCCCATTCGTTTTCTGCCTCCGGGGGCAAGTTGCGCTCATCGTCCCAGGCCAGGATCGCGCCTTCAGATCCATCGCTGATCATTTCTGGCGTGTTGCGGTAATTTGCGGCGACACAAACGGGCACTCCGTTTAGGGCCCATTGAATTTGGCCCAAGGCGTCGATCCTCTGGGCATATATATCGATGTCCGGCGCCCCCCTACGCTGATCCTCCCAGGTGACAACCGCCCCACCGGCACCGTCGGACATCAGATTTGGATAACTCTGATCCTCCGCCACCGTGCAGATGGGCACGCCGTTGGCGGGCCAGAGGGTATCGCCATCGGCATCGACGCGCTGGGCGTAAACGTCCTTCTCGCCCCCGTTCCGCCAGTCCTCCCAGGCGATGATCGCCCCGCCGGCGCCGTCGCTGACGATGTGGGGATACCTCCCCCCGCCTGCCGCGATGGTACAGATGGGCACACCATCGGTGGTCCAGAGTACGCTCCCATCGCCATCGACACGCTGTGCATAGATCTCCCACTGAATTTCGCTGCGGTAATCATGCCAGACGATAATCGCTCCCCCCCCGCCATCGGAGATGATCTGCGGCGCCATCTGCCACTGCGAAGCCGTGCAGACGGGCACGCCATCGGCCGCCCAGAGGGTGTCGCCGTAATAATCCACCTTTTGCGCGTAGAGGTCCAAATCGGTGCCGGTGCGCCAGTCCATCCACACGATGATCACATCACCCCCACCCACATGGGCAATCTGCTCCTGTTCCTGGCTGTAGTCCGCTGCGCAGATGGGTATTCCGTTTGAGGCCCATATCGTGTCGCCACCAGCATCGACATGCTGGGCATAGATGTCTCCTGAGCCGCTTCGCTCATCCACCCAGGTGATGACGGCGCCGCCGTAGCCGTCGCCCACGATGCGGGGCAAGTACTGCCAGTTCGTATCTATCGCGACGGGAATGCCATCGGCCGCCCAGAGGGTGTCGCCGTTGGGATCCACCCTCTGAGCATAGATGTCTGATTTGGGATATGTATCATTCCGACGATCCTCCCAGACGATGATCGCCCCACCGGCATCGTCGCTGACGATCGCCGCGTTTCCCTGAGAGCTGGTATCCGTACAGATAGGCAGGCCGTTCGGGTCCCAGAGCAGCTCTCCGGCGTTATGGATTCGTTGAGCATAGACATCCCAACCCAGCTGCTCATCGATCCACACGATGATGGCGCCTCCGGCCCCATCGGAGCACATCTGAGCTCCACCCTGATTGCTGCCCGGAATGACGACGATGGGATTGTTCTCCAGGGGATTGCCGGACCAGTAGGCCATGGCGGAGCTATAAAGTACCATTACAAGTCCCAATGCGAGAATAAAGGTTTTCATCGCGATATCCTCCATTCTGTCAAGAAATTTACCGTCTACTCGAGTTTTCATTTTATCACAGACTATAAAATTTGTCAAGGAAAAACTCGCCCCCCAGACCACAACCCCGCAAGTGGCAGTCGGCTTTAGGCCGTACCACCCTTCTAAAAGCATCATTTCAAATCGTAAATTTGGCCCTACCTTTACCCAAAATGCCCCCAATTTTGTCATTCTGAGGGAGCAGTCGCGACCGAAGAATCTCATGCTGTGCATCAGCCAATTAGTCGGCAGACAATACGAGATGCTTCGTCCCCCTCGCTGCTCTCAAGGCTTTGCCTTATTCCCTCTGCTCGTGACTCAGAATAACAGAAAAAGGAGCGCAGCATAGCTGCGCTCTTACGATGAATATGAAATCCGAGGCTCATCTGACGGCCTCGAGGCTCGTAACGATGCTGGAAGCTCGAAACTCGATGCTCGATGAATTCATCTATTGCCAATGAGTACCTACCAGCTTCCAGCTTCTAGTTTCGAGCTTCGATACCAGTTTCCACAACCATAAACGTGCTTCCAGCATCACGGGTAAATCTTCATCTGCCCCCCATTTTGAAGCCGGATCTGGCCCGAGGTCAACAGCCCCCTGGTGGTGTCCCCTTCAGGGTAGAACCTAATCTGACCGGTTGATCCATTGCCATTAAATGTGCCGTTGGCTATGATCTTGGATTCGTTCAGAAAGGCCACGTGAACGGTAGGGTGGATGGTCAGCGTCTGCCCGCTGGGAACGATGACGCCGCAGCGATTGTAATAATCTCTGGCATTGAGGCTCAGCGGGCCTTTCTGTCCGTCGTACACGTTTCCGCAGAAACTTCTGGTCACCTCGGGAACCAGGGTCATCTGGGTATCACCGGCTATGCGCATGCAGTTATTCGGCGCTCCACACGGCGGATAGCCCAGGTTGGCCTTGGTGAAGGCATAGTTCACCGTGTATCCCTCGTTCAGCCACCAAAATAAGGTGTTCTGCCAATCCACCGCATACTGCCAACAATCGCTCTCACAGGCCGGCAGGCTCATCTCCCGATATCCCACCGTGGCCGCATCGCGCTGATTACCCTTGCGGAACTCGTGCGACAGAGTATTATCGGTGGTATCATACATGCCGGTGCAGCTTGCTATGAAGGTGAAGGGCATGCTGGCATAGGAGATCATCCACGCCTCCACCTCGGAGGCCATGATGTTGAGGTCGGGACAATCGTTATGAAATCCCCACTGATTCCCGTGAGCCACTTCATAGAAGACGGCCGTGTCGTCCGACTGAATATGACTCTGGACTTCGGCATCGCTGGGGCAACCGATCTTCTCGGTGAAGCTGTATCCCATGGTCTCGAACCAGCTCCGGGCGCTCTCGGCCCAATCGTCCCAGATGCAGTCCTGAGGGCAATCGCCCCAGTCGGGTCCGTGCAGGGAGAATCCCTGCCAAGGCGGCGGAAGCCCATAACCCAACTTGTCGCCGGTCATGGCATCGATGATGGTGACCACGATTTGCGCATCTATCTCGCTGGACACCACCCAGCAGGGGTTTTCCGGTATCGGATGGAGAGGAAAGATGTTCGTCTGCGGGGATATGATGTACAACCGGCTGAATCGTATCTGGCCTTCGGCCAGAGCTTCAGCTTCTTCTTTAAGCACTCTGGGCGCGATTTTATCCGGCAGACCTTCTCGCCATCTGGTGGTCTTCTCAATCAGCTCTTCCGTGCTGACAGCGAAAATGTACCGAATAAAGTCCTTCTCCACTGTGGCTTCACCGATCTGCCGCTGGTGGAAGTAGGAGACCTGATCCTCGATCTGCAGCCGAATGAACTCCCGGTCGCTCTGCTCGTATTTGGCCAGCAGATCATCCTGCCGGGCGATGACCGTCTCTGCGTGGGCCTGCGTGAGCAGCGGCAGGAGTACCAGAGCGGCGCTGAAAACGATGGTTATTCTCTTTTTCATGGTCATCACCTCCCCGTCACTGCAGCGCGACCAGAACCAGTATCTGTCCCTTACGACCCACTTCCAGCTCTTCCATAGCCTTCCCCAGCACCGCCCCCTGGGCATTGTTCCGGTCCTGCACCACCATGGCGTAGCCGGGGGTGGGAGATGTGGTCAGAAGATCGCCGGGCAAGATGGCACCGTAAGTGGCATCCACATTGCAGTAGACGCGGCCGGCCAGGGCCACGTCAAAGTCGAATTGTCCACCGCCCAGGCGTATGCCGGAGCCCCGCCCCTTACCCCCTGCCACGATCCCGGCGACTTTGCCATCATAGGGCATGTCACACAATCTTAATCTCCCGGGCTGTTCCGGATCGATGACCAGAACACAGCCTGGAGCGATGTCCTGAGCATCCGCGACATCGAAACCCTCGGCATAATCCAGGCCCTCGCCCAGCTCCACGATCGGCAGGCCCGTGCCAGGGCTCTCCAGGCGCAGGTTGCCGCGGACGGTGAGTTTCTCGCTGGGGGATACGGTCCCGATTCCTACGTTGCCAGTGCTGTTCTCAATGGTCAGTCTGTCTCCGGCCTGATAGAACCGCAGATCTCCTTCCACCGAGTGTTGATACATCGCCCAGGTAGTCTGCCCGGATGCTTGAATATTGAACTCTGGATTGCCAGCCGTGGCCTGAACAAGGATCCGTGGCCCGGTGCCCTCAATTTCCAACAATTGACTCGGGCTGGTCGTCCCGATGCCAACCTTGCCATCGTCGGTGAAGATGACATTGGTCCCATCCTTGAAGAAACTGAGATCGTTTCCGGAGCTCATAAACACACTGTATGATTCCGTGCCTCTTTTCAGACTGAGTTCCGGCGTGGCTGCTGCCGGGGCTTCCACCCTCATGGTAGGATTATCGGTCCCGTAGAGGTGTAGCAGCTCGAGAGGGCTGGTGGTTCCGATGCCCACTAAGCCTGCTGGTGTGATCAACACTTTTGACGCCCCGCGGCCGATGACGAAGTCGTTGGTGTTGCCCCACCCTCCCACACCGGCCACCCAGAGATCGGCGCCGCCGGCATCGCTGCCCTCCTTGAACGAGATGGTAGCTTCATTGTCGCCGGTCAGGGAGTTTTCCAGCATCACCATTCCGAAACTCGAGGTCTCGCTGGAGACATGCAGAGTCTTCTCCGGACTGACCGTACCGATGCCGATCTTGTCGGCATCATCGAAAACGACCGCATCGCCACCGCTGCGAATGCGTAGCAGACCATCATAATGGTCCCCAATCCAACTGGCCGCCAGCTGCAACCCGGTTGAATCGCCGGCATCGCTGATATAGATCTTGCCCCCCCTGACATGCAGCTTGCCGAGCGGATTCTCCGTCCCCAGACCTATCCGTCCATCGCTGGTGAACCGCACCTTCTCAGACCAGCCGCCTGCATCGGTGCTGAACCGCAGAGGATCTCCATCCTTCCACTGAATATATGGATTGGGATCATTCTCTCGGCCGCCGTAGATCTGGATTCTGTGCGATTCGTCGGAGTTGCCGATCCGAAAGACGACCCCATCATCAGGTCCGGGTCCTCGAATGTCCAGCTTTGCCGTGGGACTGGAGGTCCCGATGCCCACATAGCCAGGAACGCCCGCATACATGTCACTGCCCGCGATGGTCCAATCGCTGTCCGTGCCTCCCACCGCATTGCGGGCAAAGCTGGCTGTGTCGGCCTCGGCCGCCTGAAAGGCATAGCCCGCCGCCGCTATCCGCTGCCGGGGCGCCAGCTCCGGATCGGCCCCCACCTGCACCCCAAGCCAGCGAGAGGAGCTACCGAAGACCACATCCGTTAAGGGATTCACTCGACCTAAGAGAACATTGAAGATCCCCCGCACCACCTCAACTGACGCCTGCGTTTCGATCCATATAGGACTCCCTCCGGTCGAATCGTTATAGATTGAAAAGGTCATGGCTACGGTCGTATCCAGCGCGACCCCAACCAGGTTGGTGAGTATGCCCTGGTAGCTCATCACCGCAGGCACATCGGCTGAGGCAGCGGTCGAGAAAAAAATCAACGGCAGCAACAGAATGAAACTTGCCACTTTCACGGCAGCCCCCTGGTAAAATGTGAGAATGTCTTTCTGCGAATGCTACATTCAATAGGACCAGTGAACAGCATGAAAAAAGGCGGACACCAAAGCTCTGGTTCCAGAGGTATCGTGATACTCTCTCAGCCATCTGAGCAGAGAAAGCCACCTCAAAGAGTCGGCGCCCGCCTGTTTTTTCGTTTATCGTGTATCGGCTATCGGTCTCAAAGTGCATTACGTTCGTCGGATAGCGTCTCTCGGAAATCGTATTAACACACCCTACCGAATAAGCATCATGGTTTTAACAATAGACGATTTACGACCCGCGAAATCCACAACGAGCTTCGAAACCGATAACCAATTTGCTAATTTTTCATGCAGGCACAGCATGCCGTACCCCTACGCAACAATTTTTTCGCGGATCGTTCCCTATTTGACTCTGGTCAACCTCCTATCGAATTCCCCGACTACATTCGATGCTGCCGACTCGTTATCACTACCATCCACTGTGGTGACCACATAGTACAGGTTGACCGCCGGATCGCCAATACGGCTATCGCTGTGGGAGTATCCCAGATTTTTCGTCGTCGCCAGCAAATTCCCCGGGCCTGGCGTGAATTCCGGTCCGGTATCAAAATATATCCGGTAGCTCAATGAATCCATCTCAGGAGAGCCATCCACCCCGGCGGTGACTTCCTCCCAGGATAGCCAGATGGTATTGACCGGCGACTTGCCGCCGGCCGCCGGCAGGGCCACCAGCTGCGTCTTGACCGGGCTGACGTTGTCCACCGAGTAACCGCTGTCTGGTGCTGAATCCCAGAAGACGAATTGATCATCGGTGTGGGCTGAGACTAGGTAGGTGAAATGGGGAACCGCGCTGGCCGAGGAGTCCTCCAGCGTCTCGACGATGAAGGCATAGCCCTCCCAGAAATGGGCCCTGACCTTGCCCATCAGCTCCCAGAAATCGTCCTTGGCCGCGCCGGATTTATCCTTTGTGGTGATTTTACGAACGATGCCGGACCGAATCTCATCTGGCAGGGCTCCGTCCCAGGTTTCGGCAGAAATCTTGGCTTTTGATTCTGAAGGATATTTGCGCCAGACGGAGTACTCGGTGATCTCCCCATACCCCGCATCATCTAAATAGCTGCGGTCCCACAGCACGGCCACATAATGCCCCTGGTCGTGGGGCACGTCGGTGACCGAGACGATATGCGGCACCGGACCCAGGGTACCGTTGTGGTTGACCCGCTGGGCATAAATGTCATATGAGCTTGCCGTTTCCCGGTCCTCATCCCAGGCGATGATGGCGCCGCCGGCCCAATCGGAACAGATCTGGGGCCATTCGGTGCTGTAATAGGAATAACCAACCGGCACTCCATTTAAATGCCATAGGGCGGTGCCGATGGAATCGACCCGCTGGGCAAAAATATCTGGATCGTCCCAGATCCTGAAATCCCACCAGGTGATGATGGCGCCGCCTGACCCATCAGAACATATCTGAGGTAACGCCTGAGATCCGGGAACATCACAGATGGGAACGCCATTTTCCGTCCAAAAAGGAACGCCCCCTGGATGAATCCGCTGGGCGTAAATATCATCGTTGCCGCCACCTTCTCTCTCGTCCGACCAGACGACGATGGCTCCCATCGAACCCTGAGGGATGAGCGCAGGCGCTTTTTGTTCATTGGCCAGCGTACAGACCGCAATACCATCCTGTGGGAGCCACAAACGGTCCCCATTCATATCGATACACTGGGCGAAAATGTCGTATTCACCGGTGCCGTTTCTCTGATCCTCCCAGGCGATGATAGCGCCGCCCCATCCATCGGTTACCATATCAGAGATCTCCTGGTTGTTAAGGGCCGTCGTCACCGGTGCTCCCTGGCTGCCCCAGAAGACAAGACCACTGCTGTCGATGAGCTGGGCATAGATATCCAGATCGATGTTGCTGCGATAGTCATTCCAGGCGATCACGGCGCCGTTTGAGCCGTCCGAGATAATGCGGACGTCGTGCTGATTCCAGACGGTATCGCATATAGGCACGCCATTCACGGCCCATACAGGATCTCCATTCTGGTCGATCCGCTGGGCATAAATGTCGCTGTATCCCCCTGTCCGCTTGTCCGTCCAGGTGACGATGGCGCCGCCAGCGCCATCTGAGACAGCCTTGGGATACCACTGATCCCTCGAGGCCGTACAAAGTGCCACCCCATCAGCCGTCCACTGAACCGTTCCTGATGCGTCCACCCGCTGCGCAAAGATGTCATCGTTGCCGGTGCCGCCATGAAGTTCGTCATTTCCATCGTTTCCATAAATTAAGTCTCTATCCTCATCTCCGTAGATCGTATCTGCCTCTGTGCCGCCGTAGAT
>Ga0209427_10003826_pt1 | contig 17586 bp, 17 predicted proteins | sample DeeMarSWOR136_30_FD_187465 | JGI IMG/M metagenome (GOLD analysis project Ga0209427, IMG submission 187465) | Marine sediment microbial communities from White Oak River estuary, North Carolina - WOR-1-36_30 (SPAdes) (version 2) | ecosystem: Environmental > Aquatic > Marine > Intertidal zone >...
CTTAAGACTATTACTCTCCAAACGTTTGGCGTCGATGGCGACCACCATGCACTGGCTGCCGAATTTCTCGGCGCCCTCCCTGATTAAGTCGGGGTTAAGCACCGCCTCGGTGTTGATGGAGACCTTGTCCGCCCCCGCCAGCAGCATGCGCCGCATATTGGTTATGTTGCGCAGTCCACCCCCCACCGTCAGCGGCATAAAGACCTTCTCCGAGATGCGCTCGACGACATCGACCATGGTATCACGCCCCTCGGGTGTGGCTGTTATGTCAAGGAAGACCAGCTCATCGGCGCTCTCCTTGTAATAGAAATCGGCCAACTCCACCGGGTCGCCCGCGTCGCGTAGCTGGACGAAGCTCTTGCCCTTGACCACGCGCCCGTCCTTAACGTCCAGGCAGGGTATAATCCTCTTGGTCAGCATTTATTTCGCCTCCGCGGCGGTTAGTCTATCCGCAGTCTTGAGTCTACCGATAACGGGCTCGCCGCCCATGGGTATCCAGGCCCTATCCAGTTCTGGAGAAATGAGACGTATGGCCGACTCCTCAGAAGAAATATAGAGCCTGTCGCCCTTCTCCCCAACGGTTAGTGGGCGCAGGCGGATGCGGTCGGTAAGACCGACCATCTCGCCGTGACGGGCGATAATGACGGCAAAGGGCCCGTTTAAGAGCAGGCTGCTGTAAACCTGGCGCAGCGTCAGCATTAAATTCTGTTCGTCGCTGGACATGCGCTCGATAGAATCCCAGAAGTGCGGCGCCAGTATCTTAGCCGTTATCTCCCAAGGCAAATGGTGTTTGCGTATCAAGAGGTCGACGGCGTAGGCCACCACCTCGGTATCGGTCTGCATGGTGCAGTGATAGCCGAACTGTTCTAGGTAACGGCGGTTGATGCCGTATGAGGAGATTTCGCCGTTGTGAATAACCGTCCAGTCCAGGATGGAGAAGGGGTGCGCCCCACCCCACCACCCCGGGGTGTTGGTCGGAAAGCGCCCGTGCGCCGTCCAGAGGTAGCCTTGGTACTGCTCCAGGCAAAAGTAATCGGCAAGGTCCTTGGGGTAGCCCACCCCCTTGAAGACAGCCATGTCCTTGCCGCTGGAGAAGACGAAGCTATCGCCCAGCTTGGTATTGATGGTCATCACCCTGTCCACGATGTAGTCGTCCTCGGCCAGCTCGCCGAGCTTGTCATGACTTATGTCAAAAAAATAGCGGCGCACCAAGGGCGGGTCAGTAATCAGGGGAACCGCTCGTGTCGGCACCTCTTCCTCGGCCACCAGATTGAAGTTGCCCTTGATAAAGGCCTCGGTATCCCGCCGCCCCTGCTCGCTCAAATACATGATATGGAAAGCGTACTGCTCGGCGTAGTCCGGATACAAACCGTAGACGGCATAGCCACCCCCCAGCCCGTTGCCGCGGTCGCGCATGTTGGCCGTGGCCCGGATAACCCCCTCCCCCGAAAACCGCCGCCCCATAGTATCCATGGCGCCGAATATGGAACAGGCGTCGATGACCTTATTATCGTTATTGGGGTTATTCAGCCGTCGGATATCTCTCAAGTCAATTCCTCCTAAGCCAATAGCTATTCATCAACGACCACCTCTTCGGGTGGCTCAACCGGTGGCACAATAAAGGACTCTTCCGAGGGTGGCACCGCCAGTCGGGCGCGCCAGAGCTCTTCAGGTAGCGTAGCCAGCCCAAAGTCGTCGGCGACCAGCTCCTCTTTAAAGCCGTCCACCTTTACCTTGTCCTTCATTAAATTATAGATAATGCCCGACTTCTCGATGTCGCCGGCAAAGACCAGCCCCCTAACCAGCCCGTCTTTCAGTATCACTTTTTTGTAGATACCATCGCCTCGCTTGATAACAACGTCGTAGCCCTTATCGGGCGGGCTCACCATGCCCGCCGAGACGATATTCACCCCGAAATACTTCAGTGAGTTCATGGCCGTCCCGCCCTGGTATTCCGCTTCACTACCCGCCATATTCTGCCCAGCAACCCTACCCCCAACATAGGCGTTGGGCCAGACCGGAGTTACTCGGTTCTCATCGTAAACGAAGTCATAGGCCTCGGCGACATCCCCACAGGCATAGACATCGGGCATTGACGTTTGCATACGCCTGTTGACGGTTATGCCGCGGTTGGTCTTGAGACCATCGGCCAGCTCCAGTCGCGGGCTAACGCCGATAGCGACGACAACTAGGTCGCAGGCAATCTTACCTCTGTTGTCGAGAACAGCGCCAGCGACAGCGCCCGACGAGTTTTTGTTTATCTTAGCTACGGTATGTCCGGTTATAATCTCGACATCGGCCTCGACGAGGGCTTTAGCCTCCAGCTCGGCGCCTTCCTCGTCGAGGATAGTATTCAAAATCCATTCCTTCATCTCGACGATGGCGACCTTCACCCCCCGCCGCACCAGCGCCTCGGTGGCGCTGACACCGATAAGCCCGCCGCCGATAACCAGGGCCTTTACCGCACCCTTACGCTTTTTTAAGAATTGGTCGATGGCCTTGGCATCGTCGAGTTTGGTGAAGGTGAAAACGTCCTTGGCATCGCCACCCTCCATCTTGGGCACGATAGGCGAGCCGCCCGTGGCCAGCAGCAGCTTTTGCCATTCCAGCTTTTTACCGCTTTTCAGCTTAAGGCTGTGCCCTCTGAAATCGATTTTGGCCACCCTCTCACCGAATAGCGTCTGGATATTATTCGTTTCGTAGAAATCGGCGGGGCGGTATAGCATTCTCTCCAGGGGTCGCCCTTCGAACAAATGCTCCGAGATAAGCGGGCGCGAGTAGGCGGGATAGGGCTCGTCGGAGATAATAGCCATCGTCCCCTTCTTATCCAGCTCGCGGATGGCTTCGGCGGCGCCGATGCCCCCCACCGAGTTGCCGATTATAAGGTATTTAATCTTATTGGCCATTTATTTCACCGCTCGCTTATCTTGGCTCCCAGAGCTATTTTGATGAAGTTATCGTAAACCTTAAGCCCCACCTCCCCGCTTTTTTCGGGGTGGAACTGAGTGGCTATCAGGTTATCCTTGGCGATAACGCTGCAAAAGGGTATGCCGTATTCGGTTTCGCTGGCCACCAGCCCCGCATCGTCAGGGTCAACGTAATAGCTGTGCACGAAGTAGAAGTTGGCGCCGTCGGCTATCCCCTCGAAGACGGGGTGCGCCACCCTCTGCCTTACTTGGTTCCAGCCCATATGCGGGACTTTCAAGCCCGGGGCGAACTTGCGCACCATGCCGGGTATTATTCCCAGGCACTGGTGGTTACCGCCCTCTTCGGTGCCGCTTAAGAGGACCTGCATGCCGATACAGACGCCGAGGAAAGGCTTCCCCTCGGCAACGACCTGGCGGATGGGCCCGTCCAGCTCCTGCCGCCGCAGGTTGGCCATGGTGTCCGCCGCCGCCCCCACCCCCGGCAGTATCACCGCCTGGGCTTTGAGAACCTGGGCCGGGCTGGTGGTCACCTTGGCCTCGTAGCCCAAACGGCTGAGGGCGTTAACCACGCTGCGCAGATTACCCGCGCCATAATCGATGATGGCAATCATATACTATTCTCTCACTCGCACCCAAGATATTCAGTTGGCCACGGTAACTTCGACCACATTTTCCCGGGCGATAGCCACCTCGTCGCCGTTCTTCCGCACAAAGACGTGCATCAGTCCCAGCACCTCGTACTGCCCGTTGGCCAGCGCAGTGGTGTCCCACCTCACCGGGAAGTTGGCCTGCTTGTCCGTGGACTCGCCGATCTTAATCCAGGTACCCGTATCCTTCGGGCGGTAGTACCAGGGGTTGACCACCCGCAGGACAGGCCCGTTAAGCCCCAGCGCCTTTAGCTCTTTGGCCAAAAGCTCCTCGTCATACTCCTCACGCAGCAGAACGCTGCCCGAATACTTTTTCAATACCTCCGAGGGCACGATATAGCGCGGTCCCCAATTCTCCGACATGATACACCTCCCTATTTATTGCTTTACCGTAGCAGTTTCCGGATCCTCAACATAGACCAGCGCTTCATTAGGGCAATTAGCCACACAAACGGGGACCTCTTCTCCCTGGCAAAGGTCGCACTTCAGCGCCTTCTTTTGCTCCTTGTCCTGCTTTATCGCCGCCAGCGGACAGACCAGCACGCAGGTCCAGCAGCCGATGCACTTGTCCTCGTCCACCGTTACTAGTAAGCTCTCCGGGTCGCGGCTCAAGGCACCGGTCAGGCAGGCCTGAACGCAGGGCGCGTCGTCGCACTGCTGGCAGCGCACCGAAAGCGATACCACCCCCCGCTCATCAACCCGCAGGCGGGGCAGCGGAGGTGGGAACTCTACTTTAAACGCCTTGACCAGGTCCGATGTGTTGGCATGCTGCAGCTGGCAGTAAACCTCACAGAGCTTACAGCCGATACAAACCTCTTCCTTAACGTAAACCTTTTTCACTTTTACCCCTTAATTTGCGGTAAGCGGCAACCGTTTGCCGCTTACTTATCCTAACATAGTTTAAAAACGTCTGTCAATACACTAAAGCAGGCGGTAAAGTTTGTCAATTAACTGCCCTACTTATTTTACCTCATTTAGCGGTGATAAGAGAAGCCCCCCGCATTGTCAATATCCCCAACTTCCAAAACGGAGTTAGATTGTGCTATAGTAAATAGGACATTAAATAAGCGTAAGGAGGAGGTAAGCAATCCATGGCAGACTATGCAGCCTTAAAGGAGAAGGTAGACGAACTGGCGGCCAGGAAGTGGGATGACGAGGCGCTCAAAGCCAGAATCAATAAGCTGGTTAAGGATGGTATACCCAAGAAGAAAATGGTCCCGGCAGAGCTGATAGCCAACAAGCAGGAAATCCTCGACCGCGTTCAACTGCGCGCCGAGGAATATAACTATATAACCAAGAACTGCGCCCAGGGAACGGCGCTGGCCCTGATGGAAGAATTCGGCCTGGGCAATATGGAGATAATCAAGGCACTGACCCCCTTCCCCGGTGTCGGCAGCACCGGTGAGATATGCGGGGGCATAACCGGCTCCCTGATTACCTTCGGGCTCTTTTTCGGCAGCGATATCCCACTCGATTTCGATGCCATGGGCAACACTATCATGATCTCCCAGAAATTTATTGCTAAATTCGTAGGTATAGTAGGCCATCCGTATTGCGCCGATTTAATAGAAACGGTGGTTCTCGGCCACCGGCTAAACCCCGGAGAAAGCGAAGAGACTATGATTGCCTTCACCGAAGAGAAAGGTTTCGAGAAGTGCGGCCTGCTGCCGGGAACAGGCGTCAGGCTGGCGGCGGAGATTATTATCGATAGTTTTAAGAAATAAAGGCTTCTTGCTTACCCCCACCCAAAAGTATAAGCATAATCATCGTCAAAGCCCTCGCCAAAGAGGGTTTTGGCTGTCTGGAGGGGGTCACCGGCGTACTCAGGAGGTTCCATGGCGGGCATTTTTTGGCATATCGGCGTCTTCGGCGTGCTGGCGGTATTCCTTATCGTCACCATCTACCGCACCATAGCCATTGCCAGACTGCCGGTGCACCTGAGGTGGGAACTGGCGCCCATACCCCGCGAAAAGGGTAAGGCTAAATACGGCGGCTCCTACCTTGAGGACTACGAGTGGTGGAAAAAGCGGCGGCGAACATCATGGCTGGCTCCGTTGCTCTATATGGCCGTGGAAATCCTCCTGCTCAGGGCCATCTGGAAGCATAACCGCAAGCTCTGGCCGCTCACCTTCGCCTTCCACACCGGCATCTACCTGGTCTTCCTCATGCTCTTATTGAGCATCTTAAACGCCATCTTAATGGTCACCAACGTATCAGCGTCAGTGCTCGATGTCTTTCTGGTCATTACCTCGGTGGCGGCGCTGGCGGGCTACCTGCTCGGGGGGCTGGGGGCGGTCTCTTTGCTGCTCAAGCGTATTTTCGACAGCGACCTCAGGGCGTTTAATTCCACCGCCAAGTATTTCAACCTGGCTTTTCTGGCAGCGGTCTTTATCAGTGGCGCCTACAGCTGGTTCGCCATACCCGATTTCGCCCTGACCCTGAGCCAGTTTGTTGAAGGTTTGGTAACGCTCGATACGAGCTTAACCATAGTCTTTCCCCTATCGCTGCACGTGATACTGGCCTCGCTCTTCTTCCTCTACCTACCCTTCACCGACATGATTCACTTCGTGGCTAAATACTTCACCTACCACGCGATAAAATGGGACGACTCCATCAAGGACGCTAGAATGGAGAAGGAGCTAAACGAACTTTTAACCCAGCCGGTGAGCTGGTCGGCGGAGCACATCAAGGCCGACGGCAAGAAGAGTTGGGCCGACCTGACCAAGAAGAGTGATGAATAAGAAGCTGAAAATAGCCGATATCGCCAAGGACGGCGACAAACCTCTAACCGAGATAAACCTTAAAGAGCTGACGCCGTTGCCGCCGCCTTATGATCAGGTAGGCGAAGAGACCGAGTTCAAGCGGCTCACCGAGGAGCAGCAGCAGAGGCTGGTCTGTAACCTCGACGGCGTCGTTTCCTATGCGGGGCTGCCCAAGCCCCGGACCAAGGCCGAGGAAAAGAAGTACGTCGACCAGTTCGCCTCGGGCCTAAAAAAGCTCCTGAGCAAGGAGAACAACTGGACGTTCCTACAACCCCTCCTCCTCTCTATTGACTACTGCGCCCAGTGCCAGACCTGCAACGATGCCTGCCCCATCTACGTGGGCAGCGGCCAGAACGAAATATACCGCCCCACCTACCGCTCCGAGGTATTCCGCCGTCTGGTCAACAAATACGCCAAGCCCGGCGGCAAGCTCAGAGCCAAGCTCAACCGGGAAGATATAGAGCTGAACTGGACGACCATCGCCCGACTCTACGAGTTAAGCTACCGCTGCAACCTCTGTCGGCGCTGCACCCAGTCCTGCCCCATGGGCGTGGATAACGCCCTGATTACCCGCGAGCTGCGCAAGCTCTTCAGCCAGGAGCTGGGCTGGGCGCCCAAAGAGCTCCACGAGAAGGGCACCGTGCTCCAGATCGACGTCGGCTCCCCTACCGGCCTCAAGCCCAGCGTGGCTATGGACAACCTGGAGTTTCTCGATGAAGAGTTCAGCGAAGCACTTGGCATTGAAATCAAAACGCCCTGGGACAAGAAAGGCGCCGACGTCCTCTTGATTCATAGCGCCGGAGATATCATATCTTTCCCCGAAGGCCCCATATCCTTCAGCGTCTTATGCAACGCCGCCGGTATCAACTGGACGCTCTCCTCGGAGATACCCGGCTACGACGGCGTCAACTACGGCGTCTTCTATGATGACGTCCAGCTGGCCAAGGTAGCTACCCGCCACGCCCAGATTGCCAAGAAGCTGGGCGTCAAGAAGATAGTCATGGGCGAATGCGGCCACCAGCACAAAGCGATTATGACCGTAGCCGACCGCGTGCTCACCGGTGAGCTGGACATACCGCGCGAAAGCGTGGTCACCTTCCTGGAGGAAATCGTTTTCAGCGGCCGGATTAAGTTCGACCCGACCAAAAACAACTTCCCGGTCACCCTCCACGACCCCTGCAATTTGGTCAGAAACCTGGGCGTGGTCGAGCCCCAGCGCCGCATCCTGCGCTACCTCTGCCCCCAGTTCCGCGAGATGACGCCTGCTGGCATCGAGAACTATTGCTGCGGCGGGGGCGGTGGCTTGAGCGTCATGTCCGACGTCAACTTCCCCGACTGGAAGGCGCATGTCGCCGGCAGGATGAAGCTGAAACAGCTCCTCGATGCTTTCGCCGATCACCCCGGCCCCGAGGTTAAGAAATACCTCTGCGCCCCCTGCCTCAACTGCAAGCTCCAGTTCCGCGATATCTTTGATTACTATAAGGTCAAGGAGAGGTCGGGCATTATCTTCGGGGGCTTAGGTGAGCTGGCGGTCAACGCCATGGTCGACGTCAAAAAGCCCCTCATCAAGTGGGAAGATGATTGAGATTATCAGGGCTGAAAAACAACACGTAGCCGATATAGGGAAACTGTGGCTGGAATTCATCCGTTTCCACCAGGATATCGACCCCATTTTCACACTGCTCGATAACGCACCGTCAGGTTTCGAAAAGGAGATGGTGCGGCGGCTTATGAAGTCGCCCGACGGTCTGGTGCTGGTAGCGTTGGACAAAGAGCAAGCCGTCGGATACTCCTTAGCGGAAATACAGGGGCCTTCGAAGGGACTAAAGCGCGATCACTATGGCTATATTCATCATATAGCCGTCACCGCCAAATATCGACGCCAGAGCATCGCCGAGAAGATGCTCGGTGAGATTATGAAGTGGTTTCGGTCAAAGAACGTCGAACGTTTTGAGCTTGATATCACCACCAAGAATCAGACGGCTTATTCGTTCTGGGAAAAACACGGGTTCACGGACTACATGCGTAAGCTATATCGAAGCATCTAGCGGGTTACCAAACAGCCCCATTTGCCCTTTGCACGCCCCATAGAGTATACTATTTTAGATTTCACCACCGTGGAACCACACGACAGACGTTAAAAACTTACCCAAGAGAGGACAACTTCTATGGCACAAATGAAACTGGCTGGCGAGATGTACGAGGTTGACGAAAACGGATTCATGCAGGAAACCGACCGATGGACGGAGGACGTCGCCCGGGCTTATGCGGCGCTGGAAGACGTCAACGAACTCACCGACGAGCATTGGGAAGCGGTAAACTACCTGAGGAAATACTATCTGGAAAACGGCATCTGCCCCATGATAAGAAGGCTTATTAAGGTAACCGGCTTCAACCTGAGCAAACTCTACGAGCTATTCCCCAACGGACCGGCACAATCCGCCTGCAAGTGGGCCGGGGTGCCAAAACCAACCGGATGCGTGTAAACTCGAGCTTGTTGGCTTGAGCGATGAACCCATATAGCTACCCTAAAGCTGAATTACAGCCCAACCTGAAACTCGAAAAAATGACCAGGCACTGGTCACACTACCTGGTGGACTTTCCCACCGCCCACCCCACCCCCTACGAGTTGAACAACACCGTACTGGGCGAATACTTCCAGCCGCGGGGCGCTGAAAACGCCCCGCTGGTCGTCCTGCTGCACGGCATCGGTGACCTGAGCGCAACCCCCTGCCGAATGCTGGCCAAGACCATGGCTAAAAAAGGAATGGCCAGCTTTATCATCTACTCGGTGATGCACTCGAAGCGCATGCCCGCCGACGTCATGAAACGCTTCCCCCACCTCACCTCCCGGGAATGGTTCGAAAACCATGTGATTTCGGTAATCGACCTCCTCCAGGTTATTGACTGGGCGGAGAGCCGCCAAGAGATAAACGCCGAAAAGATAGCCGCCGTCGGCATAAGCTTCGGGGGTTTCATTTTGGCGATAGCTATGGGACTGGATAAGCGCATCAAGGCGGGGGGGCTTATCGTCACCGGAGGCAACAGCACCAAGATAGGCTGGGAAACTAGGGCCAGTGATTACAACCGAAAGCGCACGCAGACCAGGGAGGCTTACCAGAAAACCCTGAACTCTTACATGAAATACCTCGCCGAGGTGGAGGAAAAGGGACTGGAAAAGGTTAAGCCCCCCGAAGAAAACTTCTGGACAGACCCCATGACCTTCGCCCATCGCCTCCGCCAGCGCCCGGTGCTCATGATCAACGCCCGCTGGGACCTGGCCATCCCCAAAGAAGCCACCCTCGACTTCTGGGAAGCGGCGGGGAAACCACCCATCTCCTGGCTACCGGCCACCCACCCCACCATCTGGCTGTGGTATCCCATCATCCGCGGCAAAATCATCCGTTTCTTGAAGTCCGAATTTAATGTAAGATAAAAGCTGTAAGGGAAGAGAGCCTTTGCTGGTTGAACTAAGGGTCAAAAACCTGGGCATCATCGAGGACATGAACTGGAAGCTCGATGACGGACTGAATGTCATCACCGGCGAAACCGGGGCCGGCAAGTCCCTGATCATCGATGCCGTGGAGCTCTTGCTGTCGGGCAAAGCCGACGAAGAGGTCATCCGCCACGGCGTCGACCAGGCCCAAATAGAAGGTGTCTTTAGCCTCCCTCCCAAAGAAAACCTGGCCTCCCTCAGAGCGCTGCTGGCGGAAAAAGAGCTGGCGACTGACGAAGAAACCTTGGTCATAGAATGCCAGCTACGCCGCCAGAGCTCCGATATTATCAGGGTAAACGGCCACGCCGTCCCCAAGGCGTTTTTGCGCCAGATAGGCAGTCTCTTGGTTGATATTCACGGCCAGAGCGAACACCTCTCCCTCTTTGACAGCAGCTCTCACCTCGACTTTCTGGACACCTACGCGCATACGATGGAAATGCGCGGGAACTTCACCACCAAGGCTAAAGAGCTCAACAGGGTGGAACAGGAGCTCAAAGCCCTGGAAAAAGACGAGCAGGAGCGCGCCCGCCGCGAGGAGTTCCTGCGCTTTCAGCTCGATGAGATAAGCCGCGCCCAGCTCAAAGAAGGCGAGGAAGCAGAGCTGGAAAGGGAGCGTGATATACTCGCCTCAGCCGAGAAGCTGAAGACCATATCCTACGAAGCCTACCGCGCCCTCTACGAGGAAGATGCCTCGGGCCAGGCAGTGCCGGCGCTGGATAAGCTCAACGAAGCCGCCCAGGCGGTAAAAAAGCTGGTCGACATCGACCCCTCCCTTAAATCCCAACTGGACTTACTCGAGCAGGCCATAGATGGGCTTACCGAGACCGCCCGCACTATCCGGGCTTACAGTGACGGCCTGGAATACGACCCCAACCGCCTCGAAGCGATAGAATCACGGCTGGAGCTAATACGCAGTCTAAAGCGAAAATACGGCCAGAGTATTAGCCAAGTAATTAGTTACATGACCAAGGCGCAAAAGGAGCTGGGCGAGGTCTCAAGCTCGGCGGAAAGAAGCGCCCAGCTCAAAGAAACCGCCGCCGCTCTTAAGCAGGCAATGGGGCAAATAGCGACACGGCTTTCGGGCGAGCGCGTCAAAGCCGCCGAAAAGCTGATGGCCGAGGTCAAGAAAGAGCTCAACGAACTGAACATGCCCCAGGTCGAATTCCAGGTATCCATAAGCCAGCAGAAAGACGAGGGCGGAATCCCCCTCCCCGACGGCCTCTATGCCTTTACCAACGAAGGCGTCGACATCGTGGAGTTCATGGTCTCGACCAACCCCGGAGAGCCCATCAAACCCCTGGCTAAAATCGCCTCCACCGGCGAGCTTTCCCGTTTCACTCTAGCCCTCAAAGGGGCACTCTCCGAAGCCGACCACGTGCCCGTGCTCATCTTCGACGAAATCGATATCGGCGTCGGGGGCAGGAGCGGGGAGATAATCGGCAAGAAACTCAGCAGTCTGGCACACAACCATCAGGTGGTCTGCGTCACCCACCTACCCCAGATCGCCGCCTTCGCCGACGCCCACTTTAGCGTTCACAAGGAGCTGGCGGGGGCACGGACTTTAAGTATGCTCGAGTCCCTTGAAGACGAAGCCCGCCTCAAAGAGCTGGCTATCATGCTGGGCGGTACCCACTACACCGAAACCGCCCTGACCAATGCCCACGAGCTTAGGCATAAAGCCGAAAACTGGAAAAAATCCCGCCCCGATTGAGTTTGAGCGCCCGCTTTACCAAAGCGGCTCTATATTGAGAATAGTCGATTCGTATTGACAATGCCAGTGAATCAGGGCTAGAATTGCTCCGTGCCCGTTGTAACAATAGGGGATAAATGCTGACAAAGGGCTAAAAGCAGCCGGCTCCCTTTAGTGGAAGCTAAACTAATGAAAAAGACACGCATACTGATAGTCGACGACGAGCTGAGCATACTGAAATATCTTCGCATCAACCTTGAAGCCGAGGGCTACGAAGTGCTGTCGTCTATGAACGGAGTCCAGGCCCTGCAAACGCTCGAAGCCGAACTGCCCGACCTCGTCGTCCTGGACATTATGATGCCCGAGATGGACGGCTTTGATGTCTGCCGGCGTCTGCGCGAGTGGTCGCAAATTCCGGTTATCATGCTCAGTGCCCTTGATGATGAAAGTGACAAGGTGCAATGCCTCGACCTCGGTGCCGATGACTACATCACCAAGCCCTTTGGCAAAGCCGAATTCATCGCCAGGGTCAGGGCGGTAATGCGCCGCGCCGAGGCCGCCAGCCCCACCCCGGCTATCCCCTCCGTTAAAAGCGGTGACCTCGAAATCAATTTCAGCCAGAGAAAGGTAACCGTCAAAGGCGAAGAGGTCGCGCTGACCTTAACCGAATACGCCCTCCTCCAGGAACTCGCCCTCAATGAGGGCAAGGTGCTCACCTATACCCAACTCCTGCAAAAGGTCTGGGGGGCTGATTACGCCGACGAAAGGGAATACCTGCACGTCTTCGTCAGCCGTCTGCGGGCCAAGCTCGAGTCCGATCTCCAAAAACCCCGCTACATCACAACTGTATCCGGGGTAGGCTATCGCTTTAAAGAAGTGGCATAAGCAGACAAGCCACCTATGCCACCAAAATCGCTAGTTCTTCTAAAATAATGCTTTCTTCACAAAAGCGCTTTACGTACTACCTCCACCAGCTCGTTGGGGCCAAAAGGCTTCATTACCGAAAGTCGTTTGGCTTTCTTCAGAAAATTCCGAACGTAATTATTCATGGTATCACCAGTGATAAAAACCAACCTATCGGCGATAGGGTTTTGGGTCGCTCTCCAGTGCTCGTAGAGCTCGATGCCAGTCATTCCCGGTAGCCTGACGTCGGATATGCAAAGAGTGTACTCCTTTCCATCGGCGAGCTTTTTAGCGTCCAGTCCGTTATCAACCACATCGACTTCAAAACCGTTCTCGGTAAGCACCCGCCTACACAAAAGCCCGATATTCGGCTCATCCTCAATCACCAGTATCCTCTTTTTGCCACCTTTTGGCTCCTTCATTGGTCTTCTCCTTCAAATAACTACAAGGTAACTATTCTCACTCCGTCTCAATATTGGACAAGAATGCTATCACATCAATAGTTAACAGAGACTAAAAACGGGGGGGGAAATTATAAAGATTTTCTAAACATAGGCATCGCTGCCCATTGAGGCTCTTATGTGTGGTGGGAAAGAGGCAAACCTTTTTAGACCATAGCGTTTATGTCAAGAAGCTCGCGCCCTATCAGCAGCTTATGCATCTCGGTGGTGCCGCCGAGGATGGTGCTCAAGACCGAATCGCGGTAGTGGTGCTCCACGGGGAAGTCGTCGGTGCACCCGTAGGCCCCGTGCAGCCGCACCGCCTCGCTCGACACCCTAACCGCCAGCTCGCTGGCCAGCCATTTAGCCGCCGAAAGCTCCTTGCCGTGTGGCTTCCCCTGGCTCTTAAGCTCGGCGGCATAATAGACCTGCCAGCGGATAGCCTCGGTTTCGGCCTGCATTCGGGCTATTGTCTCCTGAACCAGCTGGAAGCTGGCGATAGGCTTACCGAACTGGTGTCTCTCCTTGGCGTATTTGATACAAGCGTCGAGACAACCCTGAGCCATACCTACACACCCCGCAGCGATAAAGAGGCGCGCCGTGTCGATACCAACCAGGCTGTTCTGTAATCCCCGCCCCACCTCCCCGACCAAGTTATCTTTAGGCACACGGCAGTCGACGAAACCGAGGTTGGCGATGTCGCCCGCCTTGTCCCCTACCATCTCGACATCGTGGCTGGAAAAGCCCTTCGTATCCTTGTCCACAGCGATAAGTGCCATCCCCTTGGCGCCCTTGCTCCTGTCCGTCTGGACCAGGACGAAAACGACGTCGGCGATACCACCATGGCTGATGAAATTCTTACTCCCGTTAATTACCCACTCGTCACCGTCGAGCACGGCTGAAGCCTCGATGGCAGTAGCATCACTACCAGCGTTGGGCTCGACAGCAGCCACGGCTATCATCATCTCGCCTCGGCATGCTGGAGGTAGATAGTTCTGCTTCTGTTCTTTGTTAGCCACATTCATAATAATAGTGCCGGCAAGCACAGATTGGCCTAGAGAAACCAACGTTTGCGTCCAGCTCGCCTGGCTCAGTTGTTCCCAGATGATAGCCGAGGTAGTATAGTCAAGCCCCAGTCCACCATACTCCTGAGGTATATGGGCTCCTATTAGCCCGAGGGAAGCCAGCTTCTTAATGACATCGTAGTTTACTTTATGTTGTCGCTCATAATCCTTGAGAGTGGGCAGCATTTCCTGCTCGGCAAACTTCCGTACCATGTTCCGGAACATTACCTGTTCCTCGGATAGTTCGAAATTCATTCTACACCTCCGTGCGCTTCTGGGCTTTTAGAGGGGCATGTTGCCGTGCCGCTTGGGGTAAGGCTCCAGTCTCTTATCCTTAATTAATTGTAGCGAGCGGGTCAGGCAGCGCCTCGTCTCCCGCGGTTCGATAATGTCTTGGACATAGGTCACCTGCGACGCCAAAGCCAGGCTGTCGGCATAGAGCTCGTTATACTCCTTGACCTTTTGAGCGCGAAACTCCTGCGGATTCTCCGCCTGCTTGATGTCATCGGCATAGAAGAGTTCCACCGCCTGTTCCGCCCCCATGGCGCCGACCTCAGCCGTAGGCCAGGCAAAGACAAGGTCGGTGCCGAAGCCGGGCAGTATGCCCATACCCAGAGCGGCGCCGCCGTAGACCTTGCGCATGAGCACGGCCAGCTTGGGCACGGTGGCCTCGGATAGCGCGTAGAGCACCTTGGCGCCATGGTGAATAATGCCATCGTGCTCCTGCGCCTTACCCGGCAGGTAGCCGGGCGTATCCACCAGCAGGACGATGGGAATATTGAAGGCGTCGCAAAACCTGATAAAGCGGGCCTGCTTGCGGGAACTTTCCACCGTCATGCAGCCGGCGCGTACCATGGGCTGGTTGGCGATAACGCCCACGGTACTGCCCTCCATTCGGGCAAAGCCGACGATTATCTCGTTGGCAAACTCTTCTTTGATTTCAATAAAGTCGCCGTTGTCTACAATCTCTTTGATGACCTGGTGCATGTCGTAGCCCTTGGTCGGCTGGTCGGGTACAATCTCGCTCAGAGCATCGGTGAACCTCTCCGGGTCGTCGCCGCTGTCTATCTTCGAGGGGCGTTCCCGCCAGTTCGAGGGTAAAAAGGCTAGCAAACGCCTTATCCCCTGCATGCACTCTTTTTCATTCTTAACCCTGAAGTCAGCCACCCCGGTGATCTGGCAGTGGACCTTGGCTCCACCCAGCTCCTCCAGGCTGACGTCCTCCCCCATCACCGACTTGATAACCCTGGGCCCCGTGATGCACATATGGGAAAGCCCGTCCACCATAAAGATGAAGTCGGTCAGCGCTGGGGAATAGACCGAGCCGCCCGTGCAGTTGCCTAAGATGGCCGAAATCTGGGGTATCGCCCCAGAGCAGCGGCTGTTGATAAAGAAGACGACCCCAGCGTGCTTCTCGTCGCTGACGCGGTAGGGGTCGTCACTGCCCGCCTTTTCCGGCCTCACTACCCTGGCCCCCGGCGAATCGTTTAAGCCAATAAGGGGCACGCCCATATCCAGCGCCATCTCATGGATCTTATAGAGCTTGCGGCCGTGAATATAGCCCTGAGAGCCGCCGAAAACGGTGGCGTCGTGGGAAAAAATGCAGACCCGCCGCCCGTCTATGGTGCCGTGGCCGGTGACGACGCCGTCCCCCGGTGCGCCCAGCCGGTATTTCACCAGCATGCCGAACTCGTTAAAGCTACCCAGGTCGAGGAGAAGGTCGATGCGCTCCCGCGCCGTCAGTTTGCCCTTCTCGTGTTCCCGGGCGATTTTTTCCTGGCCACCCCCCAAGGCAGCCAGCTCCTTAGCCTCGCGAAGTTTTTTAATACGTTCTTCCATTTTCTACCTCCCCCGGATACATAAAACACTAAATTTTACAGACGAACGTCTGGCTAGAATATATCCTCATCCTTAACCCAAGGCGGGAACCAGCGGTAATGCTCGGGCGAGTTGGCTTTTTTCAGCCCCTCGTAGGTCGCCTTGGCTAACGTTATTTTCTCGCCCTGGCGGTGCAGCCTGACCAATTCTTTAGTCTCCAGCGATAAAAGCGCCTTTTCCAATTCAGCGTCCCCGATATCAAAGAACTCTTTTAGTTCCTCAAGGCTCATGTAGAGGCCGGGGTTAACCCGGTAGTCTTCGGCGAGGACGGCCAGCAAATTATCTTCGCTAAACTTGGAGAGATTCTTCGGCTTATCGGCGCTGGTTATGGGCACCCCCAGCTTAGTGTGGCGGACGCGGCGCGGCATTTTGAAGTCGTCGGCCATCGCCCTCAAGCCCATACGGTAGATGGTCAACTTGATGGCTTCGTTTGTCCCCCCCGCTATCTGGGCTACTTTTGATTCGTTTAGGATTCTCCGCAGGGGGTAGAATTTGGTGGTGCCGTCTCCCCCCATGACCTGTATAGCCTCGACCCCCACCTCCACCGCCACATCGGTGTTATACACCTTGCAGATGGAGCAGTCCACGGCGGCGTCCAGCCCCTCGTCCAGCCGCTGGGTGGCGTAGTAGGTTGATAGCCTGGCCAACTTTAGTTTAGCTATCATATCGGCGACCTTGAACTGGTTGGTGGGGATATCGATGGTGGGCTTGCCGAACTGAATGCGCCGCTGCCCGTAGGATATGACGGCTCTCAGCGTCTCCCTCATCGTACCCAGTACCTGTGCCGAGATCAGCGCCCGCTCGTAGTTAAGCGCCAAGACCATCACCCGCCACCCCTCTCCTTCTTCCCCAATGCGGTTGGTCATCGGCACGGGCACATCTACCAAGCTCAAATAGCCGTTGGGCACGTTGTCGAAGCCCATTACCTCATTAATCTTCTCGATTGTGAAGCCGGGCGTTCCCTTCTCGACGATGAAACCGGTAAGGTGGCGGTGGCGGCGTATATCCTCGGGGTCGTCGCTGGTGCGGGCGTAGAGCATATATCTGCCCGCCGCCCCTGTCCCGGTTACAAAGCGCTTCTTGCCGTTGATGATGTATTTATCACCCCGTCGTTCGGCGGAGGTCTCGATGCCAGCGACGTCAGTACCCACAAAAGGCTCAGTCATGGCCACCGCCCCCAGTTCCCCTTTTGCCATACGGGGTAAAAACCTCTTTTTCTGCTCTTCAGTGCCGAAGTCAATCACCTGGTGCCAGCCACCCAGCATGGCGGCGCCGAATATCCAGCCCACGCCAGGCATACGGCTCATTTCCTCGATGACGATACAGGCTCCAGTGGCACCCATCCCCATCCCACCGTACTTCTTGGGGACCCCAGCGCCGAAATACCCTTCATCGGCTATATCTTCTATGATGTGCCTGGGGAATTTCCGTTCCCAGAATGCTTCTTCGGCCCAGGGCATAATTTTATCAACGAACTTGCCAACATCGTCCGCTAGATTCTTTTGTTTATCGCTCCACCAGGTGAACGCTTCCATATCAGCCCCCCAAAGTTAGTTATCAAGATGATAGCGTAAGACGCCCTCATTATCAATGGCATCTCCCGACTTTAGCAAGATGCGGTGAAAGTATTTCCATAGTCGGTAAAGCGGTATGTGACTTGAACCTCTGGCAGGGTTGCATGGTGGGCGGTACAGGACTTGAACCTGTGACCTCTTGCGTGTGAAGCAAGCGCTCTAACCACTGAGCTAACCGCCCGAAATCGTGCCTAGCTTGTCCTCA
>Ga0209427_10003828_pt1 | contig 17584 bp, 15 predicted proteins | sample DeeMarSWOR136_30_FD_187465 | JGI IMG/M metagenome (GOLD analysis project Ga0209427, IMG submission 187465) | Marine sediment microbial communities from White Oak River estuary, North Carolina - WOR-1-36_30 (SPAdes) (version 2) | ecosystem: Environmental > Aquatic > Marine > Intertidal zone >...
ACCACTACTCCAACCCATCAAACCAAGGAGGAGGCCAAGAAGAACATTATGGAGATCATGGCTGCTCACCAAATTCCCTATGCAGCCACGGCATCGGTAGCGTATCCAGAGGATTTCTTCAATAAGGTAAGGAGGGCCAAAGGCATCGTAGGGTTCAAGTTCATTCATATCCTTTCCACTTGCCCCCCGGGTTGGAGACTCCCGACACATCTTTCTGTCAGGGCTGCAAGGCTTGCAGTGCTCAGCCGAATCTTTCCTCTTTATGAGATCGAATACGGAGAGAGGTATACGATCAATCTTAAGCCTGAATTCCACTCTGTGAGAGAGTATCTTACGCTCCAGGGACGTTTCAGCCATCTGGCCGATTCAGAAATTGAAGTGATCCAGCAAAATGTGGAAAAAGCTTGGGAGAGATTGGTGAAAAAAGCCTGTTAAGGAGAACGAATATAAAATTTCAAAATTCAAAGTTTAAATGTGGCAGTTGACGCTAAGTCACAGACTTTAAGAACTCTTCGATCTTCTCTTTGATTTCATCCCTTACCCTTCGGAAAACCACCAGTCTCTCATCAATCGTTCCAATAGCCATCGCGGGGTCCTCGAGGGGCCAATGGAGTCGACTTGCTTGCCCTAGGAAAGCAAGGCACGATGAGGCAGTCTGGTCGCAAAGAGTGATAATATAATCGAACTTTTCTTCCAGGAATTGATCATAGGGTTTAGAAGTCTGTTGGGAGATGTCGATCCCAATCTCCTTCATCACCTGAATAGCCAACGGATGGACATAGGAAGGGAAAATTCCTCCACTTTCAACGTCCCACTGGTCAGATCCTAAAGACTTCATCAACGCCTCAGCCATTTGGCTCCGTACAGAATTTCCCCAGCACAGGAAGAGAACCCTTCTTGTTTCAGTCATGACTTAATCTTCCTGGAAGAAGACTTGGGAGGGTAGGAGGCTTGGATGATACTCTTCATCCCTCCTCGGACATTGAACTCCCCGGTGACGACAACCCGAACCGGTTTGGAGGCCTTGACGAAATCCTTGAGAATTCGGTTGACGGCGTTTTCATAAAAAATCCCAAGGTTCCTGTAAGCGAGGATATATATCTTCAAAGATTTCAATTCCACACACCACTGGTTAGGCACATATTGGACGGTGATCGTACCGAAATCGGGAAGCCCTGTTCGGGGACAGACAGAGGTGAATTCCGGGATAGAAATCGTGATTTCATAGTTCTTAAACTGATTCTTGAAACACTCAATCTTAGGAAGAGAGGTATAAATTCCTGCTCGTGCATGGTCTTCCGTATATTCAGGCATAAAGAATTCTTCCTTTTCAAGCATCATAATGCAAAGTATTTGAATAATCAATAAAAAAGCACTACTCGATTTCCACCCATGAGATTGAAAAGACCCTTGTCAGTTATTAAATTTAAAAAAGTAAAGGATGACAAACGTGAGGAGATGGGAAAATGAAACGCGTTTTTGGGAAATTATCCAATGCGGCCTAGGCGAAGGAGATGTGATCAACGGTTTTGACGGGCAGCCCATTGGCGGAATTGATGATCTCCATAAAGGATTGACTGAAGAGAAAGTTGGAGTGAAGACTGCGCTGACGATTCTATGTCGATCTGAGAAATTAACTCTTGAAATCGTTCCTGAGGAGTCGAAGACAAGAGAGGATGAGTAAGGCTCCTGGCGAGATAGAACTTATGGTCGATGCTGATATTTTCTTTGGTAGATGTCGGTTTATGATATATAATGAAAAAGTTATTTCAAACAGACTCCAAGGAAGAGAAGGTTTATTATGACGGAACCTAAACGTATAAGTCCGGAGGAGGTTTATCAGAAGTTGAACTCCGGAGAGACAATTCTTGTCTGTGCTTATGAGGATGATGCGAAGTTCAGGAAGATGCAACTCCGAGGAGCAATTTCCCTTAATGAATTCAAATCCAAGCTCCCCTCCCTGGGAAGGGATCAAGAGATCGTCTTTTACTGTGCCTGAGGCAAAGAAGCAAGTGCCGCCGGCCAGGCAGCCAAATATATTGAGATGGGATATAAGAATGCTAAAGCTCTTCTAGGTGGCGTTGAAGCGTGGAAAAGGGGAGGCTATCCCATCGTCGAAGAAAAATAAGTCCCCTCTGCTATTTATCAAAGAGACCCCTATAATCCCTTCCCCCTCCCTTTAGCAAAGGGAGAAAAATTTCCCCCTTTTCTAAATGGGGACGAAGGGAAATTAGCGATTCTTATAGTCGCTTCCTGTCCGCAGGGGACAGACCTGCTTTGCGATAGGCAGGGTGATAAACCGATTCAACAGGAAAAATCTTGGGCAAATTGATAATCAATTGTTTCAGGTTATAATTTTATCTATCCTAAATTGAAAGAGGTTCCCCATGTCATCAAAGAAGATAGGACGAAGGAAATTTATCAAGGGTATGACATCTACTTTTTTGGGATTCGCGGGCGCTGGTGTGTTGAAACCTCTGCCCTCCTTTGGAAGCGTAGAAAAGATACCAAACCTTGAGTATCGAACCCTCGGAAAGACAGAACTGAAGGTGACGACAGTTTCGATGGGAGTAATGAATTGCAGTGACCCGGCCGTGGTTCTTCGGGCCTATGACCTTGGGATCAATTTTTATGACACCGCTGACTGCTACATGTGGGGCCATAACGAAGAGATGGTAGGCAAGGTCTTCGAAGGAAAGCGGGACAAAGTATATATTCAGACCAAAGTTCATCCGAAGGAAGAAAAGAAAATGCGAGCCTCTGTAGAGAGAAGCCTTCGCCGGTTGAAAACTGATTATATCGATGTTCTTGTTTGGCATGGGCACAATTCTCCGGAGGAGGTCTCTGACCGAGGATTATTTGAATTCATGGAGAAGATGAGGAAAGAAGGGAAGACACGCTTCACAGGATTTTCCACTCATAGCCGGATGGCTGCTCTTTTAGTGGAAGCATCGAAGTCGAATTTTCACGATGTGGCCTTGGTCTCCTACAATTTTACAAATTCTAAAAAAATGAGAGAAGCAGTAGCTTTGGCAGCAAAGTCAGGCATCGGGATTGTGGCAATGAAGACCCAGGCAGGGGGTTACCGAAAAGAAAGGATAGGAGACCTTAACCCTCACCAGGCTGCCCTCAAATATGTTTTGATGGACCAGAATGTATCCTGCGCCGTCCCGGGTGTGACGACGATTGAGGAGATTGAAGAGTGCGCTGCCGTCATGGGAGCTTCTTTTTCAAAGAGAAACTTAAATGAACTAAAACAGTATCAATCCTTTCTTCAAGGAAGAATTTGCACGATGTGCGGAGGATGTATAGGAGAATGCCCTTATGGTGTCTCTCATGAAGGTCTTTTGAGGGCGGCCATGTATCACGATGGATATCAAAATAACCGACTTGCCAAGGAGGCGTTCGACGAAGCCGCAGCGTTGCAGAATATCGAGCGCTGTTCCGAGTGCTCCTCCTGTTCGATTACCTGCAGAAGAGGGCTTGACATTCAGGCCCAGATACAGTCGGTGAAACATATTTTCACATGACGCATCGTAAAAAGTTGTCCAAAAATAATTTTTCAGGGGATTCTTATCGTAGGGGCTGTTCCCCGAACAGCCCTAAAGCTAGGTTCGCTTGGGGAGCGAACCCTATGTCAATTGGATACTACTGTTTAATTGTTCTATCTGTTTTGATTGTGATGTGCACATGTAGGTCTGTCTCTTCCGCTGAGGTCCCCGTCGAATCCCTCATTCCGAAGGAAGACATTCCACAGGGATGGGCCTTGATCCAGGGTCCTCAAGTCTATACGGAGAAAACGCTCTTTGAACATATCAATGGTCAAGCCGAGCTCTTTTTCAAATATGGTTTTCAAAAATCTGCTTTCGCTATTTATCAAAACAGGAGGAATCAGAAGTATCAGATCGAGGTGGACATTTATGATATGGGGAATGTGCTTCACGCTTTTGGAGTATTCTCTAGGTTTAGGAACCAGGATCGCCCAGTGGGGATTGGCTTGGATTCCTATCTCGATAATCATTCTCTCACCCTGTACAAGGGTAAGTACTTTGTTATGCTTTATGCTACAGAATCAGATTCTTCGGTCTTGAAGGAGTGGGCGATGACGATTTCGTTGAAAATATTAGATCCTTCGCTTTCACCCAAAGAGATCGGTTATTTCCCGAAAGAGGGGCTTAAACCGGGCTCAATCCAGTATTATCCTGAAGGTCTTTTGGGATATAAATTCTTGGGAAGAGGTTTCCAGGGAACGTACTTACACAAGGTTAAGGCTGAGGATGAGGGTAAAGAGAAGGTCGAGGTTAAGGGTAAGGTCAAAGCTGAGGCTGAGGGAAAAGAATATCAACTATTTTTGGCCGTTTTTGAGAATTCGCAAGAGGCGATGGGCGCATTAGAAAAATACAGGAAGGAGCTCTCGAAGAAAGGGAAGGTCCATTCAGGCATTCCTGCTCCATTTGGCTCCAATGCATTGAAGGGGGAAGATCCTTATCGGGGGAAGGTCATCGGCGTACCTAAAGGGTTCTATCTTTTGGGTGCCGTTGGTTTAGGAAGGGAGAGGGATGCGGAGAACCTTCTGGTAGAATTCGTGAAAAGAGTAAAATGAGGACTCCGTGTAGTCTCATTTATATCTGATACACATGAAGTGGGAAGACTGGTTTCATTTAACCACTCAATCCTTGTCCACCCCAAGCAACCCCTTTCACGGGCTCCTTTTAGCATATTTAGCCTGCCAGGTTTTAATAAAGCCTATCTGGAATAATTAAAAAGCTTAGCCAAACGTATTACAAGAAGAATGGTAAAAGGGATGAACTTTGTTATAGATCAAGATAAGAGTTTTTGGTATAAATCGAAGGGAAGTACTAGAGTAGAGAGTCTGAAGAGAAGATGGGAGGTAGCCTTATGATAATGGATATCATTCTTTTGTGTCTGACTGTAGTTTTTCTGGCTGCAGCCATCATCTTTACAAAAGAATCCATCAAAGAACAAGAGGGGCGGGCAATTAAGGTAGGGCACGGAGGAACTTTTTTGATGGTCCTTCTCGGGATAGGCCTTATCTTTTTACCAGGTATTCGTTTGCCAGTAGCGACCCTTTATACTCTTTTGATCCTTTTTTTACTACTTTCCCTTATTCCTGGTAGGCCCAACTTGCAAGCTCTGAAGGGAACAGAGGGCTACATCAAGGGGCAGGTAGAAAGGTTCGACGAGAGGGATACCGTCTTTGCTCGAAACCGCTCACTTCCACCTGGGTCAGAGGTTTATAGAAAATATTATGAGATGCACTCCGGGAGAGAAGAGAGAGATGCAAGTCGCAGGGCTGCAGGGGGCCCCCTGGGAAGACTGGGTTCCATTGATAAAGAACATTGTCCCAATGTCGGCATGCTCAAGGCGGCGTTTCTTATGCCCTTTTCCTTGGGGCGGGCAGAGCAAGTGGCGCCGGCCATGGAAACCTCTCCTTTCCCGATCGACCCACAACAGGCCACCCATCGGATCAAAGGATTTGCAAAACATTTAGGAGCTGATCTGGTGGGAATCTGTCGCTTGGATCTGCGCTGGATCTACTCGCATCGGGGAGAGATCTTCTATAACAACTGGGAGGATTGGGGGAAAGAAATACCTTCTCCACTTCCATTTGCCATTGTCTTGGCAACAGAGATGGACGGACAACTGGTAAGGGGGGCTCCCCACACTCCTTCAGTGGTCGAAAGTGGGCTGAATTATGCCAAGGGGGCCTATATCAGTTCTATTCTTGCAAGTTACATCGCCCAATTGGGATATCCTGCGGTGGCTCATCATCTGCGTCATTATGATCTTGTTCTCGTACCGGTGGCTATTGATGCTGGATTGGGAGAGTTGGGTCGATTCGGGTATCTCATCACCAAAGAATTCGGGCCTCGAGTTCGGTTGGCTGCAGTCACCACCTCATTACCTTTGATACCGGATCGGCCTATAGACTTGGGGGTCCAGGAGTTTTGTGACAGATGTCTGAAATGTGCGGACATGTGTCCTTCAAAATCAATCCCGGATGGAGGAAAAGTGGTTTATAATAATGTCGAAAAGTGGAAACTCGATGAGGAGAGTTGTTTCGACTACTGGGCGAAGGTGGGCACAGACTGCAATATCTGCATGGCTATTTGTCCCTACAGTCGGCCCAACCGATCCTTTCATCGTCTCACTCGATGGATGGTGGGAAAATCGCCATTTGCACGGGTAGTCTTTCCGTATATTGACAACATCATCTATGGCAGAAAGTGGCATTTAAAGAAGGTTCCGACCTGGATCGATTACTCAAGTCGGAAAGAATAGTCAAAAGTTTTAAGCTGAAGTTCTGTCAGAGGATTCCATAGGGAGCTTGATTCGAAAGGTTGATCCTTTTCCAAGCTCACTTTCCGCTTCAATATCTCCACTGTGGCCGTGGATGATTCCGTAACTGATGGCTAACCCCAGTCCTGTTCCTTTTCCCGTCTCCTTGGTGGTAAAGAAGGGCGTGAAGAGTTTGGAGAGATGTTCTTTGGTCATACCACATCCGGTATCCGTAAAAGAAACCTCAACCATTCCATCCCCGAGGGTTGTTTTAATGGTCAGAGTACCACCGTTTCCTGCCATGGCATCGGCGGCATTAAGAAGGATATTCATGAAGACTTGCTGTATCTGGTCTGCATCGACGTAAAGCATCGGCGTATCCCTCGTAAATTCCTTTACAATCTTAATATCCTGGAAAGGGGCCTGTTTTTCAACAAGGTTGAGTGTATTCTCAAGTAATACGTGGATATCCCACTCTTTCTTATCCGGCTTCCTCTGGCGGGCAAAGTCTAGGAGTCCCCTTACAATATTGCGGCATCGAGTGGTCTGTTGCACGATGTTATCCAAATCTTTCTTCCAAGGATGGTTCTCGTCCACCTTTTTAAGCATCAGGGAGCTGAAGGTAAGGACGCCCGTAAGGGGGTTGTTAATTTCATGAGCCACCCCGGCGGCCAGTTCTCCCAGGGCAGCCATCTTGCCGGCGTGGATGAGTTGGTCTTGAACCTGTTGAAGCTCCTGGGTTCGCTCCTGAACACGATGCTCAAGGGTTTGAGTCCATTCCTCAATCGCATCACGAGAGCGCTTTAATTCAGACATCATATTATTGAAAGATGCGGCAAGTTCTCCTAATTCATCGTGAGATCGAACGCCCACAGTCTGATCTAGATCGCCGTGAGCCGCTGTCTTCGTGGCGGCTAAGAGTTTATCAATGGGCCGGTTCACGACGCGGGTGAGAAGAAGGCTCAATAACAAACTTAAGACGATAACGCTGACAATTCCTGAGATCATCATTCGGTTGTAAATTTGCGCTCTCTCCTTCTCAAAACCTTCCAGGCTGATCGTTGTGTCCAGGACGCCAAGAACGTTCAAGGTCTTAGGATGGCAGGGATAACAGGAAGATTCGTTATAGATGGGATTAATCAAACCTAGGAGACTTTGCTTTTCTGTGTGGTAGATGCGGGTTTTACTGTCGGATGGGAGAAGAACTTTCGCTTCGTCTTCTCTGTGGCATCCATAGCAGGCTTCCGCCTGTTTATCCACTATGGTTCCGACCTTGGATTGATCAGAAGATACTGTGATTTCACCAAGTTTGTTAAAAATTCTGACCTCAGCAATTCCCTTTCTTTGAGCCACATCATCGATGATCCGCTGATATTCGTCTCTTCGATCCTTGATCATGGCATTGCGGATACTCAGACGAATGGTTTCGCTAAGGTTAAAGGCCTCTTCTTCTGTTTTGTAGAGAATCTGATGCGATAGAGATCTGATGTTGAGGTATAGAAATACTCCCTCAATGACCAATACCACAATGATGACGCTAAGAAGAATCTTTGTCTTTAAACTCCGGAAAATCACAAACAAATTTTATCATATTTAAGACCTGCAGGCAAAGAGATTGTGAAACCGGCCGTAAAGGGAAATAAGTTAATTAAAATTCCAATTACCAAATCCCAAATTCCAAATAATACCAAATCGCCAAATTCCGAATACCATAAGATTTACATTTTTTGGAATTTTGGTCGTTGTGATTTTGGTTATTGGTGCTTGGAATTTGGTGCTTTATAGCTTCCCCTACCCTCTGTAAGTAGCAAACATATTTGAGGGGTTACAACCCGTTGCGAATGAATTAAGGGAGGGGAGTCTTAAGTAGCTGATTGGGTTGGATTAGAAGAAAATCCGGCTGATTGGAGAATGTCTGGGACTACCTCTTCCCTACCAATGGCCATAATGTGGACTCCGTCACAAAGTGCTTCCTTTTTCAGAGTAGCGATCATCCGGCCAGCAATTTCTATGCCTTTCTTTAATGCACCACCCTTAGGTGAACTCGCTAATTCATCGATTAAGTATTGGGGTACAAAAATACCGGGAACGTTATCCGTCATGTATTTTGCCATCTTGGCTGATGAAAGTAGAACAATCCCGGCTAATATTTTGACAGGAGATTGACGGGCATACTGCATGAACTTCGCAAAGTTATCCAAGTCATAAATGGCTTGAGTTTGGAAGAATTCAGCTCCGGCTTCCACTTTCTTTTCAAACTTGATGAGCTGAGGTTCAATGGGTTTTGCCTCTGGCGTGACGATGGCCCCTGCACAGAACTCAATAGTTCCATCGAGGTCGTTTCCTCCCAAGTCCTTTCCTGATTCCATTTGCCGGATTGTTCTCAACAGTTGTAATGAATCAAGGTCAAAAACCCCTTTAGCTTCTTTGTTGTCACCCACTATAACTGCGTCACCAGTCAAACAGAGGACATTTCTTATGTTTCTGCTGTATGCCAAGAGAAGTTCGGCTTGAAGGGCAATTCGATTACGGTCGCGACAGGTCATCTGTAATATAGGTTCACCACCTCGCTCTTTGATGGCGAGGCACCCCCCAAGAGAAGGAAAGCGCATCACAGAACTTTGATGATCGGTCACGTTCAACGCATCCACCCTATCTTTGAGAAGATCAATATGGTGGATTATCTTTTCTATGTTTGTTCCTTTTGGCGGACTGATCTCGCTGGTTACCATAAACTTACCGGAGCCAAGTAACTGCTTGAACTTTGACGTCATGGTTCTCTCTCCCAGGTCATGCCAATCGTGTTATCTTTGGTCTTGGCACGACCTGATAATTCTTGGGGCGATGATACTTGCGCATCAGGTCGAGCCTGCCCTGATCTTTTAATCGCTGATATATAAGCGTCCAGGCGCAATCCTTCTCTTTATCAACCTCACATTTACCATTGTTGGTGCCTCCACATGGACCATTGAGCAACCCCTTGTGGCATGCTGTGAGAGGACAGATGCCAGCCGTTTCTCCCAGGATACAGTGACCGCACTGGGCGCAGACTTCGTGAAAATAGCCAGGGCTGTCTTCTACGCCTATGAATAACGTATCCAATGCCGGGATAACGGGCTTGTCAATGTATAAGCTCACTCGATGTACTCCCAGAGCGCAGGCCAGGACCAGGATGCAGTGCACATTCCGAATGGATCCATCGACCTCTCTGATGGCCACCTCAGTCATCTCATCGCAAGCAGTTGGGATCACCGTCCAGCCGGTCACCAATTTATCCAATTCTTCTAACCGTTTCTTCATACCCAAAACCTCTTCTTTACCGCCGGTTTTGGTCATGGTGGCGCAGGTGCCACACCCCATGATATAGACTCGTCCAAAATTGTCTAACTGCTGTTTTATTTCATCAAAGGGCTTCTGCTTGGTAATGGATTTCATACCCATCTCCTATCTTTCCAAATCACACCTCAAACATCGCTTGGCTTCCTGCCTGGCCTTTTCCTCTGAGAACCCCAATTCTGCCTCGCCAAAAGAACGTATCCTTTCTTCAATAGGAAGTCGTGTTATTTCCGGCCTAAATTGAGGCTCCCAGGTTTCCACTTCTTCCCTTTCTCCTTCTATGGCTCCCTCAGTGATGCTGGGCTTCAAGTCATATATCTCGACTCGGGAGGAATCACCTCTAAGATATTTATCTATGGCAATTGCCCCTCTCCTTCCGGCAGCAATCGCATCGATCACCATACCTGGCCCACGCACGAAATCCCCTCCGGCAAAGATTCCAGGAAGATTGGTAGCTAATCTATTTTCATCAACAACCAGCCTTTCCCACCTTGTTCGTTCAAGGGCACTGTCCGGCGGCAAGAATGATAAATCAGGAGCTTGACCTACAGCAGCAATCACACTCTCTATCTCGACAAAAAATTCGGAACCGGAAATGGGCACTGGGCGGCGACGTCCACTGGCGTCGGGCTCGGCAAGCCCCATACGAATACATTGTAATCCGGTCACCTTCCATTTATCGCTCACTATTCGGGTAGGACTGACGAGAAAGTTCACCCTGACGCCCTCCGCTACAGCCTCATTGTATTCGACCTCGGTAACAAGCATCTCCTCCCTTGACCGTCGGTAGAAGATATTGACTTCTTCACCACCAAGGCGAAGGGCGGTGCGAGAGGCATCCAGAGCCACATTACCACCCCCAATCACAGCTACGCGAGGCCCAACCCTGACTGACTTGCCCACTTTCACATCCCTTAGAAATCTTAAACCGTGGTAGAAGCCTTCGACGTCCTCTATTTCTCCGGGTATACCAATCCGTTGGCTTCTTTGAGCTCCGGCAGCAATGAAGATGGCCTCAAAGCCACTCTTCTTGAGGTCCTCGACAGTGAAATTTACATTAATCGGCGTGTTATATATTATCTCCACGCCGCGCTTCAGGATATATTCTATCTCCTTTTCAATGACCTCTCGGGGTAGACGAAAATCAGGTATTGCTACTGAAAGCATGCCTCCCCCGACAGGAAGGGCTTCAAAGACAGTAACTGGGTAGCCCATCTGTGCTAAAAAATAAGCGCAAGAAAGTCCACATGGTCCTCCCCCCACTACAGCTACCTTTTGGCTCTTCGTTTTGGGGAAAGGCTCCAACTTCGGCAATTCACTCACATGGTCAAAGTACCAGTCTGCAGCGAAACGCTTCAGCGTCCTAATATCTACGGACTCCTCGAGTTCCCCACGGCGGCACCTGCCTTCGCATGGATGGTGGCAGATACGGCCACAAATAGCGGGAAAGGGATTACGTTCTCTGATGGTTTCAATAGCCTCCAAATATTCACCTGCGGCAATATGCGCTACATATTTAGGAATATTGATCCCTACTGGGCAGGTATGCTGGCAGGGGGAAATCATTAGGGCATCGCAGACTGCAGCAGGGCACTTTTTTTCTTTTATATGAGTCTCATATTCGTCTCTGAAATAATTGAGAGTGGTAAGCACTGGATTGGGGCAGGTCTGGCCTAAACCACAGAGGGAACATTCTTTGACTGTCTTAGCGATGGCAAGCAAGGTATCTATGTCACTCTCACGGCCTTTTCCTTGAGTGATTCTGGTCAGAATTTCTAACATTTGCTTAGTCCCAAGACGGCAAGGGGCACACTTCCCACAGGACTCTGATTGAGTAAAGCTCAAGAAATATCTGGCCACTTCAACCATGCAAGTCGTATCATCCATGACCACCATGCCGCCGGACCCCATTATAGACCCTAACTGGGATAGGGTTTCATATTCCACGGGGATATCAAGGAACCGGGCAGGGATGCAGCCTCCTGAAGGTCCTCCCGTCTGGACTGCCTTAAACCGTTTGTCACGAGGAATACCCCCTCCGATATCAAAAATGATCGTGGAAAGGGGAGTTCCCATTGGTACCTCTACCAGTCCGCTGTTGGCAATCTTGCCAGTAAGAGCGAAAACAGCCGCCCCGTTACTCTTTTCAGTACCGATGCTGGCAAACCAGTCGGCCCCTCGATCGATGATAATAGGAACTGAAGCAAGGGTTTTTACGTTGTTAATGATGGTAGGTTTTCCTTCGAGACCTGATTCGGCAGGAAATGGAGGGCGGGGGCGGGGCATACCCCGTCGGCTCTCAATAGAAGCTATTAAAGCTGTCTCTTCACCACAAACGAATGCCCCGGCTCCTTCCTTGACATGAACCATAAAGTCGAAGCCTGAGGCAAGAATATTCTTTCCTATGAAACCTCTCTCTTTGGCTTGTTTTAAAGCGATGCGGATGCGTTTTACCGCCAAGGGGTACTCCGCACGAACATAGATATAGCCCTCATTAGCACCGACGGCGTATCCTGCGATGATTAACCCTTCAATAACAGAGTGGGGGTCTGCCTCCAATATGGAGCGATCCATAAAAGCACCGGGATCACCTTCGTCGGCATTGCAGATGACATATTTCTCATTTCCCTTAGCCTTGCGGCAGAATTCCCACTTACGCCCGGTAGGGAAACCAGCACCACCACGGCCTCTCAGCCCCGACCCGTTCACCTCTTGCAGAACCTGCTCAGGCGTCATCAATAAAGATTTTCTTAGCGCTCGATAGCCTCCCCGGGAAATATAGTGATCAATTTTTTCTGGGTTGATGCGTCCACAGTTATGTAAGATGACACGCTGCTGTTTTTTGTAAAAGTTAATCTCTGTATAGTGGGGTTTGGCCTCGTTCGTTACAGGATCACGATAGAACAGGCGCTCAACTGGTTTCCCGTTCAAGAGGTGAGAGCAAATAATTTCAGGTGCATCCTCCACTTGAACATGGGTGTAGAAAATGCCTTCAGGTTCAACCACGACATTCGGACCTTGCTCGCAGAACCCATGACAGCCAGTAAAATCAACCTCAGCGTCTTTTATCTCCAGCCTCAATACTTCAGCCACAAGTGCCTCATAGACAGCGTCAGATCCGCAAGAAAGACACCCGGTTCCCTGGCACACAAAAACGGTCCGATGGTTTTGCATACTACTCTCCATGTTTCCTGAACAATTGTTCCACTTTCTTTGGATTCATTTGACCAAAGACCCGGTCGCTAATGACTACGTTGGGTGCCAAGGCACAGACGCCAATACAAGCAACGGTCTCCAAGGTATATTCTAAGTCAGGGGTCGTTTCACCTTCCTCAATGCCAAGGTGTCGCTTCACCAATTTAAGTATTGTTTTCCCTCCACGTACGTGACATGCTGTTCCTCGACATACCCTGACTACTTTCTTACCCCGTGGTTCGGTATAAAGCTGTGCATAGAAGGAGATAACTCCTTGTACCTGACTCGGAAAGAGCCCCAAAGCTTTGGCCATTATGGGTATGGATTGACGAGGGACATATCCAAATTCTTTTTGAATTTCTTGTACCAATGGGATCAATCCCCACTTCTGCTGGCTGTATTCAGCTATAGTTTCACTTATTCGTTCTAAGTCAGCTTCTGTCTCTGCGATTTTCTTTGCTTTATCCATGCAGTCCAATCCGATCTATTCTTACCTTGCATGCTTTGAGTGAAGGAGACTTTGCCTGTGGATCTAAAACTAGATCAAATAGCCTATTGACAGGGCTTTCTGGCAATGATAAAGGCATAAAGACCGTTCCTTCAGGAAGTGTGTCACTAATTTTTACGTCGGTAGTCAGTTCAGCCAGAGGTGAAACAACTTTGATCTTATCGCCGTTGCTAATTCCAAGCCTTTTGGCATCAGATTCGTTAATCTCAATAAAGCCCTGCGGAAGAAATTTCCTCAACCGCGGAGCCCTCAAGCTTCTGACACCAGTGCCGAAGTGATAGAGGAGGGTCCCCGTCAATAAAGTAAAAGGATAATCCTCCTTTGTTAGTTCTTCCGGCGGGGTATATTCAACGGGGGAAAAGCAAGCAAAACCGCTTAAGAACTCTCCCCCGTAAATACGCCTTGCTCCCCAAGGTTTCGACTCCACCTGGTGCAGCTTGTGAATATATGCATACCCTTCATAAAAAGGTACCAATTCCTCAATCTCATCCATCACTTGGTGAAGTGAGGAGAAGGGCAATGGACAACCCATCTTTTCAGCGAGTCGCAAGATTATTTCCCAGTCTGGCAAGCTTTCACCAGGTGGTTCGATTGCCTTCCGTAATCTGTTTACTCTTCCCTCAAAATTAGTAAATGTACCCTCCTTCTCAGCAAAACTTGATGCAGGTAGAATCACATTCGCCAGCCTCGATGTTTCGGTAAGGAACATATCCTGAACTACAAGGAAATCAAGAGAAGCTAAAGCCTCCACAACTAAGTTTGAGGCAGGGAGGCTTGAAACAGGATTTTCTCCAACGATATACAAGCCCTTAATCTTTCCCTCTTTTGCCTGCGCTATCATTTCTGTAGCCGTTTGTCCGGGGGCAGTTGGTAAGGGCATCTTCCATCGTTCTTCAAACCTCTTCCTCGATTGGCTATTCGCCACACTTTGATATCCAGGCAGGAAATTTGGCAATGCCCCCATATCGCAGGCACCTTGTCCATTGTTTTCCCTTTGCAGAGCATAGAGGCCACCTCCCCTATGCCCAATGTTCCCGGTCAAAAGGGCTATGTTCGCCATAGCTTTAACGCTATTTGTTCCACTCGCATGCTGAGTGATTCCGCTGGCATAGACAATTGCCGAGCCCCTTGCCGTAGCATATAATCGGGCAGCAGCGCGAATTTGGCGATCGGGAACACCGGTAATCGCCTCGACATGCTCCGGAGGATATGTTTCTAACAATTTCCTCAATGCCTCAAAGTTATCTGTTCTCCTTGAAACGAATTCTTCATCCAATAAACCTTCATCAATAACTACCTTTGACAAGCCATTTAGCAGAGCAACATCCGTGCCCACCCTGGGTCGCAGCCAGAGGCAAGCAAATGAAGAGAGCTTCGTTTGCCGTGGGTCTATCAATATCAGCTTGGCACCTTTGTATTTAACAGCGCGCTTTATCGCATAACCGACGGTGGGAGCTGAGGAGGTGGGGTTGGCCCCAACAACCAGGATGACTTCCGAGCGTTCTAGATCGTGAAGGTAATTTGTAGTGCCGGAGAAGCCGATAGAGGAACCAAGGCCCAGGGTGGTGGCAGAGCTATACAGCCGGCTGCCATTATCAATATTATTGGTGCCTAGAACACACCTGCCAAACCTCTGCAATAGGTAGTTCTCTTCATTGGTGCATTTGGAGGAACCAAGAACGGCCAGGCTATCAGGACCAGACCTATCCTTTATTCGTTTGAATTCGGTTGCTACTATTTCTAACGCTTGCTCCCAAGAAGTCTCCTCCAGACTATTATTCCTCTTGATAAGAGGTGTGGTTAACCTATCTGGACTATGGATAAAATCGTAGCCATAACTTCCTTTTGCACAAAGCGTGCCTGGGCTTACTGCATCCTGTTCACCGGGTACAACACCCACGATATGATTGTCCTTAACCTCCATACAAATACTGCATCCACAGCCGCAGAAAGGACAGGTTGTCTGAACCGTTGTTTTGGTTGTCCCTCTATAGGACCGCTCCTTTTCCGTGAGTGCACCTGTGGGGCACATCGCTACACAAGTTCCGCAGAAGGTGCACTCAGAGGCTTCGAGGGGCAGATCGTTGAGCGTTGCGGGTTTGTTAACAAATCCTCGGCGAAAGTAGTCAATCGCTCCTTCAACGACTAGTTCCTGGCATGACCGAATACACTTGGCACATAAGATGCACTTACTCAGATCCTTTTCAATGAATGGATTGATTTCCTCGATGGTGGCCATCTGAGGAACCCTTTGGAATTCAACCCATCCAATGCCCATCTCTGAGGCAAGCTTGCGCAATTGACAGCGGTTTCCTTTGTCACACACCAGGCAGGAATCGGGGTGGCTGGCAAGCATCAGCTTAATGATGTTTTTTCGATGCTCTACAACTCGAGGGGAATGGGTACTGATAACCATCCCCGGCGATATGGTGGTAACACAAGAAGCCATCAAAGCACCGGTCCGCCCATCTTCCACCAAACAGAGACGGCAGGCGCCAATGGACATTAGATGGGCATCATAGCAGAGCGTAGGAATTTCGATACCAGACTCCCTTGCCAGTTCCAGGATAGTCATTCCTGGATATCCACTTACCTCCAATCCGTTAAGGGTGATCGTTACGGCCTGCAAATCGAGTTCCTCTTTTCCACTGACTATAATGATTTCTCTACATTACGGAGAAAATAAAAGTGAATGGTCAAAAGGTAACGGTAAAGTCGAAGATTCGACTCTACGAGATGCCCGTTTCGTTAAAAGATTAGGTCGTTCGTCTTCAAATTCTTTTTGCCGTAACCCTTTGACCATATACGATACGCCTGCCTGGCCGGTAGGCAGGGGCTTCATAACCCTAACCTAAAGACCATCTTTCACCGTTCGAGAGTGACGTAGCCGTCATGAGAAATTACAGGGCAAGGGGACGCTTAAAGCGCTCTCCCCGGTTTACTCCTCTGATACCATTAAGGAGCTGGGAACTCGCAGCACTCTTGGGGATAAATCCATAAGCCCCTACCTGCTCAGACATAACGATGTTTTCCTCATCGGCATACTGCGTTAGCATCAAAACCTTAGTCTGAGGGCATTGCTTACATATTTGCTTAGCTGCCTCTAACCCGTTCATAACAGGCATGACGATGTCCATTAATATGACATCGGGCGAAAGCTGGAGAGTCTTTTCCACCGCTTCTTTTCCATTCACAGCCTCCCCTATGACCGAGATATCTTTTTGCAGTGTGAGCAAAGCACGAATACCATCCCTGACTACAGTGTGGTCGTCTACTATAAGTACCTTTATACGCTTAGTGACTGCCCCGAGCAATGTATGGATTACAGGCACAAGCGCCCTTGGTTCAATTGGCTTCGTTAGGTACTCCACTGCATCCATTTGCGCACCCTCATCGAAACTCCACCCACTGATGAGGCGTTTTTCCAGTGGAGCATCTATCACTACAATAGGCACTTCTTTCGTTATAGCATTTTGTTTCATCCATCTATGCAGGGAGCCAGCCTCCCTGCCGGGAGTTAGTGTGCCTAATATGACGATATCGGGTTCTTTCGTTATGATTCTTTCCTGCGCCTCTACTCTGGTCCTGGCAGTGGCAACATCCAAAGATTCGGCTTCCAGAGCCCTCTGCAAGGCTGATAGAAATTCAGGCTCATCGTCTACTATAAAAATTTTTGCCTTCTTTTCCATGCCTACCTCCTTTCTACACTAATTTTGATAGCTAGACGGCGCCACCCCCTTTCAGGGCAGCGTCAAAAGCGCCACTCAGTACCAACTCTGAGCAGACTCTAGCCTTCAGGCCAGAGAGGGCCGAAAAGTCAGTTTTGATTTCTCGTATCTCTTTGGGGTATTCAATAGTTAAATAACGTCTCATTTGGGACCATCCTGTTCATGACGAATTCAATACAAAAAGGATTCGCGCAAAACTGGCTACTAAGATATAGAACATCTTTTAGATAGTAAAGAGGCCTTTACCCTAAAGATTGGGCAAAATTACCCTATTTTTTTACGATGAATCTCCTATTTATTAAGGATTGAAGACCTTGTTATTGAGGAGGATATGAAGGAGGCAGGGGTGAGAAATGGCGGAAGACGAGTAATCTTTAAACTGTAATAATGCCCTTACGCAAGGCATATTTAATTAAATCGGTGCGATTGTGGATATCCAGTTTAGACATAAGGTTAGTCTTATGCCCCTCTACAGTTTTAACACTAATGACCAACATATCAGCTATTTCACGAGTCG
>Ga0209427_10003829_pt1 | contig 17578 bp, 13 predicted proteins | sample DeeMarSWOR136_30_FD_187465 | JGI IMG/M metagenome (GOLD analysis project Ga0209427, IMG submission 187465) | Marine sediment microbial communities from White Oak River estuary, North Carolina - WOR-1-36_30 (SPAdes) (version 2) | ecosystem: Environmental > Aquatic > Marine > Intertidal zone >...
CAAAGTTAATATTGTTCTGTTTTTATTCCAAAACCTATAACCCTATCTCCCTTAACTAAGTATTATGACACACCCACAAATGTGGAGAGGGGGAGATAGGGGGTGAGGTAAATGGTTCGGGTCATATGTCAATATATCAAAAGCTCTTAAATATCAAAAAGGAAAAAGGAGCAGGTTTCTTGGTCCTTTTGGATCCAGATCGATTGGAGATAGAGGAGATTGTTAAATTAGCCAGAAAATCTGAAGAAGGAGGTGCGGATGGATTTCTGGTAGGCTCAAGCCTTCTTTTGTCCAGCAGGTTTGACCGAGCCATAGAACAGATAAAGTCAAATGTAGGTCTTCCGGTGATAATCTTTCCGGGTAACGCCAATCAGGTTTCCAAATACGCTGACGCCATCTTGTTTCTTTCCTTGATTAGCGGAAGAAATCCTCATCTTTTGATAGGTGAACAGGTGAAAGCCGCCCCGATGATAAAGGAATTTGGTTTGGAGCCCATCCCCACCGGATACCTGATCATAGAGTCAGGAAAAGCCACCTCGGTACAATTCATGAGCGACACCCAACCAATTCCCAAAGACAAACCAGATATAGCCAAAGCTCATGCTCTGGCTGCAGAATATTTGGGGATGAAATTCGTGTTTTTGGAAGCGGGTTCAGGTGCAGAAAATCCGGTCCCGGATACAGTGATAAGGGAAATCAGGGATTTCATCTCTATTCCAATAATAGTGGGTGGGGGAATAAAAGAACCGAAGGTTGCTTATCAAAAGATTGGAAACGGAGCCAGTTTTGTGGTCATCGGAAATGCTTTGGAAAAAGACGATTCCATCATAAAAGAATTCGCTAAGGCAATTCATATAGATGAAAAGCCAGAACTTGCTGAAGAACGGATCAAATCATCCTACCACATGAGTGGTTCTTTTGATCCAGACGAACCCAATGCTTAGACACAAGTGAAGGGAATCAATATGTATGTCAAGACTGACGAAAAGGTTAGTTTAATTGAACAAGAGTTTCAGGAAAGCATTGATCTGAAGAATCAGGTTAAAGAAAAGCTTTCGGAAGAGATAGTCGAAGTTGCCCACGCTTTGGCAGAATGCATAAAAAATGGGGGGAAGATTTTACTGTGTGGTAATGGTGGTTCAGCTGCGGATGCTCAGCATTTTGCAGGTGAGTTAGTGGTGAGATTGTCTTCAGATTACACCCGTAATGCTATTCCCGCCATTGCACTTTCCAGTGATAACTTCGTCCTCACTGCCTGCGCCAACGATTTTGGCTTCGAACAGGTTTTTTCCCGTCAGATTGAGGCATTAGGAAGACCGGAGGATGTGTTGATGTGTATCAGCACCAGCGGCAGCTCCCCCAACCTGATCCAGGCGATAGAAAAGGCAAAAGAGAAACAAATGAGAACCATAGGACTTCTCGGAAAAGACGGGGGGAAGATGGCGAAGTTAGTAGATTTTTCCCTGGTAGTTCCATCTCAGCGGACTCAAAGAATTCAGGAAGTTCATATCACCATGTGTCATATCTTCACCAGCTTGATTGAGAAGACTCTTTTCGATTAAGGAAAAAACTAATACAACTGGAAAGAATCTTTTTACGGTCCACTTCATTTCCCCCCTCACTCTTCCTTCTCCCCCTGGGGGAGAGGGAAAGGGAGAGGGGAGGGCTTCATATGAGAAATAAACACGCTTGTATTAATCAGCCAACAATATAAAAAGCCTTTCGACATTGACCACGTACCTAAATCCCTCAGATACACAGCCAGCCCCCAAAATCTCCGAAAAGATAATAAAGAATACAATTTACAATACAATAGGTAAATTCTGGGGGATTTTGGTCGTCCTGTTTCTCACTCCTTATATGGTAAGTCGGTTGGGAGTGGAGAGATATGGGATCTGGGCACTTCTTACCAGTCTGGTCGGATACATAGGTTTTCTTGATTTGGGAGTGGGCGGATCCTATGTCAGATACATAGCGGAATATTATACGCAGAAAGACTACTCCAAGGTAAATTTTGTGATCAACACCGGTTTTCTGTTGTGCCTGGGATTAGCCTTCATTTTGATCCCTACAGCTTTATTTCTCACTGAACCTTTGTTGATCTTCTTTAAGCTTGATCCCTCCACTTATCCGGAGATAACTTTTGTCTTTTTTTGGGGAGTGGTTATTTTTTCTTTATCCAACGCCACCTTTGTCTTCGGATCGGTCCAGACCGGGCTGCAGAGGATGGAACTCACCAATATTGTGGCGATGGTTTTAACCATTCCCTACGCCTTGGGAATCATACTGTTTTTGGAATTTGGATACGGGCTAAAGGGTTTGATGATCAACACTGGAATAATGTGGGGGATTCAGACTGTAATCGATTTTTCCATCGCCAAAAAGATTCTCCCTCAGTTTTCTTTCAATCCATTTTTCTTTGAAAGAAAAATGTTTTCTGAACTTCTTAGATTCGGGATCAAGCTGCAGATCAGCCGTCTATCCCAATTGGTCAGCTTTCAAGTGGACAAGCTTTTAATCACTTATTTTCTCTCAGTTGGAATGGTCACTTTTTATGACTTGGGCTCCAAGATCACCGGTGCCATCCGAAGGCTTCCGCTTTTGTTGGTGTCGGCTTTGGTACCGGCATCCGCTGAGATTTTTGCCAGAGGCGATAAAGAGGGCTTGAGAAGACTATATTATAGAGGTTCCAAATATCTTTTTGCGGTCAGCGCTCCTCTGTTTTTCTTCATAGTAGCCAGTTCGGAAATGCTCGTCAATGTTTGGGTGGGACCAGGGTATGATTTGGCCTCCTCGGTGATCAGGATATTATCTTTTGGCTATTTCTTTAATCTGATAATGCGAGTGGCAAGCTCCATTGCTCTGGGAATGGGAAAACCCGAGTTTGAGATGAAGTATGGGATTTTGATGTCTGTTCTTAACTTCAGCTTAAGTCTGATTCTGATAATCAAGTTTGGCTTCTATGGGGTCTTAGTGGGAACTGGTTTTTCTCTTACCTTAGGTTCCCTTTACTTTTTGCATCTTTTCCATGGGTATACAAAAGAACCTGTGAGAAATCTTTGGCACTGGATCAAAAAACCATTGGCCGGAGCTTTCTTGGTAACAGCAATTTTGTATCTATTCAACCGTCTAAGTGAAGCGATCGTTTTGACCAACAACAAGTTCGCCGGTGTTTTGTTCATAGGATTGGAGTTTGTGGTATTTTTAGTTTTGTATTTTCTGATTCTTATGAGATTAAATTTCTGGGATGAGTTTGACAAAGATCTTCTGCGGGAAAAATTTCCAGCCAGCAAGTATCTTTTCAGGAAGTGAACCTCGAGGTAAAGCCTGGCTGGCTTACCTACACTAAAGTCAGGGAAAAATGTAAGGCGTTTGCACGAATGCTTCGCATCTTTTTCTCATGCAGAGAATAGCTCAAACATACCGCACCAGTGGACGCAAATTTTTCATTTCTTTTCTTGCTCTATCTCTCCCTCGTCAATAATCTGGATAGGTCTAAGGCGAGGTAAAACTCTTACCGAAACTTCCTTTTCTTCTCCTGGTTTTAATTCAACTTGAAACTCTTCTTTCTCAAGGTAATGGTGGACAGGCAGATCATAGTCATAAACTTTCAACTTCCATTTGCCGGGTCTTATATCTTCGAAAGAAAATCCACCCTTTTCATCTGTAAGTTGCCTCAAAACTTCTTCTTTTTTGGTGATCTCTACTAAGGTATTAGCCAATCCTCTTGGTTTTCTGAGATCATCCTTCTCAATGCCCTCTTTTTTACCCGGGCCTATCAAAAACAGACTTTCACTTGAAGCGGTTACTGCCTGGGCTTTAAGGGCTTCAAATTCAGATAGACCCTGGTTCTCCGTCTCAAAAGGGACCACCCCTTTTTGGCAATCCTTCACCGACAACCGGTTTAAGGCCAAAAGGGACGAGTCTTCAGCCGCGAAAATCACCTCCAGTATCCCCCGATAATCTTTCCCATTCAGGGAAAAACAGAACCCTTCGTTCTTGGGGATGAAAACTACCCTTTCTATTTTCTCCTCAAACTTCTCTTCCTCCCCGTCAGATAAAATAATTCCTTCAGGGCTCGCTTCTAAAAGAACCTCTTTTCCGGAAAAATATACTCTCTTTTCACTTCCTTCAAAGCATCTCATCTCAAATGAGACATCCGGAGAAACAGAAATTGCTTCTTTTGTTTTAAGGAGTTTTATGGACAGTGCTGGCTGTTTGCGTTCAGGATAGAAGATTTTTTCCATATCCTGGGGAGACGCCGTTTTCCCAAAAATAATCGACGTATCCTGGTCACCAAAATTTTCAACCGAACCGGCGGCAAACACTGCCACCCTACCTGAGATTCTACATGAAGTTACTATACCAATGTCAATGGTTATGGTTTCTCCACCTTTTACCTCCATTATAATAGGCAGCTTCTCGGTGGCAATTCGATTAAGTCCGATGGAGCTTTTGTCCACCCTTAAATAGTAGGTCCCTGACTTAAGGGAAGGAAAGATAAATTCTCCATTTTGGTTGGTTATTGCAGTTGCTTCATTGGCGGTTAAAATAACTTTTGAAATTGGCGGTCTTTGTGCTTTTTCGTCATCGTAAACCTTGCCTTTCAGCACTCCGATACTTTTCTTTTTGCTTACCGGAATCGTTAAGGGAATGGTATACATTGCGAGAAACGAAAAATCCTCCTCTTCCTTCTGTTCATACTTAGACCATTGAGTTCTTGAAACCAGGGCATGGCCATTTTTGAAGGTATAGGTAAAAGTGGAGAAAACATTGTCTCGCTCTTCGCTTGTCTCAGAGCCAGCGTTGTCCCTCTGATAGTTTAGCTTGAAAGAAATGTTGTTCTTGATTTTCCAGGAACCGGCAATACCTACACTTTTTGTCCTTTCCGGGTGCGAGGTAAAACTGCTGTGTCCAATTCTGGCATAAAAACTATAGGTTTGTGTATAACTTTGCCGAAAAGAAGCATAAAAATTATATCTCTCCAAATTATCATTGGTGACAGCCAAAAGCATGTCTTCGAATTTTCCTCTTTCTATGTGAGTGTGGAAACTGAATTTGCCCAAGGTCTGTGCTACTCCCAATCTCAATGTTTTTTCCCTATAATCATAATTTGCCGGTAACGCATCATCTCCTCTGATCAAATCTCTATAGTCCAAAGAAATATTCGTGCCGAAAGGAAAAGAATAGGAGATGCTTGACTGGTAAGATTTTTCCCGGTTAGCTGTCTCTTTGGTAGAATCGATATCGAGATTATTTTTGTGGGAACGGTAAGAGAGATTTCCTCTTAGTTTACGGTATATCGGAAAGGTTATGGTACCACTGGTATAATCAGCGTCATTGTAGTAACCAAGATATTTCGGACCAGCATGGGTTTTCTCAAAAGAGTACCTGACCTGATTGGAGATCCGACCATTTAAATCCGTTCGAAAGGCCAAATCACTCAATTTGCCCTCTCTCTCACCCTGGGCAAAACCAGATTCTAAGCCCAGGCGCATCCATTCGCTCAGATTTATTTGTGTCTGGATACTATAAATTTTGACATCGTAACCCCCAAAAGAAAGAGTTGAATCTTTGCTTTTGCTCAAAAAGTTTCCCTTTATCTCGAACTTATCATTGAACCGATAAGCAAGATACGTTCCTACCTTCCTTGCCTTCGGATCCTCCCACCTACTCTCTAAATAAAAAGCTCCAATTTCAAACTTGGCAGGATGGATATTTATTTCTGCTCCTCTACCATAATAGAATCTCTCAGTTAAGGGGGAAAGGGAATAGTTTCTGTCTCCAAAATGGAGAGCTAAATGCCTGTGGAGGTAACTGAGCCGGAACTCGTCTCTTTTCCCTCGCCTGCTCCTCTCCTGAATGTCAGGACCCCGAAACAGAAAGTCAACCCTCCTCGTTCGGTCTTCGTTCAAACTGCCCCGACCGGAAAACTCTGCTTGAAGACCGCTTTTCCCATCCTGGCCTGCGCCAATTAATGCCACTTGGGTAGGCAATCTATGGTAACGATCAAATTCACCGGTTACTTTGGGGATGATCTCAACCAAAACCGTCTGCCTGAGGGAAACCGCACCATTTCTTGATTCTTCTATCTCAGCCTGAATCTCAAGAATGTTTTTGATTCTCTTTCTTAACTTTTCATCCGTCTTGACCTCAAGTCTTATGATCTGGGAACCTCCAGCTTCCAATGCTATCTTGGATGGTTTCATGCTAACTGGGTAGGCTGGAGTCGATTTTATCTTGAGCCTTCCGTCGGTTTCGCTATTACCTTTGTTAACCAAGCGCAGCCTTACCTCATAAGCCTCTCCAGCAATTACCACCTCCGGTTTTTGTTCTACTAAGATATCCAACTTTGTCATCGGCAAGACCACCACCTCTATGGTATCACTATCTGCGATATTTAAGTCCCTCTGGCTTTGAACCGAATAGCTAATTTGGTGGCGACCTGCTGGGGAGGTGAGGGGAACAAGGAAGGCAACTACTCTGAGTTGTCGCTCCGCTGGTTTTAGCTTAAGAGGAAACTCCTCGGAAACAATTTCCTGCCAGCCAGCCGGAAGCTTTAGCTTCTCAAAAAGCTCTTCTTCTCTTTTGGTATTATTGGAAACCAGAAAGCTTCCGGTGACGATTTTGCCCGGTTCTATTTCCAAAAGTTGAGAAGAGGTTGATCTTACTTCAACTCCATGACCTTTGTCTTCAGCAAAGCTTAAAGAGAATAGAAGGGGAAGAAAACAAAGGAAGGAAACAAAAGCCTTTTTCATCATTCGATTCCTAAATCGTACTTAGCACCGAAGACGTATTCATCTCCGTTATCAGCTACCACCAATGCCTTGTATTTCCCTTCAGGGACGTCTGTTAAATCGACCTCATATCTTACCGAACAGCTTGGATAGATTCGCCTTTTACCACTTTCAAAACGGCCCAGCTCTGTCCCTTGGTTGTTATAGAGTTCTACCCACAGGGTGGGAGTAAGCCACCTTTCTCCGATATTTTCAATATCCATTTGAAGAACCGTTTTCCCGTCCTGGCTGATTAACCTCTTATCCAAAAACTTAATCTTACGGGTTCCAGTATCGCCAATGTGAGTGAGCATCTGAATACCGTAGCGCATGACCTGCCTTATTCCCAACTCTACTCTACCTTTCTCTGGCGTACTGGCCTCTGGTGAGGTTTTTGATATTTCTTCCACCATGAGCATACTCCAGTAGGTTCCTACCAGAGTCTCATCATCGGGGACTTTCACAGTATATTCCACCGCGGATTTGTCCTGGGGTGGAATTACCAGCCGATGCGGGCTAAAGCTAATCCAGTTGGCATTGGAACGCTTGCTTGTGCCAGGTTCATCATAAATACTTTTGCCGTCGGAGAAAAACAGGTAGTCAGTCTGATAGATCTTTACCTCCGAAGGCTCTTCCAGGGGGTTTCGGATAAAGATGACACCCTGATAAGATTCACCCGCTGTGGCTTCTTTTTCACGGGTTAAGCTGCCTACAATAACTACCCCAGCCTCAGCTGCACACAGTATCAGCAGGCAGGAAAACAAAGCTGGGTAAATAACTCTCATTCTGATATTCATAAGTGCTCTCCTCTTAATCAAAGGTCAACAACTGTATAATAAACCGTGGTTATATAACTATCAGGTGAAATTTGTACAGAAACACCACTTAGTTTTAACTGGATATTTATCCCGCCTACATCATCACTGCCGTCAAAGAAAGATTGATCCACATCTGTTATTTCCTGATAAGCTGTTCCACCGGAGACACTGCCTCCTGTGCCATCAGAGGTCCTTCTGACATATAAATGGAAACTGCTATCCCAGTTAGTATCCACCTTTTTAACATCCACTCGCCAATTGTCTGAAGGACCCGTCGTCCCGGAAATACTGATGGATACTGCACCAGCTATGCTTTCATAGGTATCAATAAGGTCGCTTCCGGCACCAGCCTCTAAATCTGAGGCATCTATCGTCTCAGACCAGCTACCAGTTACGGTAATGTTTATTTGCGCCTGTGTTTTTTCACCTGCGGCAATTGACCCGAATATAATGAATGGGATCAAAAATCCGGTCGTTATTCTCATTTTGTGCGTCTGACGGGAGGAGGGTGGAGCTTTTCAGGGCGGACCTTTCCAGGTCCGCCCTTTACCAGCCTCAATTACTAACCAGCTGTAAGAGTGTACGTAACTGTGTGAACATCGCTTCCTGTTCCTTGAGCTGCTGTAGCACTTGCGGTGTACTGTAAGTCACAGCCACCGGCTGTCTGGCCCACTCCAGTAACAAAATCATTGGCTCCTGTTGTGCTAAGAGTTACCTCGGGCGCTGCGGCACCACCACCGGTGACGTTTTGAGCCAGAACTTTGAGGGTAAAAGTGGGAGCCGCCAGATTCGTTTCCACTGTGATCTTTTTAGTGGCTTCGTTTGTGGTCCAGGCCAGGTCACAAGTGGTGTTATCCACTGCGTCGTCAGGCTCCTGTCCGGCAGTGGCAGTGTTAATGGTGAGGGTAAGGTCCCCCCCAGTAATAGCGGCCTCATTGATAGCTAGAACCTGCACGGTCACGGTATGATTGTCGGTTTGCGCCATGGCCAATCCTATCAGCCCCAGGACTAAGGCTCCGCCCAACAGAACCACACCAACTATCGGTTTTTTCATCTTACTCACCCCCCTCTTTTTTTATAGTGTGATTATTATTTTCTTCTTGGTTTCACATTTCAGGTCATCGCAGAACTCAAAAAAAATTGGGGTACAATCCGGATAATCTACCGAGATCTTGCTGACCAGACCGTCCCCAATTCTGATCTGCGCAGACCAGACCGTCCCCAATTCTGATTTGCTATGAATAACTTGGTAACGCCTATATATTCTTAAGGAAGCCCAAATCCTCCTTGTCTAATATTTGCCTAATACCATACTCCTTTTGCCGTAACCCTTTCATTTTGTTATCGGCTTAGCTTTCTTATATCTTTATAGAACCCAGTTAAATTCACCTCAGTGGTTGCTTAAGATTATGATGAAACATGTAACCCAAAAACATGTTTCCGCTTGGCTGCCCATCTGGGCCTACGTTCAAGTCAGGAGAAAAGGTAGGAAGTTCGCGGGAATGCCCCGCATAGCCTAATCATACCACATCACTGGATGCAACGTGGCTTTGGATGCGTCCAAAGTTTTAGGTATGAAGTAAGAGAGTTGGTGGGGTGTGTTGAGGGTTGGGAAAAGAGATGAAGGAGGAAAGAGTTAAGTTTTTGGGTTGGTTTAAGGCCCGCGCATTTGGTGAAACCTGCTAACTGGTTCATTCTCAGAGCGTTATTTAACAGCGTAGCTAAGCCTTTATGGCTTGGCTGGCAAGCCGTCCTTCGACACTGAGCTCAGGACGAAGTGTGAAGGCTTGCCTACGCGGTAGAACCTGGTCGTATGACCTGGAATCAACTTGACAAAAATAAGCCATACCGCATCAGTGGACGCAAACCGTGGTTTTTTCCTCCTTGATCGTCTTTCTCCCTTTTTATATATTTAGTTCGTTTCTTGCTGGTGGTTGAAATTTAGAAGATTTCGCTTCTGGAAAGATTTGATGAATGGAATGAATCTGAAAGGAATCCAAACACTTGAACTTTCCTTCTCTTCTTCACGGTTCCTATAAATCTTACCCAGATCGGTTGATAAAATTTGGCCTGATCGTCTTTGCGGTTTTCTCTCCTTTCTCTATAGCGGGGGCGCAAACCGGGTTTTCGCTTGCGCTTTTGGGATGGGCGTTAAAGTTTATCTTTAACAAAAAATTGTTCTGGGTTAAATCGTATCTGGATAGGCCAGTCTTGATTTATCTGGCGGCAATCTGCATTGCAGCCCTTTTCACTCAGAATAGAATTCAAAGCATAATCTCCATAAAGGACGAATGGCTTTACCTTCTCTTTTTTCTTATGGTCAACAATATCGAGGACGAACGGTTTGCCAAAAAACTTGTCAACATCATAATCTCAATCTCAGCTTTGGTTGCCATTTATGCCATTTGGCAGCACTACACTGGAATCGATTACTACCATGGGAAGATCTTAAACTCAATTTCCGACACTGGCAAGTTTAGGGCACTGGGTAATTTCAGCATACCCTTAACCTATGGATTTTATGCCATGGTGGTCAGCCTTTTGAGCTTCTCTCTGGCTTTCTCAGAAGAAGATAAAACTAAGCGGATGTTCTACTTTATTTGTTGTTTTCTCTGCGTAACTGGAAATCTCTTCAGCGGAACCAGAAGCACCCAGATAGCTCAGATTTTCGGTTTTGCGATCTTCTTTCTTTTCAGCCCGAATGAAGATAGAAAACAAGGAATACCTATGGTTCTGATATATTTTATCCTGATCTTCTTCATAGATCCGGACCTGTTTGCCAGAGCGGGCCGCCTCACCCAAGCTAAGGATGTTGCCTCCCTGGATATTCGCACCGTAATCTGGTCCACCTCCTTTAGGATCTTTCTCGATCACCCCATTGCTGGAATCGGCTTCGGAAGTTTCAATCAGTTTTACGAACTTTATCTCAAAGTCCCTTCCCATATTTTTGGACATGCCCATAATGATCTCTTGAACGTAGCGGTCAATGCCGGAATAATCGGGCTTATTCCTTTTGTGTGGCTCTGGATAACCATCTGGAGAAATTTAAAAAAGAAATTCGAAAAATACTTTGCAGGTGATCAAACAAAAGATAAGGATACCAAGTCTATGTCAAAGGCAGGATTGGTTGTCGCTTCCGCTTACTTGGTGGCAGCTTTGTTTCAATGTTACTATTTTGATGCCATCGATTTTATGATTCTCTTTTTTGTTTTAGGGCAGGCGGAAGTGTCCGATAAGATTTGGAGGAACAAGAGGAAGCAAGTTTAGACTTGACTTTGAAAAAAAAATGGTTAAATTTGCCACAAAGAGAGGAAACAACAATGGCGAAAAAAGGCAAATATAAAGGTAAGCCCAAGGCAAAACCGAAACCTAAAATGGAAAGGTATAGAGAGAAAACGCTTTTGCCTTTTACTAAAAAGAATTACGTTTTGTTCGCTATCGGGATATTTGTAATAGCCATAGGATATATCACCCTGGGTTACGGCTCGATCACCTTAGCTCCCATCCTTCTGGTCTTGGGCTACTGTGTGATCATTCCCATCGCCATAATAATCAATGGTGAAAGGGAAAGGTCGAAAGAGCCAGCTAGAAAGGGGGATCAAAGTGACACTACCGTCAGGCAGAACCCCTGAAGTGAAAGAATAACCAGTTTGTTAGTTCGAAAGGGTTTGCAACCTCCAAACTGACAAACTGACAAACTTCTTTTTGGGCGGTTAGCTCGGCTGGTTTAGATTGTCCCGCCTAAGGCGGGAAGGTCACATAATAGTGCTTTGGAGGATTAATTCCGGGCGGTTAGCTCGGTTGGTTTAGAGTGTCCCGCCTAAGGCGGGAAGGTCACGTAATAGTGCTTTGGAGGATTAATTCCGGGCGGTTAGCTCAGCTGGTTTAGAGTGTCTGCCTTACACGCAGAAGGTCACTGGTTCGAACCCAGTACCGCCCATAATAGTAGATGGTTCACAGTTCATAGTTTTATGGTATCAGTCCTTACTGTAGACCACGAATCATAAACTATTAACCGATTTTCGGGGTCGTAGTTCAGTCCGATTAGAATGTCCCGATGTCTATCGGGAAGGTGGCGAGTTCAAAAAGTGAGTTATATTGTTTATGTCGGGGTCGTAGTTCAGTCCGGTTAGAACGCTGGCCTGTCAAGCCAGAGGTCGCGAGTTCAAGTCTCGTCGGCCCCGCCATAATTGTATCTTCCCAAATATCAATAACTTATAAGATCGACAAGAACTCGACCTCACTCTCGTAGAACTCCGGCGTATAATCAAGAGAAATCGATCTTGTTTGCGGCCTGAGTTTGAAAACAGGTGCTCTTCGTTTCAATCGCGAATAATCGCATTGACTTGGAAATGGCGGACATGTGAGGTTCAGTGCACACTTCATTTCTTCGAAAACCGAGCGCCTTGATTCCTCTTGCGATGTCTCTTGTAGCCCTGACTGTGGTTCTGGTTCACGTTGCAATATTTGGCGTTGTTCATGAACTTGATGAAGGCACCGCTGCTCATGTTTTTCAAATCCTCTTGGCTGCACAGTTGCCAGCAGTTGCTTACTTCGTATTCAAACACCTACCGAGACAAACAGGACTGGCCTGGAAGTAAGCTTTTGTAAAGCAGTTCCCTCCCTTTAGAATCAACTGATCTTTGAGTTCGCTAATAGAGTATATTCCAGCTAATAGCCATCCGAAGACGTAGTCTCGCTCAGCATTTGCAGTGCGAATGTCAAATTCCTCAGCTTTCTGTTCTATTTCCTGTTCCTCTGGCATAACTGGAGTAAACTATCCAATAGAGTGCGGCTCCGATGACACACAGTTTAAAACTTTCCTGAGGTTGGTGCATAGAGAAGGAAAGGGCGTAGACAACATCTGAAGCCAGCCGGACAGGATCCATGCAAGGGTTGGGGCATATATAAAAAACCGCACAAGAATCCGTCTGCGCCTTTTTTCTCTCAAACGAATGCGGTAGAGGTTCTGTCTCTCCGCTTCCCTTTTCAACTTTTTTGACTCAACGAATCCTGTACAGAGACTAATAATGGAAGAGGATCCAGTGTCAGTCATTCTGCCGTTTTCAGAAAAGTTCGAAAATTGTCCAGTTGGGGACAGTCCCCAAAAAGGTGCTTGACAAGGTTGTGTAGATGATTATAATATCTTAAATGAATAGAAGAGATTTCTTCGGAAGTAGAACTGCTGCCAATATATCCTGTGGCGTAGCATGGGTTGGGGAGTGACTGATGCGGGCGACGCGGAGTGGAGCGAGAAAAGTGATATGCCTAAGAAATACTCGAGCAGAAGCAACGGTAGGAAAGCAGCATAAACGTGATATGAAGAAACCTTATAATCAATGGTTGGATGTGAGAGGTTGTGTAGTTGAAATGACGATAAATCGGAGGATAACCAGTGGTGTTGTTAAAACAGGGGGAAAAGATACACGTGATCACACGCCGGAGATTTGAGGGTGACCTCCGGAGGCACTTCGTGGGCGAAGTCCAAGCCGCGACCGACACAGCTGTGCGAGTCGAGGGTTACGCGTTCGTGTTCCAAACGGGCAATAACCAGTACGTGAAGAGACCAGAGAAAAGGGTGCGGATTTTCGGTTTGGCGGATTCTGGCAACATCATCAATGTCATTCCTGAGACAGTGGATATCAGGAGCGTGTCATACAGACTATCCCCAGACAATCGCCTGGTAGTTACGGATGGTAAATCGTTCAGCTTGGACATCCACGAGTTCAGCTCATGGAGATAGGCGTTGTCTTGCCTTTGAATTAAAATTAGACTAAGAATGGTTTGCAGCTGGCCATGCAAATCGAGGTCCTTTGGTTTGGCAGGGGGAATCCTGTTCAGAGTCTGATTCTATGTCAAGCTGGTGCGCTCGCTGAGCTTCCTCGTTAGGCAGATCGACGTCAGCGGGGGCGTTCTTGAGGTGATAAAGGGTAATTAAGTCAAGAGCTCCGTGCTACTTACCCACAAGCTATAAGCTCAATTGAAGCGGTAAACAGTCACAGATTGCGACCGGCTGCGATGGTTTTTAGGTCGCAAAATCGGCCTGAAATTCGTATTAAGTTAATAAGTTGATTGAAATTAATTCTGTCATGATGACACGATGATCAAAGATCAGACATGACCTACTTAAATGTTTGAGTCTGTTATAATCAGAAGAAGTTGACTCCATCGCAGTCCTTGATGATATTGAGGCCACAAAACGGAATTGTATCCTAACGCTGTAAAACCCATTAAGGCCCTAACCTATGGACAAATCCAATCCTCAGGGTAACGAATTTAAATCAAGGCCAAAATGCCGCTCGACAGAAGAGTACCGTTTTCGTCTGAATGGCTTTTGTAAACCGGTATGCATATTTTTGCTCTTCGTGATAACGCTTGGTGCATATATGGCTGCGTTTGCCGGCGAAGGCAGTTCAATTCTGGATTTGCAACTCTGGAGCGACAGAACAACAGTACCCGTCCGGTCGCCATCTGGCGGATCGATCACCCTAATAAATCTCAATCCCGAAGCTAACAGCTGGTATATTCTGCAATTAAAGAAGACAGACGGGACGGTGGCGGACTATTTTCACCTCGAAAATCCATATCCTGAAACACAGTTGCTTGAGCTTGATCATGACGGAACGCTCGTTTTGGCAGAGGATAGCGTTCAGCAGCGTTACGATCTCCTTTCGGGCGGGAAAGAATCCTTGCTGGCTGCCGCTCGTAAGGTCAAGCGTCCGTTTGTCGAGCTTTGTGACGGGCGTCTGTATTTGCGAAATCCTACGGTAGGGCATAAGACAAGAAAAGAATGGATGACGGACCTGCTCCGGGATCGTGTGCGGTTCGGGGAGAAAATTACAAATTTCATTAAAGAGAGATTTTACCGCGACAGGTATCGAAAAACCGCACTGCAAAATCCGCAGAGGAACTGGACCTTCCTACAAGATGAGCGAAAAAGTCCTGTCAGAATCGGCGTCCTCTCAGGAACGGGAATGTTTAATTTGAAGAAAATGGACATGAATTTTAGCCTGAGCACTGAGCCCGCTGACAATATCAAACCCGGCTACTGGTATCCGATTCCCGGATATCCTGGTATCTTCGCAAGTGTCGTAACTCCAGAAATCATCCCGGATACATTGGGATGGATACGCAAAGGATTAATAAGTCCTCTGGAGCAGAAGGAAACATCGGCGCTTGTATACCTGGTCGCGTTCGACTTATCCATGTTCGACTTTGCTTTTGCACTGGGGACCGATCACCCAAGGGTGGGTTGGTCGGACCGAGTGCCGGAAAAATCCCGCATTCCATCATTGCCCGGTCCCGATGGTTTTGACAGCGTCGGCCCCCTGGTTCGAACCGGCAAGGTCAATCCTCGGGATGTCGACCGGGTGGCGGCGACATTCGCCGGCGGTTTCAAGCGCAATCACGGAGCTTTTAAGTGGGGAGATCTGGCCAACAGAAACCGGGGATCGCATTATGGCTTCATTGAGAACGGAGTGATATTGAGTACTCTGCAGCCGGGATTAGCAACGTTAGTCGCTTATGACGACGGCCGCGTGGAAATGAAAACCTGGGAAGAAGAGGACGCAGCGTCTGTTAGAAGTATTCGATACGCTCGCCAGAACGGCGTGCCTATTCTCGAACCCCACCCGGTTACGGGCAATGTTCGGCCCGGAAGCCTGGTGAGGGATTGGGGGAAAGGCAACTGGTCGGGGTCCGATACCAAAGAGTTGCGTACTCTGCGCGCCGGCGCCTGTATCCAGGAAACGCATGGCAGCAGGTTTTTGATCTATGGATACTTCTCCAGCGGTACCCCGTCCACTATGGCTCACGTTTTTCAGGCCTGCAACTGCAGGTATGCGATGCATCTTGACATGAATGCTCCTGAACACACTTACCTGGCTATATATCGAAGAGACGGATCCCATTTTGTCGTACAACGCTTGGTAAAAGAAATGGCCGAGGTCGACCCCCCGGTGGATGGACAAGAGTTGCCCCGCTACATCGGTTATTCGGACAATAGGGATTTCTTCTATCTGCTACGCAAGACGGAGGGATCGGAATGATAATTAGATTTACCATAGTTCTGTTATTGCTTTTTACTTCGTCGGGAATCACATCGGACAATCCAGCCAGTTTGAGGGAAAACGACAAGGAGTTGTTGAATAAATTGCAGGAAGTACACGGACTCAGCGACGCCCAGGTCGATTCGCTCCGGGCGATTTTTCTTCGCTCAGGTTATATAGGGCAGGGCAATCCGAAAATCACCGAGCATCCTGCTTCGGAAGAGGATTGTTATAATAAACTGGATAAGATGGATATTACATATGAAAATCCGCTCTTTTTGCAGATTTGCGGCCGTCGGTACATGGCGCCACTTTATGATCCTGAAAGCCAACCGCCTGAGAGCGCAAAAGTCTGTATCGATCAATTCGAATTCCCTAATATTCCCTGCTCATATCCTGTCGTCTGGGTTCGCGCCGAGGAGGCGGTTCGTATCTGCGAAATTCTGGGGAAACGATTATGTGATGCTCACGAATGGGAAGGTGCTTGCGCAGGAGCCCTTAAGCCGCCAGACTACAGATTTGACCTCGCCCTCGGCAGGTCGGCGGAGGTGGCGATTCGGCTAATGAGCGAGGCACACAATCGAGCATACAGTGCGGATAAGTCCTGGAGTTACGATTGGGAATATAGATCTGGCATATGCGGTACATCGGGGATCAAAAGCACCCACTGCGACGGTGGAGGTTGGTCTCTCTGCGGGTCGAACACCTTCCCCTGCGGTTTCTTTCCAGATTGCGTGAGTCCCCTGGGTGTGTATGACCTCCACGGCAATGCCGCCGAGCACATGAATCTTCCCCTTAGTCCGGACCAGATGGCAAGCCAGGGCAGCCGATCCTACGGCTATACGGAAATGAAAGGGAGCTGGTTCATTTTTGACAGATATTACGCCCATCCAGACTGGTGCCGATGGCGGGCTCCTTTCTGGCACGGCAGCAGGGTATTGGATCCTCAGAGCCACAGGAATTATCATCTCAGTTTCCGTTGCTGCGACGACATCGAGTAAGATACTTCCAAATAATCTACCACCGCATAAGTCTTCGTATTTTTGGGATTAATCCCTCGTAACTCAGAACCGGAGCTGTTTTCGGATCCTCCAGAACTTCGTAAATTGAACGAAGCTTTCCGTCAATGCATACTTTTCCATAGACCAGACGAACGCCATGGCTGTAATCGGCATAACGAGCTCCATGCACCGTGCTTAGACTCTGGATCGGCTTCCCGTCTTTTCTATGCCAGCCGTAGATAGCTATTCGTTCCGGGCCGAGAAGACGATTTGTTAGAACAACATCTTTCTTATGTCCGGCGACAAGTTCCCCCAGCGGGCGGCCTTTATGCTGCTCCTCAATCATCTGGTTATGCCGGACGTAATATTCGCTGGATCGCATTCTTTTACCCGGCGGGAGAGGTTGTGGCCTGAATCTGAAGTCGGCCTGATTTGCCACAGCGTCCACGATCTTGCGGGTGGGGATTACACAGCCGAATTCCTGCGCTATATTAACCGCGCTGGGTCGAGTGAGCGGGATGCGGAGGAAATCTTCATTACTTCCGATAGCAAGATAATCAGGCGTCACCCATACCACGGCCCGGATTGTATCTCCGTGACCCGCATGATATTGAAATCGAACCGGCCTTAAACGACGCATGAAGTCCGGAATATTCCCGCTTCGAAATTCCTGCAAAGCCGCTTCCTGGCGTTTTCTACCGGTCCAGCCTTTGGTCATCTCGGCAAACTTCGTCCCGGTAATACCATTTTGCGGGCGCGGCGGAATCTCCAAAATCATGAAATCCCGAGGTATAGAATCCCCGCAGCTAGATCTCCCGGAAATGGCAGGTTCATTATCAAGAGCTGAGGGTTTTTCGACTTGAATGAAATCACCAGGAATTAAAAGCAGTATCAAGAGTATGGACGGGATAACCAGTTTGCCGAGAAATCTAAAT
>Ga0209427_10003830_pt1 | contig 17576 bp, 21 predicted proteins | sample DeeMarSWOR136_30_FD_187465 | JGI IMG/M metagenome (GOLD analysis project Ga0209427, IMG submission 187465) | Marine sediment microbial communities from White Oak River estuary, North Carolina - WOR-1-36_30 (SPAdes) (version 2) | ecosystem: Environmental > Aquatic > Marine > Intertidal zone >...
CTAAGTCGTCGATCACTCTGCTGGCTGTCAAAAGGTCGCGCGGTAAATTATAGTGGGTGCTGTTCGGGGTTCTTTCAAATGTGTATTTCACATCTTAATTTCTTTTTCATAAGTTAGTTAAATGCCTAAAGCATATGCTTGAGCGTACAAATTGGAGGAAAGTAAGTGAAGCAACAAACTACAAATAGAGATAGAAAAGAGTTAGAAGCGAAAATGGCGGCGATTTTCGGGGAAAACATTACGAACCTTTCGACAGAATTGCAAAGAATCTTGCTAGACGACATGGTTACGGCATTCGAAAATAGATTAAACGTGTTAAACATCGCACAGGCAAAAGGCAGTTTCTGACGCGCTGCTATGAAGAAGAATACTTAGTACTGATACATAAAAGCTTTATATAAAAACGGTGAATATGGCAAAAAAAGAGGCTCGGATATGAGACGTTCCAAACTTGAAATGTATGTAGACATCTTAAAGGTGTTGGCTCACAGAGGTCCACTTAAGTTGACCCATGTCATGTATAAGGCTAACGTTAACTGCAGTGTACTCAAGGAATACTTGGAGTTTTTGATCCAGCAGGGGCTAGTAGAAGAGAGAACAGCCGGAAAGCGACGTGTAGTGTACGCTATTACTCAAAGAGGCATAACGGTGCTGAAATACTTCAGAGAACTAAAACAAGTGCTGCCTATCGTAGAAGAATCTAGGAATCAAGCGCCAGTACCATTCTAAACTCCCCAATTTCTCTTTAAGCTTTTTGAGTTTGCTTTAGATTCTATTACTGTCAAGTTTATTTTGCTTGTTTTTGGTAATCTTCTGTTGATTGTGTTCGTTTATTTTTGTAATGGTTGCCTTTGGCTGTTTTTGTGCGTAGCGGGTGTTATTGTTGTGAATAATTACCAGTGTTTCGTAAGACTTAATAAACCCTCCGCGATTAGTACTGCTGTATAACACATTAAAACCACTCGGGGAACCACAGTGACCAGAGAAGATATCTCAAGCAAAAAACCTTTATACGTACTCGAAAAAATACGAGAAAACCTCGAGCGACTCAACGAAAAAATGGAAATCATGATTGAACTTCAAAGGCACGGTAACAAAGAAATTCAACCTCTTAACGACGCTCCATTGGACGTCATGACTCTGCTCTCAATGCCTGACCATCTTCGAAAAACAGCCATGACAATTTGCCGATGTGGAAGAGCAACCGCAGAGGAGGTTTCTGAGCAAACAAACAGAGCAAGAGCCGTAGAGAGTGCGTATCTAAATCAACTCGTGATTATGGGATATCTTAAAAAGGAGCGAAAGGGAAGGAAAGCTTACTTTTATGCTGACCGTGATAGTTAGAGGTGAAAGTGGGAATGAGTAAAATTGTAGCGGTTCACTCCTATAAGGGTGGGACAGGAAAAACCCTGCTTTCTGTTAATTTGGCTGCGACTTTTGCTAAGCATGGAAAGCAAGTTTGCCTTTTTGATCTTGATTTTCGTGCTCCAAGCTTATTTGCGATACTTAAGGTTAATAATGCCGAGTTCTGGCTGAATGATTACCTGAATGGCAAGTGCGACATCAATAAAGTGATTATGGATTTAAGCAACAATATTGGAGGGACTGGTAATCTATTTGCTGCCTTGGCGAATCCATCGACTGAGGCGATTAGGGAGATGTCTGCGAAGGATAGGAAGTGGGAGATGCGTGCGTTGGGCAGGTTGCTTTCTTTAAGAAACACGTTGCTTAATGATCAGAAATTTGACTATTTGGTGTTTGACACGAGCCCAGGGCTTCAGTATTCATCGATAAACGCTATAGTTACTGCTGATTTTGTAGTGGTGGCGACAACTGGTGACAGGTCGGATGTTGATGGGACACGGCGTATGCTTCGGGAGTTGTACAACCTTTTTGAGAAGAAAACAGGCTTGGTCATGAATAAGGTTCTTGATCCCACTTCAAAGTCTAAGAGGGATGAGATGGATAGGCGGGTGAAGAACGTGTATCAGGTTCCCATGTTAGGGCTAGTGCCGTGTTTCTGTGAGATTCTTAGAGCTGAAGGAAACCAAATATTTGTTCAGGATAAACCGAATCACCCTTTCACGAAAATTTTGGATGAGATGGCGCGGAAAATAGAAAACAACGAAGTCAACTAAGAGGCTTCGTTTTCTTCCAAAACCTGTTTTCAAGTTCGCATTCCACGATTCTGGGAAACTTCATGCAAACGCTTATAGAACGAATAAAACAATGTTAAAAACCGCATGAGCGGAGAAAAAACAGTGGAAAGATCTGCAATTGTGCTAGCTGGCGGTTTTTCCAGCCGTTTCGGGCATGATAAAGGCGTTCTAGAGCTCGCGGACAAGCCGTTGATAAGACATATTACAGACGCAATTGATCCGTTGGTTGATGAAGTTGTTGTTGTGACTAATTCTCTGGAGCGCGTCTTAAAGTATTCTCAGGTTATGGTTGCTAATGTGAAGTTTTTTGTTGACGTATACGAGGCGAGCAGTCCGTTGATAGGTGCTTTGACGGGTTTTGGGTCTGCTCATGGTAAATACTCGTTGCTTCTACCGTTTGATACACCATTTGTTTCGGAAGAGGTGGTTTCGCTGCTTTTTGAGCTGTGTCAAGGCAAGGCAGCAGTGATACCTAGATGGCCAAACGGGTACATTGAGCCGCTGCACGCGGTTTACCAGACAAAGCTTGCGCTGGAGGCTGCAGAAAATGCATTAACTGAAGGAAAATTGAAAGTGCGTGCCTTGATTGAAAAACTTCAGGGGGTGCGCTACATTTCCACTATAGCAATTCAACAGCTGGACCCAGGACTACTCAGTTTCTTCAACATAAACACTCCAGCAGACCTGAACAAGGCTATAACGCTGATAAAACAAAGCAAATGAAAGTAATCCCATACAGCCTCTCAACAGGACTAACGCGTGAAAAATTGCCTATACCCTCTTCTATACAGCTGCATAAAATTCTGCAGGAGCGACCTCTGCAGTTTCCTCTTGCAATAGAGGGTTTCTAAGTCAAAAACGACCCTCCTCCTATTTATTTTCTAACAAACTCTGCATCACTCGCCATTTTCTACATATTATTCCTGGTAGGATCCTAATATATGGCAAATATGTTGCGTAGCTTCTTAATGCTCGGGAAAATTATAGCATTATATAAACTATAATCGCTTGACTTTAACGCAGAACTAACAGGCTATTTTCACTTGGTTTTCTCATTTGGCTCAGCCGTTCCAGCCACTGCACAAAAGGTGCAAAATTAGAAGCTTAATGCTTTTATATACTTTCGCCTTGTATTTGCGGGTATGCTGGGATAAAAGTTGACTGCTAAATCCGAAGCCGATAACAGCCTCAGTTTTCCATCAAATTATCGTCCCCTTGACTTGGAAAAGGAAATCCGCCAATTCTGGGAGAAAAACCATGTTCGCGAGAAGCTAGAGCAGCAAGAGAAAGATAGCAAGGGCTCTTTAGGCTACGTTGAAGGACCACCCACGCTGAATGGCATTCCGCATATTGGTCACTCCAGAGGTCGCGTGATGAAGGACATTCGCTACCGATTGAAAACCATGCAGGGCTTCTATGTGCCTTTCTGGGCTGGATGGGACTGCCAAGGCTTGCCCGTTGAGCTGGAAGTGGAGAAGCTCCTGGGCGTAAAGAACAAGCGAGAGCTGCTGGAGCGGCTAGGCGAAGAACGCTTCATAGAAGAATGCAAAAGAGTCATCATGAAATATCACCGCCAATGGGTTGAAGCCGACCGACGCCTCGGTATTTTCATCAACCAGGGCAAGGCGTACTGGACCTACTTGGACACCTACATAGAAAGAGAATGGCAAATCCTAAAACGCGCTTGGGACCAAAACCTGCTTGAAGAAGGACACTACGTTGTGGCATACTGCCCAGGCTGCCAAACCAGCCTAAGCAGCGCCGAAGTAGGTTACGAAGGCAGCTATAAGGACGTGGAAGATCCCTCACTCTACTTCAAATTCAAAGTAGTAGGTAGCAAAAACGAATACTTCCTCGTTTGGACAACCATGCCCTTCACCATTATCACGGATATGATGCTAGCGGTTCACCCCGAAGCCGAATACGCCAAAGTAAAAGTCGGCGACGAAATATGGATATTGGTGAAACAGCGTGTCGAAGAGGTCATGCAGGAGCTCAAAATAGAAAAATACGAAGTCACCAAGACCATGACGGGCAAAAGCCTCGAAGGCACCCGATACGATTACCCACTAAAAGATTTAATTCCAAAACAAGCCGAACTTGAGACAAAGCACAAGCTGGTGCACACGGTCATCGGCGAAGACTTCGTGGACGTTGACACCGCCACAGGTGTGGTTCACCTGTCACCTGGAAACGGGGAAGAAGATTTCTGGGCAGCACAGAAACGCGGTGTACCAGTGTTCGCACCTTTTGATGACGAGGTAAATTTCACACGCGAGGCGGGTGCGTTCAACGGCGTTTTTGCCAGAGACACCGACTACCCAATAGTGGAGGAGTTGCGCAATAGAAACGCGTTCGTAGCCGTAAAAAAGGTCACTCACGAATACCCCACATGCTGGCGGTCCCATCACAAACTGGTGTGGCTAGCACGAAAAGAGTATTTTTTGCGAACAGACAAAATAAACAGCAAAGTCCTCGAAGCCGCAGAAAGGGTCGAGTACTATTTTAACGAACCCAAAAACCGCTTCATCGCCTTTCTGAAAGAAGGTAAACCATGGTGCATCTCACGGGAACGCGTCTGGGGTACGCCCTTGCCCATATGGACTTGCCAAAAATGCGGAAATAAACACCTAATAGCCAGCAAAAAAGAGCTCGTGGAAACCGCTTTGGAAAAGTTGCCCGAAAATTTCGAGCTGCATAAGCCGTGGGTTGATCGCGTCACCTTCGAATGCCTAAAATGCGGCGGCGTGATGCGCAGGGAAGATTTTGTTCTGGACACTTGGCACAACAGCGGCGCTTCACCCTACGCAAGGTTCACCGACGAGGAGTATGCGCGATTGGTGCCCACCGATTTCCTCACCGAAGGCATAGATCAAACGCGAGGCTGGGCTAACTCGCTGCTGCTGGAATACGTCATACTCACCGGAAAGCCCCAAGCACCCTACCACGCCTTCCTTTTCCAAGGATTAACGCAGGACGCTAAGGGCAGAAAAATGAGCAAAAGCCTTGGCAACGTCATAGAAACCAAAAAACTACTGGACGAGTACTCCGCGGACCTTTGCAGATTCTACATGATGCGCAAATGCTCACCTATCGACTTCATGAACTTTGACCTACAAGAACTCAGCCGCCGACCCTATCAGGTGCTTTCCACGCTCTACCACTTGAGCAGGTTCTTTTTGCAGAACGCCGACTTCGACAAGTTTAGCCCATCCAAGTTCACGCTAGAATGGGCAACCCGCGAAAACCAACTCAAAGACGCCGACCGCTGGCTACTATCCAAGCTACAGGGGAAGATGGAAGAGTACACACACAGCCTGGAGCGATGCGAATTCAACGTCGCCATGGCTATTCTGGAAGATTTCGTAATAGACACACTCAGTAGACTCTACGTGCCCATGATACGGAAGGAACTGTGGACTGATGACCCAGATACATTCAAGCGGCGACAGACAATCTATGCCATACTGCATTACACGCTGAAGATGATCACGCTGCTTTTCAACCCTGTCACTCCCTACCTTAGCGAAGCCCTCTACCAGAAAGTCTACAAGAAATTCAACGCCCAACTACCAGACTCAGTAAATTTCGAGCAGTGGCCACTCCCAGACGAGAAAAAGCGCAACGAATCCCTAGAAGAAGAGTTTGAAATTCTATTCAACAGCGTTTCCCTTGTCTACGCTGCACGGCAGCAAGCAAAACTGAAACGCAGATGGCCTCTTAGCAAAGTCATAGTAGTCGCTCCAGACAAAGTAGCTTCCGCCCTAAAACGGCAGGAGCCTTTGCTCTTGGAGTTGACCAACGTTAAAGCCGCAGAATACGCCGCGGAGATACCCGATTACGTTGGAGGCGAAAACTGGGTTTCAGCCTCGGAAGCCGACGTACTCGTATTTTTGAGCGGACAGCGGAACGACAAACTGCTCGGCGAGGGACTCATGCGCGACCTTGCCCGCCGCGTTCAAGCGTTAAGAAAGGAGCTTGGCTATATGCCCACCGATATTTTAGACGCCGTGCATATTGCTCACCTTGACGAAGACGACATGGGGCTTCTGCAGCCCTACTTAGAGGAAATGGGTGCGCTTGTACGTACTAAAAAAGTGTACCTGCACGACAGTCGCAACGAAGTCGACACGGAATGGCACGAGTCAAAACTGGACGGCAAACGCATATACATTGCTATACACTAACCCGCCCACAGACACCAGCACCAAAACGCTTTACTTCCTCATCTGCAGTCCTATTCCAGAAGCGCAGGCGGAAGGGCCGGTAGATCAGTCTGGTATGATCGCCGCCTTCGCAAGGCGGAAGCCGCGGGTTCAAATCCCGCCCGGTCCACTCAACTAATTTATGAATATGTTAAGTTAACAAGTGACACAAGTTAAATAGAATCCCGGATGATTAAAATTAGGTAATAACAAGGTGTCATTATGGGAAAAGTTAAGACAAAGTTTAGGCGTCCCCCGCTGATTCTGCCTGTCTGCCTCGTTGGAGCCAACGTAAAAGGAAAACCTAACTTCGAAGCTATTGCGTGGTTTAACATGGTAGACTATGATCCCTGCCTCATTGGCTTATCATCCGAAAAATCACACTACACAAACAAGGGAATAAAAGAGAATAAAACATTCAGTGTAAACATACCCACTTCCAAAATGGCTTCAGTAACAGACTATTGTGGATTGCATTCAGGAGCAGAAGTTGACAAATCATTGGTTTTCGATGTTTTCTATGGAGAACTCTACACGGCTCCAATGATCAGCGAAATGCCAATAAACGTCGAATGCAAACTCATCCAGACTGTTGAATCGCATCATGCTAATTTTTTCATAGGGGAAATTGTTGGTGTTTATATTGAAGAAAAATACCTTGTTAATGACAAGCCGGACTTGAAGAGTATCGATCCGCTGCTTTATGAAGATGGTTTAGGTAACTATTGGAACCTTGGGAAGTTTTTAGCAAAAGCCTTCGACATTGGATGCCAATTCAAACCAAAACGTGAATAAAATACTTTGTAAAGTCTAAACATCTTTCTAAAGAAATGCTCTCAAATTTGCTTTGTCATAAATACCTTTAGACTAAAAATAAAAGAAGTAGAAGGATTACATAACAGTATATGAGAAGAATAAAAGCTACTGTTTTCAGCATAATAAGCATTATAATAGTTATGTTCATACTTGCTCAAGCAGGTGAAATAGGTGCTCCTTGGCCCATCACCTTACTAGCTATTGTAATAATTATTCTTGTGTTGTTTTCGCTAGTTAGAACCTGGCTGCGCGGATAAAACCTTCAAACCGCCCTGTCATAAAAGCTCTTTAACTTGAGCAAACTTTGAAAAAGCATGCTTGTTTCCGCTTTTCTTTGTTTGCTCTTACGTGTTGGGTTGGATTTTGGGGGTGGGTTGTTTTTGAAGGTTGTTTTAGAGAGATGGGGTGAGTTCTATTATTAGTTATTGAGATCGAACTTTACCGAACCATCGAAGGCGCCAATTTAAAATCTCAAGCATCTGATGCTCTAATTCTTCGTATCTATTCTTGTATTCTTCAAGAGGGAAATTATGAGGGATTTTATATTCAAACTCTACTAAAGGAAAATCTCGATTTGCTTCGTCCAATACATCTTTAATGTATTCAGGAGGAATATTCTTGTTTGGTAAATACGGATCAACTATCGTTTTTTCAAGCTTGCCTTTATTCATTCTTTACTCTTCCCTCTCGATACTTTCTTCAGGATTTCACTTATAAACTATTTCGTATAATGCAGACACGCTACAGTTAGAATTTTAACGTAGGAAAAATGAAAGTTAATTAAATATCTTCAGATTAGCTTTCTGATAGATTAGTCTCAATAGTTCCAATCCTTTTCCAGTGTAATGCTTCGCCAAGACACTACGAGGAGCTAGTTTCCAGATCATCTTCCACTGCGTATCACTAATAACAAACAGCCTCTAAGAATACTCCTTTCTATAGGTTTCTCAAAAAAGAAGAAAGAAAAAAATTAAGTTCCATTAATTCACCGCTCGCTAGCTGAACAATGCTTTTGTTGAAGTATCGATGCCTGCTGTTTCCAAGATTGTTCTAGCGTTCTCCACTTCATCTACTCCGCTTGAAAACCTGCTTTCGAGATCAGCAAGCGATACGTTGTCTGAAACTACGAATACTGCTGTTTGTATGGCGGCGATTCCTGTAACGTCATCCGGAAGCTCATCTAATACGTTGAAGATTTTGATGACGTCGGGATCAGCCATTCCGCTTTGGGTAAAAAGAGTTGCGCTTGTCGGGTTATCTCCTTCAAAAGAAACGCAGTATGCACTATAAAGGTATTTCACAGAATCTTGTGTATCCAATATTATGCTATCCCGTGGGTAATAACCCATAAATTCATTCAAGTACAACCCTTTCAGTTCGAGGACAGCCATATTCTGATCAATTCCTGACTGCACAAGCAATGTACCTGTGGGAAACGTGTCAATTTCAATTGTATAATCCACGAGCCGTTTGAGGTTGAGAATAATGCTGTCGCCAGATGAAATTCCAGGGGGGTAAGAGAGCCCTGATCTTCCAGTTATATTTGCCTCAACGAATCCAGATGCCACTGCTTCTGAGAGAGAATAATTCGGAATTGGTGTGGGTGTTGGTGTGGGTGTTGGTGTGGGTGTTGGTGTGGGTGTTGGTGTGGGTGTTGGTGTGGGTGTTGGAGTTAAAGAAGGCGTGGCTGTAGGTGATGGAGTAGGTGTAGCTATAGCCGTAGGTTCAGGTGTAGAAGTAGGTGTTGGTGTGACGGTTGGATTTGGTGTTATGGTTTCAGCAGGGGATGGTGTGGGTGTAGGTGCAGGTTGAATTGTAGAAGTGTCCGAAGGGCCATTTCCACCCAAATAGTATGCTATTGAGGCGGTGATAATAATCAAAATGACAAAGATGGTAATCTGTGTTTTCGTAATTGCCTTTCTTTTAAGAAATAAGCTCAAATACCTTTTTACCTCCATTTCAATCCCAGTTTCTTAATATTCTTGGATGTGAGACTGGGCCTTTCTCGCTCTACTGGATCAAGGCTAAGCTAGTCATTTGAAGACTGGAATACCATCACTGATTTGAGGAAAGGATGCTTAGCCTATCTTTGTCATACAGACGATTTGCTTGATTGCGAATGCTTTCGGCCGCATCTGAACATATCTCAGCGGCTTCTCCCACTCCAAACAGCTATATTGTGCATTTCTTTCCTTAAACTTTGTGGTGAAATGTTTCACTTGAGAATACATTAATGTCAGTTTGCAGCAAGTCCGCGATCTCGTTAATTATTTTAAGATACAAATTCTCTTTAGCCGAAACATATGTTCTTGTTGAAAAAATCTAAAAAAAGCTAAATTCTTGAATGCGAGTTAACCATCAATCTAGAACTTACAAATTAGCTTTATCTTCAGTTGATTTTTGCTTGGAGCTCATTTATTCCTTTTAAAGCTCTTTTCCCTAAATCTTGTATCAATGCTGGATTGAAGTAGTTCCGCATAAACACGCGTGCACTAACGCGCCCTTGCAAAAAGTCTATTTCAGCAGGATTCAGAAACTTCGTCATAAAAGTGGCAAAATACTCTCTAACATCCCCAAATCTTGATTGCAATCTCTTTCTTCTAATCAAATGTCCAACTTGAAAAACTGACAATTTTTCTTTTTTCCGAATTTTCATGACTAGCCTCTTTGGAACATAGCTTAGAAAGACTTTTTTAGTTCTACGAATGAAAAGAGCTTTGAATCTGTAATGTTCTAAAGCCTGTTGCTCACTTTTGTAGTAACTATCTAAACCTCCTTTCACTGATAACTCGATAATAAGGTTGTAGCTGTTTACTGCTTCGTTAAACCTTATTCCAGAAATCAGATAGAAATCCATGAAAACTTCCAGTTGAGGGAGCTTCTCTTTAACCTCCTTTATCCACTCGATCACGTTTCTGTTTTCCCGTGTTTTCTCCATCCTTGAAAGAATGAGTTCTTCTGCATTCGTGTTTCTCCAATTCAAACCATACGCCGCCTTTAGTTTCTGAAAACCATCATATATTCCAAGAAACTTCGAAAGAAGGCTTAACGCCTTCAAACTGTGCCCTCTCTTTGAATCAGAAAGCGAGTTAATAACCGAAAAATCTCCACTAGCCAAACAGTAACCATATTCCTTGGCATATCTAATCCTATCTCCCACCGTCTTTTCAGAACAACTTTTGGATAGAAACCGCCTAAATTCTTCCCAATCAATTTCTCCCATTTAAAAAGCTTCGCAAGGCGGAAGCCGCGGGTTCAAATCCCGCCCGGTCCACTCAACTTTTTTTAGGAAGACAAAGTTAATGGTTACATTATGTCTTCAACATACATCGCGCCCAATTGTCCTTGCCTTGAGAAAAAATGCCCACGCCATGGCAAGTGCGAAGAATGCGTCAAACATCATGCTGAGAAGGGCGAATTACCTTACTGTGCAAGGTAACTTATTTTTCAGTTCTCACAACTCTTAACTTCGCTTTGTCATAACGCTACTTAGTTTTATTCGCCTTTTTCAAATAGCAAATAATGGATGATCTCAATTCCTGGACGCATTTGAGCGGCAGTGTAGGAGTGAAGCCTCCAACCTGCTTTTTCCCAATCCTCAATTACTTTACCTACATTCTTGTGGTGTCCAACCGCCACGCATTCCCACTCTTTCAACAGCAATCACCTCAAAACCTAATATTAGAAACAGGACTATTTTGATTTTCCGAACAGTTTAATTTCTTGGCTTTCTAAGATTTTTAATGCGTTATTAAAAGTTATTAATGAATAGTGTGGAATTGGAAGTAAGGGATAAGGGTTGGCTGAAAGTAAAGAGCTTGAAGATTTTGTGCGTTCTGCTTGTATTAGCATACAAAAAGGAGTTTCTGAAGGGTTGAAAATAAAATTTCCAATTGAATTTGAGGTAGCTGTTGTGATTAAGAGAGAAAAAGATGGTATGTTTAAGCTATTAATCGTAAATGATTCAGAAAACTACGCTCAACAAAAAGTCAGTAGGATAAAATTTAAAATCGGAAAACAGGAAGCGCATAGTAACCGGATTCATTTTTTCCATGAATAAAAAAATCTCGCAATCAAATTTAAAAGAAATTTGACAGGCTAAACCAAAATCTGAATAGAGTACTCAGACAAAGATATTGATAAAGCGCAAAGAGTTAACATCCGCGCGCTTAGTTTTGAAAAATTCATGCGATAGGTTTAAGAGCGATGCTAGCGTGTGTGGTCGGAGTGTTTCCAAAATGTCCAGAAAAACTCAGAATAGAAAACAATCGGCTGCAAAACCCATTAGTGTAAAGTCTCTTACGAAAGTGCCATTCGGCAAAGGTTTTCATTTTTATGCAGACGTTGGAAAATACACTGGAATAACCGTAAATAGTCTGAGCGAGTTCGCTATGAAGCTGCAAATGGTTCCACCGGAGTCAATCACATTCCATTTTCACCGCAACGACTTTCAAAATTGGATAAAATATACGATAAAAGATGCTGCACTTGCAAAAAGAATGGATAATGCAAAACGAAAGCAAACGTCGGAAGACATACGGAAAGAAATAATCGAAATCATAGAGGCACGCACTCGTGCAACTTTGTCCTAAAAAACAGCAGCAACCTCCATCTTGAAGAAACCATTTTTTTATTAACAGTTGTGCGGACTCTGGTATTAAGCTAAATCCTCCAGATTCCTTCAATGCAATAAACACAAGTTTTTCCCTTTCGGGACATTACTTCTCATATCGCAAATAGGACAAGATTTAGAAATTTCGAAAATATCTAAAGTCTATTTTTTAGCGCGCACCTTCTACCTGCCAATATAGACGACGATTGAGTGTTTCCCATCGCTTCACACTTTTTTTTCAGTTTTTCTTAGTAAATAAAAGGCGAGAAAAGAAAAAATTAAAAAGAAAATTCCAGAAGAAGCAAATACTGGGGCATATCCAAGGTTTTGAGCAATTAATCCTGCATACAATACGGAACCAAATTCTGCAAATCTTAAAGGAACAATCAACAATCCTATATCTGCAGAAACATTCGATCTATCTTTTGTAGCTTTCGCTATAATTGACTCATAAAAAACCCATCCGAGACCCTGTGCCACCGCCAGAGCTAAGAATAGAACAAAAAAGTAATAATTTGACGATGCCAACAGAAAAGTTGCGAACAAAGCTATGGAGCATTGCAAGATAACACGTTTAATCCCAAGTGAAAGCCTCAGAGTGCCAATAATAACAACTGATGCTATAGAATTAAACAACATATATGCTATTCCCACGGTAAGGTAATCATAACCGATCTGTTGAACCATAAAAACAGGAAGCAGCAAGTTCAAAAGTGGAAAGAAGGCTAAACTGAAAAAAACTGATGTTAGTGATACAAGCCAAAACATTCTTCCTTTCTTTCTAGGATTGATAATTTCTTTGAATCGAATGTTGGTTGGCTTCCAATCCTGTTTTGGAATTTTCCAAAGAAACGCAGCTGGAATTGCGATAAAACTTGCAGCTATAATTAGAATGCTAAAGGTAAAAGAGAAGCTAAAGTAGGCAATTCCAATCCCTGCCACAGCACTACCCACAGCCGTTGATAGCAACAAAACAGCAATGTTTCTGGTAGATTCCTTTCCCTCTCGCTTAGGGGAAAATGAAAAAATTGCTGTTCGACTAACTGCCCAATATGAAGATTCTTTCAAAGCTTCAAGAATCTTTCCTAGAAGAAACATTGGAGTGGAGCTGGCAATGAGATACATAAAAGTTGATAATACACTCCAAGGCCAGTTTAATAGAAGATAGAATCTATTCCATCCCTTTAAATCTGCGATAGCAGCCATCAAAAGACGAACAACCATGAAGACTATAGGCAAAATGGATATTACAACGCCAATCTGAACCAAGTCCACGTTCCTATCCAATAACAATAATGGAATCGCAAGTGTTAGTCCTCCTTTTATGAAGAAATTTAAAAAGGATATTGCCAGTATTCTCTTCAATTAAATCCATCCAACAGAGTAAACATTATTTAAAAACTTTCAAATTAGCCTTATCGTAGATTTCTCTCAGCTTTTTTTTGATTGGAGCTCATTTATGCCTTCAAACGCTCTTTTCCCCAAATATTGAATCAATGCTGGATTGATTAGTTCAGCACGAACACACTTACACTAAATAGACTCTGTGAGAAATCGATTCTGCTAAAAATATTTAATCATGAATGTAGCCCAATATTCTCGAATATTAGCAGATCTTGATATTAATTATTTGCTACGACTAATCTATTTTTCAGTTTCAATAAGCTGATTTTTTTTAATTACTCACTTAAAAAAGAACGGCTAATTTTCCTACTTTCTTTGTAGTGTAACCGCGAATAGTAAGCCAATAGAAGCACACTACTGGATCCTTTGTTGTTCCCGTTCTGTAAATACCTCCCGATTGTTTGTGCTATCAACCACAAAAAAATTATTTGGATCGGTCAGACTTGAATTGCTACTTTTAGCAGGGCTCAAGGCTGATGAAAAGTGATAGTTGACTCGTAAATTATATTGTTTATGTCTCGCCCGGTTCAGCCAACTTTGAAAAGATAAGATTATGACAATTAATGAACGGGAATTCAGCGTTTTTTAAAGTTAAGTGTACAGTATTCTGAATTTTTGCATTTCTGCGTTTGTAGCGTGAAGCGTATGTTTTCGTCAAATTCGGATGCCCAGACCGAGTATTCAACGTTACAAATAGCTGTTCCTACTTTCTCAGAATACTCTTTTCTTCCGCTTTTTGCCATCAAGTTGTGCCAGGGACAATCGCTGATTTGGATTCGAAACCCATCCGGTTTTTTTTCCACTTTGAACTTGAAGCCTTCCATGGAAAGCTTTGCTTTAAGGCTTTCTAAAAGAGCGTTTTCGCCTTCGCCTTTTCCAAGCATGGATTTAATCATGCGTGCTTGAATTTTGGGCATGACTTTCCAAACTTCTCTGTCTATTTCCAACGCGGCGTTAAAACCGTGCTTTTCCTCTACTTTCATGAACCATAAACCATCTGCCGCTTTGTAGCTGCGGCAAAAATACTCTGCTCTTTGCTTATCGGTTAAAGAATACATCTTTACTGCCTCATGGCATATCCTCGAAGCTTTAAAAGATACGTAAACCCTTTCTTAGTATATCTGATTTTGCGCGGACGAAACCAGTAACGTTTGGTAAGATAGGTTTATTCTTTTTAATTGTAGGAGGCTAAATATTCTTCTTACTAACGGTGTCTCTTTCGCTTGTTCTTCGCAGGACCACTTGGGAGCAGACGCTGTTTGAGTTTGGGCAGGCTAACCCTATCTCTTCAACTAATGTTAAAACTTGATTTCTTTTCAAATCAGTTGCCATAAGTTTTTTAACTAAATCTAAAGACGTTTGATCAAAATATTCGCGCATTGCTCTTTATACTAGTGTGGTTCTTTCCCGAGTGGAAATGAAGCTGAAAAACCGCTAATTTTAGGTAACTGGAGCAGCAACCACAGATTTTGTGCTAAAACAGTTGCCAAGCTGAGGGCGTTAATCGCGTTTTGGTCTGCGAATCTCGGCTACTATTTCTGGTAATTCTTTATGGGCGCCAACGGTATGGTGAAAGTTTCGGTGACGCCCTCAATCAAGCGGATTCTATCACTTACGAACTGTAAGGCGTTCGCGTTGGTATCTGCCTGAAACAAAACGGCAAAATCCCATTCTCCAAAAACCTGATACGCCTCCTCAAGCTTCACCCCTTCCATGGGTATCTCATTGTATTCCATCAACGGCTCATAAAGCTTCGCAGCCATGTTAGGACTTAACTTAATCAACAACAAATATTTCTGAACAGACTCTTCCATAACAAACACCTAAGAACAAACTTGGATAAGCGCTTCACCCTAATTAAATGTGACGCATATGCGCTTCCGTTAAGCAGTCACTTCATTCAAAACAAATGTTGCCTCATCTTCTTTTTGAAAAAAGAATGAAGATGATTAGCTTGTTTTGCTTTCTCGCTGCCTCTTATGTTTCTACGCTTGTTCTTTCCTGTGGGGGTGCAACTGTAGAGATTTCTGGGAGCTGTTGTCTGAGTTTTTGTTCTGCAGCTGTTTCTGCTTCTGCCAGTATTTTTTCTGCTTCTAGGCCTGTGGTTCCGATGTTTAACGGTACGCCGGTATCTTGGTGGGTTGTGGAGACTATGTCGGTCAGCAATGTGCCGATGTTTTCCAGTTCTTGTCCCGCTTCGGGGAAGACTCCTGACATTCCATTGCGAATGTTGTTAAGTACGCTTGCTGCCGGCGCTATCACGGTGACTACGTCGCCTAGCTCTGAAACCGTGTTAAGCCGCAACGAAACGCTTTCCAAAGCCAGAGACGCGTGCATCAGCATCTTCTCAACCTTGCGTATTTCCGCCAACTCGCCAGCCAAAACATTGGCGCGCATGGTGTCTCTTTCCGAAAGCGCTTTAACTGTACGCTTAAACAGCGTAGCGTCCCGCTTTTCAAAACGACTTTGAGCGTTATTCAACTTTTGCTTTTGAATCTCAATCCGCTGGAGAACCGCTCTAATCTGCTTTTTTAACCCTACAGAAGGCTTGCCTACATCCTTAATCTTCGAAAAGAACGAAGACTGCTGAGGCTTGTCCTTCCATTTATCTACGAATCCGTCAACCAAAACAGTATTTCTCCTTAACTTTCATCTGCCTCCCCTCTTAGTAGGACACTACATAAAAAACTGTTTGAACACGCAAGCTAAAATCCGCCACACCACAAAAACCCGTTTTAAACTGTTCATTTTAAAAGCCACATGCCACTAAGCTTTTAGTTTTACCTCATTTATTAAAGACCCAGAGAAACAAGCCAAAACTGCTTTTATATTGAGAATCTACCCATGTTTTCTTTTTAATCGAAAAAGTAAAAAAACACTATTTGTTACTATTCATATTTACATTTTTGTAAACGGACATCGAACGTGTTCATTTTCAAAGTTCCCTTATAAAACGCAACAAGAACAACTAGTTCAGTTTCTTGACTTCAAAAGTTAGAATCTTGTGGCAGTTTATGCATCTTGTTAAAACCACCTCAAAGCCGTTCAGGATGTCGAAACGCGTCTGCTTATACCTTCTTTGCTTCGCATGGTCACAAGCAACCTGACTGATGGAAACAAGTCTATCCGTTCCCATTCTCCCTTCCCGCAATTAACAATTTGCTTCTAATACGTAATTAACTCTTATGAAAGAATCTTCTATACAAGAAGACAGCAGACTATCTTAAAGAAAAGCGCTGCTGGTTCATGCCGCTGCTTGCACACGAGTTAGGTAGATAGCCGTGACCTTCCCCGTCTTATTCTTGCTTCGTTTCTTCTTTTTTATCTCTGGACGCCATTATTTTCTGGGAGCGCTTGCTGGTGATGAAAACCGAACCGCCATGCGCCAAATGCTCTTCCACTCTATCGAAATCAACGTGTTCCGCCTCTTCAACTTCCACGTCTTCACTTCCATCGTTATCTAGCAGCAACACCTGAAATATTCGAGGCTTATCCTCTCTGACTGTAATTACCCTCTTCAACATTGCTTTTCCATCTTCAACCGTTTCAGAACGCTATTTGAGAGTGTAACAGAAAATTTTTAAATCTATGTGACTGTGGCGTCACAACAACACTTTGCCACATTAATGAAAAATGAAATTGAGAATTTCATGCTTTTCCTTTAAGGACTTTATGATTAAATCTGGGTGTGCCTCCTCCAGCCTTTCTCTGGAATGCACGCCTGTAAGAACCGCGATGCACCTCATTTTCGCGATTTCAGCAGCATTCACTCCGAAAACCGAGTCTTCAATAACCACGCATTTTTTTGGATTACACTTCAACATACGTGCGCATTTCAAGAAAACTTCAGGACTAGGCTTAGGATTAACCACGTCGTCAGCAGTTACGACAACAGTGAAAAAGGGTTCTGTACAAGTCATTTTGAGCATATGGCTAATGACTGCGCGGTCATTCATAGAGGCTAAGCCTAATTTGACCTTGCCGTGCAAAGACTGCAAAAGTTCAAAGGCGCCGCCAAAAAGCCTCACTTTCGCGCTCATTTCAATCTCGTTTTGAACCTTCATTTTAACCAAACGCTTAATCAATGCTTCATCGACGCTTGTTCCAGACGACCGTAATATTTCCCTGAAGGTTTCCGCAGAGCCTATTCCGATGCGCTGCTCAATGAACGCATCGCCTATTTTGCAATCTACTTCGCGCAGTGCTTTCTGAAAGGAAGCCACAACAACCCGACGAGTTTTAGCAAGGGTTCCATCCCAGTCAAAAATAACCGCTTCGAACATCTGGAGCTCCGTGTACTGGCGGGTTACCGCGAGTTTATGCTTAGCTGTTCTCTGATTCGCTGGCTTTTCTTGGCTGCTTCCTCAACCGCGCGCATCA
>Ga0209427_10003831_pt1 | contig 17571 bp, 16 predicted proteins | sample DeeMarSWOR136_30_FD_187465 | JGI IMG/M metagenome (GOLD analysis project Ga0209427, IMG submission 187465) | Marine sediment microbial communities from White Oak River estuary, North Carolina - WOR-1-36_30 (SPAdes) (version 2) | ecosystem: Environmental > Aquatic > Marine > Intertidal zone >...
TTAAAGGTTTTAGAAATGGATTCTTTTGTTTCTCCAGGTAAACCTATCATGAAAAATGCAACAGTTTCCAACCCAACTTCTTTAGCATCCCTGAATACTTTTTTTATCGAATCTATAGTTAAACCTAACTTGGCAACTGACTTTAGTATTTTTGGATCCCCTGATTCTACTCCAAGATGAATCCCATTGCATCCAGCTTCTTTCATCTTATTCATAAGGTTCTTTGAAAGACGATCAACGCGAGTTTCACATCTCCACTCAATATCAAGACCTTCTTGAATAATACCATCACAAATTTTCTCTGCTCGTTTCATGTCGTAAGTAAAAACTTGATCTCTGAAAAGAACACTCTTAATATTGAATTTTTCTACTAGCAACTTTAGTTCTGCCAAGACATTTTCTGGACTCCTTCCGCGCCAGATGTCACCATAACCTAAAGGATATGGGCAATAAATACAACCGAAAGGACATCCTCTGCTGGAGAGAACAGTAGTGAATGGTTTTTTGAGTAGATGATATCTATAATTTTCCATTGGCAAGAGGTGATATGAGGGGAATGGTAATTCGTCCAAGTTTTTAATAATTGATCGCTTAGGGGTTTGCACTATACTACCATTTTTCATATAAAAAAGTCCTTTTATGTCATCAAAGTTCGATAAGTTTTGGGATAAGGTAAGTGTCGTATACTCAATCTCATCTCGAATGACTAAGTCAACTCCTCTTCGTAGAGCAAACTCCGGAAACAATGATATATACAGGCCGCTAACAGCGACTAATTTATCTGTTTCTTTTTTTATAATTTCGGCAAACCCTAAATCTTCATCGACAGAAACGCCTGAAGTACTAATAACTATCAAATCTGGATTTTCATTTATTATACGATGTAAAACTCGGGACGAATCCAACCCAAGAGCTGGTGAATCTATTATGCTTATCTCATGGCCTTTCTTTTCTAATAATGCGGCGGAATATGCTAAATCAAGAGGTGGTAAAAGATCGTATTGAAGTCTTGATAGACTTTGTTGAACTATGCCAAATTTTCCCATGTGATCTCTGAGTATCTGGGTTCCGGATGGATCTGGCGGCTGGACTAAAACAATTTTACTCATCGTTCATTACCTCGTGAAATAGTTTAACATATTTAGGTATCAGAATTTTCCAGTCAAAATTGTCTTTTATATGCTTCTGTGCTTGTTTACCTATTTTTTCTCTCAGATTTTCATCACGACTCAAACTTATCAATTTCTCAGCTAAATCATGATAACCATTTTGCTCAAAAAATAAACCAGTCTCTTCATCCAAGACAATATCCTTAACTCCATAATAGTATGGGATTACCACAGGTAAACCAGAAGCCATAGCCTCTAATACAGATATGCATTGAACTTCTTTATTAGAAGGTAAAACGAAGGCATCCGCGGATTTGTAATAACTAGCTATTAAGTCATGAGAAACCCCGTCTACCCATATTAGATTTCGAAGTGACAATCGTTCCGAAAGTTTTTTTAAAAAAGGAGAAGCTGGTCCTCTACCAACAATGATTAGTTTAGTGTTTTCGACATTTTCTTGTAATTTTTTGTAAGCAAAAAATAATGTCTCTAAGTTTTTTTCGGGCGATAATCTACCTACGTATAATATCTTGAAACCATTTTCATCAAGAATTGGCCTAGAATTTGCAAATCTTTCATAATTCACTCCGTTTGGAATGTAGACTGTTTTATCAGAGGCAGAAGGAAATTTATTTTCTATGATTTTCTGTTCATGTTTGCTCACACAGATTATTCTTTTTGCAGAATTCACAATATAATACCCAAAAATATTGTAAGGAATGTGTAGCATTGATCTAAAAGTTGAGTAACCACGACCATAATAATGAAAAGTTGTAACGAGTGGTTTTCTTTTTCTATTTGCTAGAGCACCAATAAGAAGCGGGAAAGCATGATAGCTATGAGCATGTATAACATCATATTTAGATTTTTTTAAAATATCATAAAGAGTTGGAGAAAAGTAATAAGAGTCGTTTGGCGCAAAGGATCTGCATCTAAATGTTTTTACTCCGTTAATGAATTCCTCACTTACTTTTTTATTTTGAGAATCTGCAGAATAAATTTCTACATCAAATCCCTTTTTAATTAATCCTTTGCTGAGTTCTTTGACATGGGACTCAACACCACCTATCTGAGGAACATACCTTGGACAGACTTGAATAATTTTCATTTTTCCCCCTTCCAGGTTTCGTGACTATATTTTAGTAGTAAAAAATAAAAGCAAGGATGGAACTCAAATAGAAAACATTTTAATACGAGTTAGAAACAAATTCTCTATTTGGAGAAACTAATGTATATAAATAATTCCATTGCTCATTTAGGATTGGTTCTGATGAGGGTATGCACAATATTACCGACTTTAAATGAAGAAAAGGGGATAAAAAAAATAATAGATAGAATTCCTAACCCTTTTGTGAATAAAGTTGTTGTCATAGATGGTAACTCCATTGATAACACAGTTAATGTTGTGAAAAATTGCGAAAAACCTGATTGCGAAATAGAACTCATGGTACAACATGGTAAGGGAAAGGGAATGGCATTACAGACATTTCTCAATACGTTTGATTTAGATGAGTATGACGCCTATGTAATGCTCGATGCTGACTGTACTTATGACCCAAAAGAAATCAAGAATATGGTTTCACCCATCATAAACAATGAAGCAGATGTAGTAATGGGTAATAGATTATCCAACAAAAATATAAGACGGGTAATGCCATTTTCAACCTATATTGGTAATAAGATATTGACGTTCTTTGCCATGATTTGTTGTTCCGAAGACCCAAAGGATGTTTGTACGGGCTATTGGTCGTTCTCAAAAGATGCCTTGGAGAAAATTAAAATAACGGCTAGAAGCTTTGATCTTGAGGTGAATTTGTTCGCCCAAGCTGTTAAAAAGAAATTTAGAATCAAAACAGTCCCAATCAGCTACAAAAAAAGAGTGGGTATAAAAAAATTAAAAAAAAGGCATGCATTTATAATTCTTTTGAGATTGCTAAAAGAGATGCTGTAAAACGTATTTAAAATTGACATTTAAAACAAAGTCCTATATGAGAAGAAACCTCAAATTATTGTCAGTAGTTATTTTGGTTGGTATTGGTATATTGTTGTATCATAGATTGGTGAAAACTGGAAGTGAATGGTCAATTGGAATTTACATCTCATCATCCCATGAACCTTTTAATTTCATAGGTGAAAACATTAACAACCCTGTTTTGACTAAAGCTGATGTAACTGATGTTCAAGTAAAATTCGTTGCAGATCCCTTTTTAATTCATGAAAATGAGACTTTCTATATTTTTTTTGAGGTTTTTAATGCCCGTACTAATCAGGGTGATATAGGCCTAGCAATAAGTAATGATGGGATAGATTGGTCCTATAAACAAATTATTCTTGATGAACCTTTTCACTTAGCATATCCTTGCGTGTTCAAATGGAATAATGACTATTATATGATTCCAGATACTTACACAACGAAGACTATTAAGTTGTATAAAGCCAATGACTTTCCACACAGTTGGTCATTTGTTAAAATTTTGCTCGAAGAAAGAGATTTTGTCGATAATACAATCTTTCATTACGATAACATGTGGTGGCTTTTTACAGGGACAATTGATAATGACATGCTATATCTCTTTTATTCTGATACACCATTAGGTCCCTGGACTGAACATCCTCAAAGTCCAATTATAGAGGGGGATGCGAACATAGCAAGACCAGGAGGAAATGTTATTGTTTTTGATGATCGAATCATAAGATACGCGCAAGATGATGATCCTTACTATGGTAATCAAGTTTGGGCTTTCGAAATAACTTCACTTACAACTGAAAGCTATGAAGAACAAAGAATTGGTAGTAAACCAATCTTAAAAGGATACGATAATTGGAATGCAAATGGTATGCATCATATATCTCCATACAGAGTTAGTGAAAATAGATGGATTGCAAGTGTGGATGGTTATTGAACTATGATAGATTTTTTTCTATCTGACATAAAAAGCAACAATTTAAATTTTAATTCCAATTCTAAATTATGGATAGTTACAAATCAAGAAAAAGAAGGATGACATACTTCTTCACTTTCATTGCCATAGTTATTATAGCAATACTCCTATACTTGCTCTACGCCCTAACGAGAATCGAGCTTGTTCTAACAACAGAAGGTTATGTTCCAATGCAATTAGATAAAGTCGTGTCAGCCATGGATCGAAACGTCGTTATTCTAAAAGGTGAATGCACAGAACTAAATTTCTTCATATCCCCAGAACAATCTTCAGCAATACAAGAAGGTTTATCTGAAGAAGTAAAATTCAGGCCTATGACACATGATATATTAGTCGATGTCTTAGAAGGTTTTGAAATAAACCCAGTCATGCTTAAGATCACGACCCTATCCGACAACACATACTTTGCTGAATTGACTCTACAAGAATGGAATCGTTTATTGATTGTGGATGTGAGACCGAGCGATGGTGTAGCAATAGCAGTTAGAACAAACACACCAATTTATGTCAATGAAGAATTAGTCATGAAAACCTGCTAATTTTTTAACATCTATTTGAGAACCAATCTTTTTTTATACAACCAGAAACCTACTATTCCCACGATTACAATTATTAAAACAATAGCAACCCAAGCAGAAACTCCTATCTCTCCTGTTATCGGTATAGTTGTCGTTACTATAGTAGTGATGGTTGTTGTAACAGGGACAGTTGTAGTAGTTTCAACCTTCTCCTCTCCACTTATAGCAAATGTCGAAAAGCCTGGAGTCTCAGCCTCATAATAGACAAAATTATTATCCTCACCAGTTTTCCTAGTCTGGAGTCTCTCCCATGCATTTAAACGATACCTGTTCAAAGCTACAGTATCAGGATCTATGTTGTTATTATTAATCCAAGATTTGTTGACTTCAAACTGTATCCTTACATGATCGATGTGTGTCTCATCAATATTCCTTGCATCTATATCTATGTACTTGTATACTTTGCCTACTATCTCATGCACGACTGATGCTGGTTGACCCACTAGCTTGGTTACAGTTATTTTTACAGTTTGAGCAGGATTCACAACAGTTATGTTTATCTGCTTCAAACCAATCTCAGGATCTGTTATCTTCATTATTGTTGCGGCACCAGGAGTTATCTTCGTCCAGATTTGAGTTTTCTTGTGAGTTTTATTAGCAGGAACTCCACCCCCACCACCCCCGCCCCCACTAGGTGTAGTAGTTGTTGTTGTTGCAGAAGCGGTAATAACACTTCCAGATGCACTTGGAGCCGTACCAGAGAAATGTGGTATTCTTATCCATATCCTATTGTTTGTTGTGTCAATATGACAAGGGTATGAAGAATTTATCGTAGAAGTTCCTGTGGTTGTAACTATACAAGTATTATTACCTAGCAAGGTTTGCCATTCAGATTGGTATGTAGAATAATGAGAATGGTTTCCTGCCAAGGAAGTTGCATTAGTTCCATTTGAAGCTGTATTCCAAAGAACATCCCAATTCTCATCATAAAAATTAGGTATACTTATATTAACTTCAGCATCCTCATTCAGTCCTGTTGTAGAACTACTCCCTTCTGTATAAGGTATAGAAATAAGCACATAATCATAGATTGTAGGACCGTTTGAACCAAACCTCATTGCCTTACTAAATCCATCTGTTGTACCCTCTGTCGCGGACTGTTCAAACATCGCATCAGGGGGGCCCGAAGCCAGCATATCAACATCCACATAATTCACTAAAACACTTCCTACACCCATCCTAAAGCTAATTTTTCCTCCTCCAATTACAACAGGAGTTGGGTTGAATGTTGTCATGTCAGCAGTACTCGTCAACAAACAACCATCTGCAGGATTAGGGACATCACAAGTCTCATTTGATTTATATATAGCAATACTGATATCGCCTGCTGCAATCGCAGTTTCTCCTGGGATCTCTCCTGGATTGAATGCAGCCATCGAGATATTATTATTTGCTTGTATTTGAGCAACAGTTCTTGCATCAACTCTTCTTGGAGCTTGGCTTATACTATAAACATTGATTTGTTTGATGCCAGTAACATTTATCAAAGGTACAGAGAAATTCCCGTTATTAGTTTCTGATAGATCTTCCATAAAAGTAAATTCTATTGTGTCATAATCAGAATAATCCACACTAACTTCAATATGTGCACTAACATTCGCTAATGATTGATTTGTTGATGCGTTAACTAACCTAAACGTCTGCTTAGTAGTATTGACAATACGACTACCACCAGTAGAAGTACTCATATTTATAGTTGAATTATCTCCCAACAAACCATACATCGTGAGATTAAAATCGGGCTTATCGCCCGTTACGGTAATATTCCTGTAACTGCCATAATATGTTGAACCATTTCTTGCTGCTGCAAATAACATGTATTTAACTGTTTCAGCAGAAGCATATGGTAAACTTATATTGTAAAATCCTGTTGTTAGGGTATAAACATCAGTGTCATATTGTTGAAACCAAGCACTTGTATTGTAAGGTACTGTCCTGTCCATGAAAATCATGTTTCCAGGCTCTAATATACATGGGACGATTGTAAATTCATCCCAACCATTAACACCCAAATCAGAACCATTAAGATATCCTGAAATTCTTGCAGCACTTTCTGTTACATTAAACTGTTTATGTAATGTCTTTGTTGTAGCGTTGTAACTAGATAAACTACCAATACTGTAATCTTGAGTTGCGGTAAAATTATTCCACTCAAAACTGACAGGAACAAAATGTTGTGGAGAGCCATCAGAAGGATAAATCATGATCGAATAATTCCTATCCCTAGGAAGATAACAACTAACTTCATAAGTCCCAACATTGCTACATGACCCTGTAGGGTAGCCTAATCTTGTGTCCTTTACCTGGTAAGCAAACTGGTTATTTGCAACAGGGTTGGCAGTTGCATTAACGACAGTAATATTAAACGTTCCAGCTTCTTTCAAATAAAAATTAACATTTCCAAGTTGAGAAAAGTCCCTATAGGGGAGTTGTGGCAGAGTCTGCCCAACAAAATCCACATACCCATACCCTGAAGTGTCATTTGTGTGAGTAATTTTTAACAGATATTGATATCCATCAGATGATCCTCCAGTAACGGTTAGATTAAACCATCCAGTTGAATTTGTTGTTGTAGAATTAGTACCTAGATCTGTTGGACCACTTTTAAGAGTCACACTGATATTAGTATAATTCAAAGCAGTGCCATTAACATCGTAAACAGTTCCATTAAACTCGAATGTGGCCGCGGAAACATTACTAGCAATTGCAACTAAAGCGAAAACAAAAACTAAAAATACCCATCTTTTATCCATGTCTATTACCGATATAAATAATGAATTTGGCTTGGGGCAATATAAAGCTTTTCTATGCCATAGAAAATATTCGTATGCTCTACAATTCCTTGAAATTTTACTTAAACAATTCCAATCTAAAAGCCAGAACTAAGAATACAACTACTAGTATCGCTATTACCGTATAGCTCGCCGCAGGAATGGTTAATGGTGTGATTGGAATTGTAGTGACTGGGATTATGGTTGTTACCGGGGTTGTAGTTGTTGTTATGCGAGTTGTGGTTGTTACCGGGGTTGTAGTTGTTGTTATGCGAGTTGTGGTTGTTTTTGGGATGTATACTCCTGTAGACCGATAATCGACAATATAAGTTACAGTAGATGTTGCAGAATTGCCAGCATCATCAGTTGCGGTGCAAGTAGTCTGATGAGTATTGCCTGAATCCGTATCAGGACTTGTAGTATAAGATAATGAAACAGATGTATCAAGGTTATCGGAAGCAGAGCAACTGCACGTCACTGTTTCCCCAATGTAAACAGAAGTAGGCGAACAACTGAAAGTTATCGACGGAGATGTAGTATCAACCCAAATAAACACATTTAATGTAGTGTTGGAGTTTCCTACTGCATCAGTTGCATTTATCCTTATGGTATAGTTTCCGTTGGCCACAGTGGATATGCCGAAAGTGGCATTCCAATAATTCCCAGATGGGTTGGTCATCGATGTCCAGCTTCCGTTTGTCGTTGAATTTTCATACCTATATTGGACGGTTGCAGGTGTGCCAGTTACGCTAGCGTTTATCAAGAAGTTTGAATTATGCCATGAGTTGTTAGAAGGTGTAGTGATAGATCCGGTTGGTTGTGCCGTGTCTATTGTTATAGTTCTGTTAGCATCGGCAGTATCAGAGTTGGTATCGTTGTAGTAGCATTTAACATTCCAGATATACGTTCCGTCTGAGAGGGGGGTATTTATTCCGTTTAAAGTATCTGTACCGTTAACTACTGCAGTACCGTTAGTTTCATTGGCCAACCAAAGCCCTGTGAAATTTCCCATCAGAGTACAATTGTTCATGAAATAAGAACCGTTCCATAGAATGGTATAAGTGAAGTTATAATTGGATGTGGATGTGTTAAGGTTGTCTGTTGTATTTAAGTAGACACTTACATCTGTTGGAAAAGCAGCTAGAACAGTAGACATAAACCCGAGTAAAATTAATGAGAAGACTATTAACCCCCATTTATTAAACTTCATATGCCCCTGAAGATTATTTAGAATAACATCAAATAAAGTTATCGTTTTTTTTTGCCTCAGAAAGTTGCGAATTTTGCCTTGTTTTCAAGTTCTTCTTCAATTCTTAACAACTGATTATACTTTACATTCCTATCTGTTCTAGCAGGTGCACCAAACTTTATTTGACCCGCATTAATCCCAACAGCTAAATCTGCTATAAACGTTTCTTCAGTCGATCCTGATCTGTGGGAAACTACTGTTTTCCATTTGTTTTTTCTAGCAAGGTTGAAAGCATCCAGAGCTTCAGAAACAGTTCCTATTTGGTTAACTTTTAATAACAATGCATTACAAGCATTCAATCCTATCGCTTTTTCAATTCTTTTAACGTTAGTGACCAAGAGATCGTCTCCAACAACTTGAACTTTTTTCCCTAATTCAGAAGTTAAGTGAGACCAACCATCCCAATCATTCTCGCCCAATCCGTCTTCAATCGAAATTAGGTTAAAAGTCTTACAAAGTTCAGAATAAAAATCTACAAGTTCAGAAGAGGAATACTTTTTATCTAAAATTCTGTATTTACCATCATGATAGAATTCTGATGCTGCTGAATCGATAGCAAGAGCGAATTGTTTCTCATAGCCAAGTTCTTCTATCGCTTTTATTATGAACTCTAATCTTTCGTTTACGTTTTTTATTGGTGGAACAAACCCGCCTTCATCCCCGGCTTGTATTGCAGAAACACCGAACTTTTCTTTCAAAAATTTTTTTAATGTATGATAAGTCTCAGAACAAATTCTTATAGCATCCTTGAATGAATTAGCTTTAATCGGCATGACCATATGTTCTTGGAAATCGTTGTCGATTCCAGCATGTTTCCCTCCATTGATAACATTCATCTGTGGAATTGGTAGAGATATCTCATAACAATTAATGATTTTACTAATATACTGGTAGATTGGTAAATCAAGTCCAAGTGCTCCAGCCTTACAAATGGCCATACTAACTCCAAGGATAGCGTTTGCTCCTAACCTAGATTTGTTTTCAGTTCCATCCAACTCTACCATCAAGCTGTCAATCTCTCTCTGTTTCGTACAATCATAACCTATCAGTTTTTTCGATATGATCTTGTTGACATTGTCAACTGCTTTCAATACACCCTTCCCTAAAAAACGTTTATCGTCATCTCTCAGTTCAAAAGCTTCGTTAGAACCAGTGCTTGCTCCAGAAGGGACAGATGCTCGAGATAAACCTTTACTTGTAAAAACATCGACTTCAACAGTTGGATTTCCTCTCGAGTTTAAGATCTCTCTTGCTTTGATATTTTTAATTTCAGTCATTCTATCATTCTATTAAAATTGACATTAATTGGGTTGCTTTAATTCTTCCAATGCCCCCATTCTTACAAAAACTTTCTCCAAACTTTTCGACTGAATCTGGTTCAAAATTAGGACCAGAAATTAATAATGGGACTGGGTCGGCCGAATGTGCATGTAAAGAACATGGCGTACAATGATCAGTGGTAACGACAATTGTTATGTTTTCTAAGTTAATTTTTTCGATAATTTTCTTGAAAAAATATTTATCCAAAGCTTCTATCATTTTTTTCTTTTTTTGAACCATGCCTCTATGACCAAATGGGTCTGCACCTTTTAGGTGAAAATAGAAACAATCGAAATCATCGAAGTTTTTAACCATTTCATTAAATCTAGTTTCAGTGTCAATCTTTACTGAATTCTCAATTTCTTCATCAGTATTCAATGATTTATCACATTCTGGCTCAGGTAAATTTTCAGATAACTTCATTCCAAGTAATTTAGCTATCCCTCTCTCGGCCGGCGTATCTCCGATGCATAACCATCTCAAATGTTTTCCTTTAAAATTATCTAATTTAGGTAAACCATCGCCAGAACCCCTCACTATCATGATATTGGCAGGTGGCAAGTTCTCTCTTTTTTTTTCAAGGTTTATTTCGTGGTCTTTGAGTAATTCATGACTTTTTTTAGTAAATTCATTAATGAGTGATGCAGATACCTTTGCTCCTGAAATATCGTTCAAGGGCTTACTCTCTTCAAGAAGATTTTCCCCTACCACAGATACTGGTATCTCTTTGTAACCATCACTCCTGACTCTTCTATAGCCAGGATGTGTGTTAGTTATTTGAGCGGACAATCTCCCTTCTTTTGGATGTAATATTAAGATTGCTCTGTAATTTAACGTATGAAATATTTTCATCTCGACCGGATGAGATTCTAACTCAAGATTATTCTGTAAAAATTTTACTAATTCCTTTGCGCAATCACCAGAAATTTTTCCAGCTTGGACATCTAAAATATTATCCCCTTCAACAGTCGCAAAATTACATCTAGTAACTAAATCTCCATCTTGAAAATTTATACCTAAACCATATGCTTCTAACGGTCCCCTCCCTCTGTTATATATAATAGGGTTGAAGCCAAACATCGCCAGAACCGCCCCTTCTGTCTCAGGTGGTATTGTATCGTCTATTACATCCATTAGCCCAGTCTTTCCGGTTTTCGCCAGATAATCTAAGTTCGGGGTATTCGCAGCCTCTAAAGGCGTTAAACCTTTGAATTCCTCGCAAGGTCTGTCTGCAATGCCGTCTAGTATGACAAAAAGGAGCTTTTTCGAGGTCATATGAAGTGTAATAAGGTTTGAGAAGATAAAAATTAATATTTTGACACCGTAATTTAACACTACGTGATTTTGATGAAAATAACGTTGAGCGTGATAAAAGCCGATATCGGCAGCTATGTAGGCCATAACTTAGTTCATCCTGAATTGATAAAACTCGCGAAAGAGGAGTTAGAAAAGGCAAAGAGTAGGAAAGACATAATCGATTACTATGTCTTTAATTGCGGGGACGACTTGGAATTAGTAATGACACATGAGAAACCAGTTGAGAATCCTAAAATCCATGAATTAGCCTGGAACATCTTCAAAGCCTGTACAGATAAAGCAAGGGAATTGAAGTTGTATGGGGCGGGGCAGGACATGTTGAAGGATACTTTTTCTGGCAATGTTAAAGGTATGGGTCCTGGTGTCGCTGAAATAAGTTTTGAAGAGAGAAAAAGTGAACCTGTTGTTATATTCGCTGCAGATAAGACCGAGCCTGGAGCATGGAATTATCCTCTGTTCAAAAGCTTTGCTGACCCGTTCACAGATCCTGGTTTAGTTATATCACCAGAAATGAATCAAGGGTTTACATTCGAAGTGCATGATGTCGTAGAAAATAAAAAAATAAAGTTCAAGTGCCCTGAAGATATGTACGATCTACTTGCATTCATAGGAACACCAGGTAGGTATGTTATAAAACACATCTTTAGGAATTCGGATAATTTGATTGCTTGTTCAACTAGTACGAGTAGACTTAATTTAATTGCTGGGAAGTATGTTGGAAAGGATGATCCTGTTGCAATAGTAAGATCACAACATGGTTTACCAGATGTTGGAGAATTAACAGAACCTTATGCATGTCCATTCTTAGTAGAGGGGTGGAATAGAGGGAGTCATGTAGGACCGTTCATGCCAGTTAGTGTACAAGATTCGATGCCAACAAGATTCGATGGCCCACCTAGAGTTGTTGCTTTAGGTTTTATTCTAAGGAATGGGAAGTTGGTCGGGCCAGTTGACTTGTTCAAGGACGTATCTTTTGATTTGGCCAGACAGAAAGCTAATGAAATAGCAGATTATATGAGAATACATGGACCATTCCAGCCGCATAGATTACCAGAACATGACATGGAATACACTAGTATGCCTAAGATAAAAGAGAAGCTTAAGGATAGATGGGAACCAGTTTAGGGTTTAATTTCCTGTTAAACGATAGTTTTATAAACTTTCCTGAGTATAGTTTAGTTTAAATAAACACTAAATGATGAACATGATCGAAAAAAAGAAAGCAGTCTTGATAACATTCACAGTGAAAACCAATAGATTCAACAGCAACTCAGAGAGGAATAAATTTTACAAAGAGTTATACGGTTGGAAACAAATAGTTAAGAAAGAGGAGAAGATATACACTTACAGAAGAGAAGGATTACTAGACGAAATGCCCCACATCAGAGTGGATAGGTCAATGTTCATCATCATGAAAAGACACATGGAAAGGATGAGAAAGTTTTTAGATGAATGGGAAGATAAAATTAAATGGGATATGTTCGATGTTTTACTCGACAAAGAAAGGGAAAAAATGTTGAGAGGGTGGATCGATGAAAGATAAAAAAGAAGCTGAATTGAAGATTGGTGAGTTAACTCAAAGGGAGGAATTCGGTAGAGGAATAGTGAGAATAGATTCTGGGACTATGCAAAATCTTGGTATGAAAGAAGGGGACATAATTGAATTGGAAGGAACAAGAAAGACCGGAGCAATAGCTGTAAGGTCTTATCCCGCTGATGCTGGTTTGAATGTTGCAAGGATGGATGGGTTGGTTAGAAGGAATGTTGGAGGCGGTGTTGGTGAAACCGTAAAATTAAGAAAAGCTGATGTTAAGGAAGCAAAGAAAGTTACTCTTGCTCCTGCTCAAGAAGGTATGATAATTCAAATCAGTCCTAATCTTGTGAAACAAAATATTTATTACCGTCCTGTTGCTAAAGGGGATATTATCGTTCCTTCTCCTGTTGTCAAAGGGCGAGATGATAGGAGAAGAACTCCAGATGTTTTCCAAGATTTCTTTGGTTTTGGTTTAGAAGATTTTTTCTTCACCCCAACTGGTGAGACCAGATTCGTTGTGACTAATACTGATCCTGATGGAATTGTTAGAATAACTGACATGACCCGACTTGAAATACTGAGACGCTTACCGAAAGGTTTTGAGTTAGAACAGAGAGCTATACCATCTGTTACTTACGAAGATATTGGTGGGATGCATGAAGAAATTCTAAAAGTCAGGGAGATGATAGAACTTCCTCTGAGACATCCTGAATTGTTTACTAGACTTGGTATTGAGCCGCCAAAAGGAGTTTTATTGTATGGGCCGCCAGGATGTGGAAAGACTTTACTGGCAAAGGCTGTGGCAAATGAATCAGGTGCAAACTTCTATTCTATTGCCGGACCAGAAGTCATGAGTAAATGGTATGGTCAGTCAGAAGAAAACGTGAGGAAGATTTTTGAGGAGGCAGAGAAGAACTCACCGTCGATTATATTCATAGATGAGATAGATTCCATAGCACCGAAAAGAGAAGAAGTGCATGGAGAAGTTGAGAGAAGAGTTGTTTCTCAGTTGTTAACTTTAATGGATGGTTTGAAAGCGAGAGGGAAACTTATCGTTATCGCTGCAACGAATGTTCCGAATATGCTTGATCCTGCTTTGAGAAGACCAGGAAGGTTTGATAGAGAAATAGAAATAGGCATTCCTGACAAAAAAGGAAGGAAAGAAATTCTGGAAATACACACCAGACACATGCCTCTTGCAAAGGACGTTAGCTTGGACAAATTGTCGGATATAACATACGGTTACACAGGGGCTGATATCACTGCGTTAACAAAAGAAGCAGCGATGCGTGCATTGAGGAGACTTTTACCAAAGATAAAATGGAAGGAAGAGGAAAAGGTCCCGACCGAAGTCTTGGAAAAACTTTCTGTAAATAAAGCTGATTTTGATTATGCCTTGAGAATAGTCGAGCCATCTGCGATGAGAGAAGTTCTAATTGAAACTCCTAATGTTAAATGGAATGATATTGGTGGCTTGGAAAAAGTTAAAGAAGATTTGAAAGAATCGATAGAATGGCCTTTGACTACACCTGATGCTTTCAAAAGGATGGGAATAAATCCGCCAAGGGGAGTTTTATTGTATGGGCCGCCAGGATGTGGAAAGACTTTACTGGCAAGAGCTGTTGCAACTGAATCCAATGCAAACTTTATAGCAGTAAAAGGCCCTGAACTATTCAGCAAATGGGTTGGTGAAAGTGAGAAGAGAGTTAGACAATTGTTCAGGAGAGCCAAGCAAGTCTCACCTTCGATTATATTCTTCGATGAAATAGACGCAATGGTACCTAGAAGGGGTTTAGGTTTTGGAGAACATGTGACAGAGAAAATTGTTTCTCAGATGTTGACTGAGTTATCTGGTTTGGAAGATTTGCATGATGTTGTCGTTATTGCTGCTACGAACAGACCAGATATGCTCGATGCTGCTCTGTTAAGACCGGGAAGGTTTGACAGACAGATATTGGTCCCAGAACCAGACGAGAAAGCCAGGTTGAAAATTCTGGAGGTAAAGACAAAAGACATGCCTTTGAAAGGTGTTGATTTAAAGAAACTTGCTAAGATGACTGATGACTTTTCTGGGGCGGATTTAGAAAGTCTATGCAGAGAAGCGGCAATGCATGCATTGAGAGAAAATAAAAAAGCGAAGGAAGTAACGATGAAACACTTTGACAATGCTTTGAAAGATGTTAAGCCGAGCTTGAGTAAAAAGATCGTTAGTTTTTATAGGCAGTTCGATGAAAGGTCTAAGAAGAAAGTCATGAAAGAAAAAAAACCTGAAGAAGAACTTGGATACGTGGGGTAAGAAAATTATTTAAATATGATTTTGAATAACTTTTTCATTGGATAAGGGGGTTAATGCTTAAGGTGTGACTAATCCTTGAGATTTTATTGACGACTAAGGAGGTTGTATTATGGAAAGAAGGTTTTCAAGGCCCAGGTTTAGTGACCGAGGTTTTGAAAGATTTGAAAAACCAGTGAAAGTTGGGGAAACATACGATGTTGAGATAAAAGAGACTGGTTCTAAAGGAGATGGAATAGCACGAGTTAAGAATTTTGTCGTTTTCGTCGCTAACGCAAAAAAGGGTGACAAATGCAAAATAAAAATAACACAAGTTGCCAGAAGGTTTGCGATTGGAGAGAGAGTTGGAGAAGCAGAAGTTGCAGAAGAGCCTAAAGAAGAAAAACCTAAAAAGGAAAAAAAGCCCAAAGAACCAGAAGAGTTAGAGGATGAGGAAGTTGAAGATTAGTGAACTGAAACTAGGCATAAATGAAATTAATTTGACGGCCAAAGTTTTAGATGTCTCTGAGCCTAGAAATGTGAGAACTAAACTCGGCTACCAAACTAGAGTTGCTACTGCCACGATAGAGGATGATTCTGGTAAAATACCATTAACTCTATGGGGAAGACAGATTGATGAGATTGGAGAAGGAGATACCGTAGAGATAAAGAAGGGGTATGTGACAGAGTTCAGAGGGGAGTTGCAACTCAACGTTCCGAGAAGTGGAGAAATAAAGAAGGTTGTTTAGAAGAATTCTTTTTTTCTTTTGTTTTTTAATATTTTGGAATGGCCAAATTGTTAGGATTTTTTTCGTCTCATAAACCCAATTCTTCACTTATTCCTTGCATTGCTTCTAAAGCAATTTCGAAGAATTTTTCTTTTGAAACCCCAACATGTTCGCAAACTAAGATTCTTTCTCTGCTACATCTTCTAGCAAAATCTTTCTGCTTGAATTTCTTTTTAATCGATTTGACTTTAACATCTTTTAATTTTTTAGATGGTATTATCAAAGCAGCTGCAACTATCAGTCCTGAAATAGCATCCGCTGCAATCAAAGCTTTTTCCATTTTTGTTTCTGGTACAACTCCTGTATTCTCAAAGTTATGAGATTTTATTGCATGAATTATCTTGTCATCAACTTTTCCTTTGAGTAGATTTTCTGCGATCATTCCGTGATTTTTTGGATCACTCTCAGTCTTTCCATAATCTATGTCATGGAGTAAACCTACCAAACCCCAATATTCAACATCTTCGTTGAGATGCTTGGCAATTCCTCTCATTATCGCTTCTACAGCCATAATATGTTTGAAGAGATTTTCTTTTGTAATGTTTTCTTTAACCAAAATAATTGCTTCTTCTCTATTCATAGAATCATTTTTTCAAATCAGGAACTAATATCGTTTTCCCGCACTTAGAACATTTGAATTTAGGTCTCTTGAATTTCTTCTTTCCCTTTTCCATCTCAACAGTTTTTATCTCATAAAAACCGCAGAAAGGACAATTATATTCGACCTGAGCAGGTTGGCCCTTTAACTTGCCAACGACTAAGTTCTCTCTTCTCGTAAAAAAATCAAAGTCTTTTGAAGGGCTCAATCCCTGTTCAACCCATTTTTTAACGAGTTTACTGTCCATGACTATACCTTCTTCTCTTTCCTTTTTGGTCTCAAGGATTTAGATCCACACTTCCTGCACTTGATCTTGCCTTCTCTGACTTTTGCATAATCTGCTCTAATCTTGCTCTTGCATTTCCTGCAGACGAATACTCTGAAGTATATTCTTTGCATAGCCTCTGGGAAAGTTTTTTTCACCATTTTAATCCTCTAAAGTAAATAGCATCTGGTAGTTAAAAATTTAATATTTATCTATGAGATTTTCCATCTCGTCTCTTAATTTTTCTAACCTCAGAACGACTGGACTGTTAACACCAAACCTTTTTCTAAACCTTTTCAAAGTTGGTTCTATGGAATCGAACTCTACATCCCTTCTCCCTACGATTTGTTCTCCATTTACCGTTTTGAATACCAGTTCACTCTCTAGAAACTTATCCGCATAAGCGAGAATCTTTTCTTCCAATGTTTCTGGGATATAATCTTTTTTTGGCAAGCCAAGTATTTCAGCCTCTTTAGCGGTTATCCCAGCTCCAACATGTCTTTCGACCAGTCTTATTACAGGTTCAGAAAATCCCAACCCTTTAATTATTCGGGCGCTTTCAACAGCATGACCGACACCATGAGTTACGCTTCTACCGATATCGTGCAAATAGCCACTCACTTCAAGAAGCTCTAAGTCTATATTAAACCCCTTTTCTTTTAATTTTCTGCCTATCTCAAGGGCTTTTTTAGTAACCATCTCTATGTGACTGATAACATGGGGTTGATTTGCTAGTTTAACTATCATCAGTCGTTTTGCTTTTTCAGTTCTGAGTGACATTTAACCAGTAAAACCATAAAATGTAAACGATTTAAGGTTTTTGTTTTC
>Ga0209427_10003835_pt1 | contig 17563 bp, 16 predicted proteins | sample DeeMarSWOR136_30_FD_187465 | JGI IMG/M metagenome (GOLD analysis project Ga0209427, IMG submission 187465) | Marine sediment microbial communities from White Oak River estuary, North Carolina - WOR-1-36_30 (SPAdes) (version 2) | ecosystem: Environmental > Aquatic > Marine > Intertidal zone >...
CAACGGCAGAATTCAATACCGTAATAACTATGTTAGGATGTTTATGTGCTACTGTTCAATTAGCAACAGGATGGTATGCTGCATTTAAAAAGAAAAAGATAGGAATGTTAAAAACTAACGATGTACTATTTCGTGCTCATAGAGCTTTTGGAGGCTTTGCCACTACATTATATTTTCTTGGTTTGTTTGCAGGATTAACAGGATTTATAGGTGCGCTCATTTTTAATATTCCTCCATTTGAAGGTGGCGATCTAAGTTTTATTATTCATGTTTGGCCGAGTTTTGCTGTAATGATTGTAATTATTTGGAAAACTTATATATCATATTTTAAGAAGCCATCAATTTATAGGAAGGGTAAATGGTTAGGTATTGCTACTTTTATTGCCTGGGCTTTTACCTGGATAAGTTCCGCTTTTTCTTATTATTTAAGGACACTACCATCAAATCCTCAACATCCTCCTCCTACTTACTTGCTATCATTTGAATTATCATGGTTGCAAATTTCAATGCCATTTCTAATAGGTTCAATTATTGGTTATCTTATAATACGATCTGCAAATATACTAGAGAAAAAAAAGCAACTAAAACGGCAAAGTGATTAAATTAAAAGCTTTAATCCTTCTTTTACTTTAAAAGTTCGATTAGCTCGATCTATTTCAATAAATCTTTTAATTTCAAGATTATTTAAAAGATCTCTTATCTCAATTGTATTTTTCTTCAATTTTTCGGTTAAACCTTCAATATCATTCTCATATGTACGAAGAATCTCTATTAATGATGAATAATTTTCATATATTTGATTAACAAGCTGCTTTAAAACATTTTCAAGATTCTCTCCAGTTCTAGTGCTCGTTGGAAAAATTACTGTATCTTCTGGTAAATAATTTTGGGCGCGAACCACTTCAGAGTGTCTCGCTCCTGCGATATCTTGTTTGTTTGCTAAAAATATTATTGGTATATCTTGACTAATAGCTTTCCTTATAGAATTTAGAATTATAATACCATCTTCATCTTTCTCAGGATGAGCAGCGTCGAAAATAAAAATAACACCATCAGTTCCCCGTAAAACTACATCTCTCATCACATTAAATCTTAATAAACCAGGAGTTCCAAAAAGAAACACATCAAAACCATTTAATGTTACAGAACCTAAATCCATCCCTACAGTATATAATTTATTATCTCGTGCTTTCGCTTCAATGTTTAATGCATTCTCGTCAAAATATTTAATAAACGACGATTTTCCGCATTGTAATGGGCCTGATACAACGATCTTCATTTTGTCGGACTTGACTTCTCTAATATTGTTTATTATTGTTTTATTAACTTTTTTTGTTTTATTATTTTGTTTAATATATAGATATTATGAGTCTGTTAAAATTTATCATATAATCATTAATTTGTAATTTTGAAGGGATCTTTAACAAAAAATTGCTTAACTAATAACTTTTTTATTTTGAATATTTCTTAGATAATAAGGCTTGCGTTTAATGACAATTTGGGCAGCTTCCTAACTATTAGAAGGGATTAGAACTAAAGATTTAGATAGGATTAAATAAGAATATGGAATAATATTAAATAAGTTCAGGAAAAGCAAATGCTTTTTTTGCGGTCGAAATAAAATGGAAAGTTTTCCACATTTAGGTAATCCACCAGAATTCTGGGATTATTTTTGTCAAATATCTAGAATCCCAAGATGTACTAAAAATGAAACACAAATGAGAGAGTTTGTAAAGAAAGAAGCTAAAAAGTTCGGATTTCCTGTGGAAATTGATCAAGTAAAAAACATCGTTGTAAAAATTCCATCAAAAGTACAAAACTCAGATAAACAATTAAATATAGTACTACAATGCCACCTGGATATGGTATGTAATAAGAATGAGGGTGTGCAGCACGATTTTTCGAAAGATCCATTAAAATTGAAACTCATAGATGAAGATGAGGAAAAATGGTTAACTGCGGAAGGTACAACTCTGGGAGCAGATAACGGTGTTGGTATCGCGTATCAACTGTCAATAATGAAAAAAGTGTATAATGGAGAACTGAATTTTGCTCCTTTAGGATTAGATTTGTTATTTACCGTAGATGAGGAAGGGAAAGGCACAGGTATACTTCAATTAGATACTAATTTAATTAGTGGAGATTATTTAATAAATCTTGATGCAGAAGATGAGAATGAGATTTTAATAGGATCCGCTGGGCTTATCCATAATATAATTGAAATACAAATAAAAAGAAGATCTCTAAAAGGTATTGAAACTGAACTTATCCCGATTAAAATTGCCTTAGAAGGGTTAATAGGGGGACATTCAGGAGCGGATATTAATAAGGGGCGTGCTAATGCGATAAAACTTCTCTCACAGATATTATGGAAAATGAATAAAGAATTCAAGATTTATCTTAATTTTTTAAACGGAGGGACTCATCAAAATGCTATACCTAGAGAATCTCAAGCAGTAATTTATATTGAAAAGAGCAACTTTTCTAAATTGAATTCTTTTATCCAAAGTATTTTTACTTATATAAAGGATTCATTCGATGGAATTGAAAAAAATATTAAAATTTCTATTCAAAAATTACCTGAGTATTCAGATTGTACTAGTCTTGAAGAAAACTTTCAGAATAAATTACTAAATTTTTTATATATTGTACCAGATGGACTGATTTCGATGCATCCAAAAATTAAAGACTTAGTTCAGACTTCTACTAATTTAGGAACACTAACCACAGAAGAAAATCGAATCCTTTTCCAATTATTACAAAGAAGTTCTTCTAAATATGAAAAATATGTATTAAATGATAATATTTTTAATCTTTTAAATATGATAGACTTGAAATATAACATATTATTTGATTTAGATTATCCAAGTTGGACTCCAAATTTTAATTTAAAATTTTTAAATTTAGCGCGAGAGGTTTATCAGAAATTATTTAACATAGATGTTAAAGTCAACGCATCACACGGAACCTGTGAATGTAATTCTTTTACGAAATATTACCCTAATATGGAAATGATTGCGATTGGACCTACAATTAAAGATGGTCATTCTCCAGATGAGCGGTTAAAAATTAGTAGTGTTGAAAAAATTTGGAAGTTCTTAATAAATTTGCTCAATAACATAAAAGGAATTGAAAAAAGATAAGATTTATGCTTATAAGCTCGTTAAAAACTTTTTCTCTATATGTTGAAATTTTAAAGGCTAGTTTGCAATTGTTTAAAATTTTAATAGCATCTCTTTTAATTTCAAACATTCACTATGGTTCGAATTTAATTCTAAGCACCTATCACATGCATTTAAAGCATTATCATATTTTTCCAAGCTGAAATAGACTTGAGCTAAATCATAACATGCTTCATCATAATCCTTTTTAAGCTCTAACGCTTTCTTAATATATTCCAAAGCTTTGTCATACTCACCTTTATTGTAAAGCGCAAAACCTAAATGCCTCCATGCAGTACCTAAATTATTATCTATTTTTAAAGCAACTCTAGCAGCTTCTATGGCGTTATCATAATCGCACGCTCTATTATATGCCGAAGCAAGATTATTCAACATTATAGAATCATCAGGATATAGTTGTAAATATGATTTGGATGTTTTAATCGCTTTTTCATAATCACCTAATTCATAATAAGTTTTTAAAATTAAATAGGAATAAGTTTTAAGGGAACTTAAATCCATAACGGGTATTCGAGAATCAATGCTAGTCCAAGATTTTTCAAACGCGGTTTTAGCTTCTTGGAATTCATGCAAATAGAAGTGTATTAATCCAAAGTCATTCCAATATTGCGGAATGTTAGGTTCAATTTGTAAAGTATTCATAATACATTCTTTCGCTTTTTCAAATTCTTTATTTAAAACATGAATAATACTTAATAATCTCCATTCAAGGGCTGTTTTTGGCTTAATTTCCATGATTTTTTTATATATTTCTAAAGCATCCTCTTTTTGCTCAGTTTCGTTATAAATAACATATAGGTCATGTAAAAGATGGAAGGATTGAGGAAATCTTTCTAAAGCACGGTAATAGTGTTTCATTGCTTTATCAATATTGTTGTCTAGTAATTCTTTTTCAGCTTTATATACTAATTTAGGCATTTTTCCACCCCAACCATTTAAATATAAAAGATGTAGAGAATAGATTGGAGCAAAATTGTCACTTTTTCTTTTTACAGCCATAAAACATTATAAGAAAAATTAAGTTATAAATAGAATTTTTAAATAATAGTAGCAATGTGTATAAACGATTTTTCCTTTACTTTTCATGAAATAACAAATAGAGTTGAAAGATTAGTTTGCCAGTTTCCTATATTTATAAAAAGATGATTCGGAATGAGATTAAAAAACTTACAAAACCAGTTATATTAAAAGTTTTTACTTCATCACATAATCTCCAAGAGTCTGTTTATATGATGGATACCTTGGATATTTATCAAAAAAGTTCTAATGGAATGTTAAAAATCGAAGAGTATAACCTAGAAATAAATTCTGCATTAGCTAAAAAATATGATATTCAACGAGTACCTGCGATTTTACTGGTGAATAATCAAGGAATAGAAATTATACATTACTTAGCGGTACCCATGGCAGCAGAAATCCAACCCTTTGTACAGGCATTAATGGTGTTTACTGGAACTCCTAATTATTATAAGGCTATTATAAAACAAAGCCTAAATAAGTTGGATCCTATAGTTATTAAGGTATTGATTACGGATTCTTGTGCTTATTGTCCTACCATTTTATCAATCTGCACTCAGTTCGCTTTAGCATCAGAAGGTAAAATAAGGACAGTTATAATAGATATTATGGCGCATCCTGATATTGGTGAACAATATAATGTATCAACGGTTCCATATTTAATCATTAATGAAGAAAAAAAGCTAAAAGGCAATATTACCGCAGAAGAGCTTTTAAAAGAACTCCTAAAGTGGTAATGTAAAATAAACTTTTCTTTTTTAAAAAAAACCTTAAAAATTTAGAATTTTTTTATTTTGAAAATTTGGTGAAAAGTCATTTTTTTTTAATTGAAATTTTCTAAGATAGAGGGTTGATTGTTTAATTTAACTTTTTTCATTTGAAAAGATTACTAGAATCAATCAATAATTCCGAATTCGTTATTTTTTCACCTAATAATTTTTTAATTTCGGATAAAAAATAACAGAAAAAATACGATTATGGAAATATTTATATAGATGCATGTTATAATAAGTAAATTATAAAGAAATTAGTTTATTATTTAAACAAATATTTTCAAAAAGGAGCGAAAATTTTAGAAAAACAACGAAATATAATAAAAAAAAATGGAAATATGCAAAAAAATGATCAAAATTGATGAAAAATGGCAAGTAGCAGTATAATGGTTATTGGTGGTGGAATTTCAGGGATAGAAGCAAGCCTTACATTGGCTGAACAAGGATATAAAGTGATTCTTGTAGAGAAGACATCTTCAGTTGGTGGTCGAATGGCACAACTAGATAAAACTTTTCCTACGTTGGATTGTTCGATATGTATTCTAGCACCAAAAATGGTTGAAGTATCTCGTCATCCAAACGTTGAACTTTTAGCATATTCCGAAGTGCAAGAAGTGAATGGAGAAGCCGGAAATTTCAATGTTAAAGTACTCAAAAAAGCAAGATATGTTGATTGGGATATATGTACAGGATGTGCAGCCTGTCAAGAGAAATGTCCTATGAAAAAAATACCTAGTGAATTTGAGGAGGGGATGGGCAATCGTACGGCGATTTATATTGCTTTTCCACAAGCAGTTCCAAGAAAAGCTATTATAGATGCTGAAAAATGTCTATATATAACAAAGGGAGCTTGTCAATTATGTGAAAAAGAATGCGAGGCAGGAGCAATTAATTTCGACATGAAAGACGAAATAGTTGAATACAATGTTGCATCAATTATTGTAGCAACTGGTTATGATCAAATAGATCCTGGTATTTTAGATCGATATCACTTTGGTGAATATCCTAACGTTATTACTGCTATGCAGTATGAACGATTACTGAGTGCCTCAGGCCCTACTGGTGGGGAATTATTACGTCCAACAGATAAAGAACATGCTCATAATATAGCATTTGTTGCATGTGTAGGATCTAGAAATGAAGATATTTGTGCTTATTGTTCTAAATTTTGCTGTATGTACATGGCAAAAGAGGGAGTAGTAACACGAGAACATGCCCCAGACACAGATGTTAACATTTATTTTAATGATATTAGAGTAATTGGTAAAAACCAAGAAGAATTCATAGAAAGAGCTAAGGATGAATATAATTTACATTATCACCATGGAATTCCTGGAGATGTTCGAGAAAATCCAGAGACCCATAATTTATATGTAAAAGCGGCTAATTTAGATACTGGTGAAGTGGAGACAAAAGAATTTGACCTTATCGTGCTTGCTAACGCTGTAACCCCTAGAAAAGATGCTGAAAAATTAGCAGAAATTCTGGGTATCGAAAGGAATGAGTTAGGATTTTTTAAAACGAAAGATTCTACGGAAGATTTAAAATCTACTAAGAATGGTGTGTATGTAACTGGTTCTTGTCAATCCCCTGACGATATAGCAAATTCAGTAGCAAAAGCTGGAGGCGCTGCTGCTTTAGCGGCTTCTCACGCTATCCCTCTAAGTGAAGAAGAAACCAAAGTAGAGTTGCCACCATTAATACCAATAAATCCTGGAGATGAGCCCCGTGTTGGAGTATTTATTTGTAGGTGTGGTATTAATATTGCAGGCTATATGGATGTACCTAATTTAGTAGAATATGCTAAAACGTTACCAAATGTAGTTTATTCCATGGAAAATAAGTATAGTTGCTCTCAGTTAACTCAAGATATCATAAAAGAAAAAATTGAAGAACTTAATTTAAATCGAGTGGTAGTTGCAGCATGTACTCCTAGGACTCATGAACCACTTTTCCAAAAAACAATACGAGAGGCGGGATTAAATGAGTATCTCTTTAATTTTGTAAGTATTCGCGAATTAGATTCTTGGGTCCATATGAAAGATAATGAAAGAGCAACTGATAAAGCAAAAGATTTAATAAGAATGGGAGTTGCTAGGGTAATTCGTCAGAGACCTGAATACAAGATTAAGGGAAGTGTAGTTCCAGAAGCCTTAGTAGTAGGTGGGGGAATTACAGGAATTAGTGCTGCAATGGAGATTGCAAATAAAGGATTTAAGGTTCATGTTATTGAAAAAGAAGATAAATTAGGAGGACAATTGAATCAAATATACAAAATTAACTTTGATCGAATTGATTCTAAAGAGTATCTTGAGGAACACTTGAAGGAATTTAACAAACAAAAAAATATTATCACATATTTAAATTCTGAAGTTGCAGATGTAAAAGGCTCTATAGGTGATTTTAAAGTAAAGATAAAAACTAACGCAGAAGCAAAAACTACTGACTTGAATGTAGGTGTGATTATAGCCGCGACTGGCGCCTATGAATATAAGCCTGAAGGCTGGTACCATTATGGTGAAGAAGGAATGAGCGATAAAATTATGACCCAATTAGAATTATCAGAGAAACTGAGAAATAATAAATTAAAAGATGGGGAGACTCTCGTTTTTATTCATTGTGTGGGTTCACGTCAGCCAGAAGGAGGAAATGGAGTAACATATTGTTCTCTTATATGTTGTTCTGAATCGATTAGACATGCATTATATGTGAAAGAGACATACCCGAATTCAAATATTTATGTACTATATAGGGATATACGGGTAGGAACTTATGAGGAATCTTATTACTGGAAAGCACGCGAAAGCGTCAATTATATACGATTCAATGAATATCCTACTGTAGATATTGCAAATGGAAAACTAAAGGTAAAAGTCCAGGACATTTTAACTCAAATTAATCTTACAATAGATGCAGATAAAGTTGTACTTTCTACACCATTAATTCCTCATGATACTCAAAAACTAGGTGAAATGATCAAATGTGCGAGAGATCAAAATGGATATTTCTTAGAGGCTCATATAAAATTACGACCAGTTGATTTTGCAACAGATGGAATATATTTAGCAGGAACATGTCATAGCCCTAAGGGAATAGCAGATTCGATTTCTCAAGGGAGAGGGGCAGCAGCTCATGCTTTAATTCCGCTTATTTCTGCTGAGGTTGAGAATGAACCTTTAGTTTCAGTAGTTAATCCTGCTTTATGTATAGCATGTCAAAAGTGTGAGGAAGTATGTAATTTTGGAGCGATTGGTGTTAATTTTGATAATGAGATTTTAGTATCAGAATCCAATCTATTACTATGCAAAGGATGTGGTGATTGTGCTGCTGCATGTCCAGCAAGTGCTATTACCATGAGTCATTTTGCAGATGAACAGATATATCCTATGATTAGGGAGGCTGTTCGAGGAGATTTTGTGGATGAGAGACCTCGTATTGTGGCATTTTTATGCAATTGGTGTAGTTATGCTGGAGCAGATACATGTGGTGTAAGTCGTTTCCAATATCCAACCAACATTAGACCTATAAGAGTAATGTGTACAGGAAGGATACCAAAACACTTCATTTTACAGGCATTCTTAGAAGGTGCGGATGGTGTATTAGTAGGTGGATGCCATATTGGTGACTGCCATTATTTAGAAGGTAATTATGATATGCAAATGCGTTATAATGAACTTCATGAAATAATTGAAAAAGTAGGGATTAATCCTGATCGCTATAGACTTGAATGGGTGTCTGCTAGTGAAGGTAAACGTTTCTCAGAGGTAGTAACCGAGTTTGTAAATAAGGTAAAAAAACTTGGCCCATTAGCTAAAACCGGTGATAGGATTGAACCAAAAAAAGAAAAAGCGAAGGGGGACGCATAAAAAATGTCTGAAATGATAAAGAAAAATGCAAATGATCTAGATTTAAACTTTCGCTATGAGATAACTGAAAAGGTTGGTGCTAAATCACTTTTAAAATGTATCCAATGTGGAGTATGTAGTTCTGGGTGTACTGTAACAGAATATGTCGATTTACAACCACATAGAGTAGTTGCATCATGCCTTCTAGGTTTGAAAGAAGAGGTATTATCCAGTAACGCAATTTGGACCTGTTCATTATGCCATAGATGTACTGAAAGATGCCCAAAAAATGTAGATTATTCCTTCATTTTAGCGTTATTGCGAAATATGGCAGCAAAAGAGGGGAAGATTCCAAAGGAATATTCAAGCACAGTGAAAGTTATTTATGAAAATGGATTTGTGGTGCCATACACAGAAGGAATGAAGAAAAATATCGATAGAAGGCGAGAAAGAATGGGATTACCAGAAATTGTCCCACCCAATCTTGATGATATAAGATTTATAATAGACGAAACAGGATTAGGCGATCTTATAATAAAAAAGGAGGATGATAAATAAATGACGAAAAAAGGAAATAAATTCTCACTTTTCTTAGGATGTACAATACCACTAAAAATGCCCCAGCTAGAGAAAGCATTTAGAGATGTAGCAAGTATTTTAGGTGTTGAACTGAAAGAAATGGAGGGTGTTAGTTGCTGTCCAGAGCCAGTATCATTACAATCATTAAACATTGATACCTGGTTAACTTTAGGAGCAAGAAATCTTGCAATTGCTGAAAAGATGGGATTAGATGTTTTAACAATTTGTTCAGGATGTTATGAAACTTTAAAAACTGTGAGTGTTCTTCTGGGAGAGGATCCCGAGCATCTGAAAAAAATCAATGAAATCTTAAAGAAAATAAACTATGAATATACTGGAAAAATAACTGTTTACCATTTTGTAGAATTATTTACCCAACCTGAATGGCTTGAAAAATTGAAAAGCTTAACGATTAAACCCCTTGATGATTTAAATCTTGCTGTGCATTATGGTTGCCATTTAGTTCGACCTAGTAAAATAATGCGATTTGATCATCCAGAAAAACCCGAAAAAATTGACCTTATTCTTCAAACTCTTGGCGCAAAAACCATCGATTTTGCCACCAAATTAGAATGTTGTGGTTATTGTGCCCGTCTACAGGAAGAAATTGGCGAGAAACTTGTTGAAGATAAAATGACAGAATTATGTGAACTTGAAGAAGAAGTTGATGCCTTAATTGCAGTGTGTCCAGCTTGTGTAACTCAATATGACAGAAAAGAAAAGATAATTGCTCGTAAGACTGGAAAGGAACTAGATATCCCAGTATTATATCTACCTGAAATAATGGCAATTGCGTTGGGTGTAGATTTAGAAGACCTTAGTCTTTCTACTAGAAGTGTGAAGCCTAATAAGTTGATTGAAAAATTAACAACCTAAATATGAGACGTTTTTTGATATATAGAATAAATTGAAAATTTTTATGAAAACCTAAAATGAAAAGAAAAATTTGGAGTTTTGAAAAATGATTATAACCCAATTAAAAGATATAGAAGAAATATATGGATACATAGAGCCTTACAACAAAATCCTCATAGCAGGCTGCGATGGATGTTGTCAACCGCCCAGAAGTTTGAATGAAGCAAAATTGCTCGGACAACTCTTAGAATTAAAAGCAAGAACTAAGGGAAAAGATCTAAAGTGGAAAGCCATTACAGTTCTAAGACAATGTGATGATAGAATTGCGGCAACAACCGTAAGGCCTTTAGTAGAGGATTATGAAGCGATTCTTACATTAGCTTGCGGATTAGGAGTTGTTATGATGAATAAAGTTTTACCGCAGAAATTAACATTCCCAACTCAAAATAGTATGTTTGGGGGTGCACAGAGTAATGGAGAAAATAACTTTATTGAGCTATGTGAAACATGTGGAGATTGCATTATTGGAGAAACTGGCGGCGTATGTCCTCGTGCAGGTTGCGCTAAACATTTAAGTAATGGACCTTGCGGAGGAATGGTTGATGGTATGTGTGAAGTAAGAGGATATACCGTACCATGTGCATGGGTTGAAATTTGGAAGAGATTAAAGGAATTCAATAGATTAGATTTGTTTAAAAAATATAGAGGTCCAAGGGATTACAGAACTTCTACAAGTCCAGGATATTTGGAAGTTTATAAAGAATATACGAATGTAGAAGAAGAAAAAGAGGAGGTGAAGGGCTAAATGGGAAAAAGACCAGCATATAGTAACTTGTGTAAAGCAATTGAGGCAGGACATTTTGTATTTACTGGCGAACTAGAACCTAAAAAAATACTTAGCTTAGAAGAAATACTTCATTCTGCAGAAGAAATGAAGAAGACTAGAAAGATCGTAGCAGCAAATGTAACTGACGGACCACAGGGAGATGCTTATATGTGTTCATTAGTACCGAGTTATTTAGTTCAGGAAAAAGTAGGGCTCGAAGCAGTCTGGCAAGTCACAGTTAGGGACCGTAATCGCGTTGCCCTCTTTGGAGATGTAATAGCTGGAGCTGTATTGGGATTAAAAAATATTTTAACTTTAACAGGAGATCATACATCGCTTGGAGATCACAAAAAAGGAAGAGTTGTTTATGATATTGATAGTACTCAGTTCTGTGAAATGCTTTCGATTATGATTGATGAAGGAACTGATTATGAAGGAAATGAAATTGAGGGTGGTAAGATTAAAATGAACTATGGATGTGTTGCTAATCCAAATAGTAATCCACGTGAGCCTGAAATCCTTAAAGTTGGCCGTAAAGTAGAACAAGGTGTTGACTTTATTCAAACACAAACAGCATTTGATATTGATGAAGCTAAGGATTTTCTTAAAGATCTGGAGCAATTCAACGTTCCAGTGCTTTTGGGAGTATTTCCCCTGAAATCTTATGGGATTGCTTGGTATTTTGATAACTATATACCTGGTGTTTCAGTTCCAAAAGACCTTCTTAAAGCACTTAAGAAAGCAGAAAAGGACAATAAGGGTAATAAACCAGCTAAATATGCAGCACTCGACAAGATTAATATTGAATTCTTTGAACCATTTATCAAAGAGATCAAGAAAAGCACTAAAGCAGCAGGCGTACACACGATGGCGGTCGAATATGAAAGGCTGTTTGAGCCTTTATTAAGAGACTTCCCAGAATACGTTAAATAGATTAATGGAAAGAAATAAAAAATAAAATTAATATATTTTTTAATTTAAATAAATATTTTTTTAAAAAGAAAAAAACCAATAATTACCAGAAAAAGGGTTTATTATGAAAAATTTAGATGAGAAGGATAAAAGAATATTGGAAATGCTAATTGAAGATTCAAGAAGACCTTATCATGAGATTGGAAAGGAAGTAGAACTTTCAGAATCAACAGTTCGTAAAAGAGTAATACGACTGCAAGAAGATGGTGTAATTGAGAAATTTACTATTAAGGTTTGCAGAGAAGAAGAGCGTTGCATCTATGCATTTATAACCTTGCTACCTAAAAATCAGTCTGAAATAAAAGAGTTAATAAGAGAAACCCAAATATTACCTCAATGTGAGGAAGTATATTTTTTAGCTGGAGAATGTGGAATATTAGTAAAAGTTAATGTCCCTGAAATAACAGAACTTGACGCCTTTATTGAGAATTTTCGAGGTAGAAGTGATGTTAAAAGTGTTGAAAGGGTGTGTGTCGTTTTGAAAAATATTAAAGAGCTTGAGAAATCTTAAAGATTTAGTAATTCCAAATACTATTATCCGATTAAAAAACCCCGTATTTTTAATTGAAATTATTCCTGTTTCTATTCATTCTTTCTCTGTTAACTTAATCGATATCTAAAATAATTTCATAACTTTTTTAAATATCAAAATTTAATATGAAATACATTAATGTCAGAAATTTATAATCACAATTTAATCATTTTAAAAACTGGGTCGCATGAAAGAATTGAATGAAAAGGGTAAATATTATTTCCAAGTAGACCTCTTAAAAGCTATTATAATAATTTTTGTTATTTCTGAGCATGCGCTAGTTAGACTTCCGACAGAAATAAGAGATGTAATGGTTGTTCATTTATGGCAAAGACTTTCAATCCCCTTTTTTGTAGTTATAATGGGATTTAATATGGGTTTGTCTTTTAAAAGAACCGGAAAATCATCTTTAAAAGAACTTTATTCATGGCATTATTTCAAGAAAAAATTTTGGAGATATGTTTTTCCTTATCTCATTTTATATGTCATATCAACAATTGTTGGTTTAATCATCTATGGTTCCTTTTGTAATATGATTTTAAATCAATTATATCCTGTTATGAACGAAAAACATCTATATTTAGGTATTACTCCTTTTTGGGGGGCAGGGGTATGGTTTATTCCTTTTCTTTTCCAAACAATATTAGTAATGCCACTTATTTATAAAGGATTCTCTGGAAGAACTGCCTGGGCTTTATTCACCCTAACTTTATGTTTTCTAATTAATTTTATAACTAGCTTATTTATGTTTTACTTTGCGATGGATTGGCATACCATGGTTTTCTATTACATGACTATATTTATGTATATTGGTGGTATTGGACTGGGAATGTGGTTTTCAAGAAATCATAAACTATTTAGTTTGCATAATTTATTTATGTGGATTGTGTTTCCATTATGTACCTACTATATAATCCTTTTTCAATTCTATGATTTTGAAATTGAATATTTGAGGAGTGATTATAACATCATTTTTTATACTTATGCAGCTTTCCTATTTCTAATTGTAATGGTGATCTTTCCGAGTAATCCAAAGAATAAATTCGCGAAAGGTATAGCGTGGATTGGCAAGTCATCATATCATATTCTCTTAGTACAAATTTTCTATTTCGGTTTAATGAAAGCGTTCACCGGAAACTTTGCATGTATTCTTCCGGACCCATATGAAACCTCTGATCTAATGTTCTGTATATTATATGATATCATTGCCATAATCATATGTGTTGTTATCGGCGTAGTATGGTGTTTTACAGAAAGAAAAATTAGAAACTATCGCTTAAGAAGAAAACAAGCTAAATAATTAAGATTTAGGCAAAAAGAAAACAGTTTAACTCTTATAATAAAATTTTCCATTTTTTTCAATTTTTTGAACTCTTCCTTCATTCTCTAGATAAATTAAATGTCCTAACACTTCACTTAATGCCATATATGAATTTATTTCATCTAAATCTACTCCAAAATGTATCTGTGAGATTTCGAATGGTGTTTTCGGGTTATTTTTAATAACTCTTGATATCTCTGATAATCTATTTCTATGATGCTCCTTTATCGCTGAAATTCGTTCATGTGGATTAAAAATAATTTCTTGGTGAGCTGGGAAAATAATTTTGGCATTTAATTCATCAATTCGATCTAAAGATTTTAAATAATGATGCAAAATATTCTCAAAATTATAGCCCGCATATTTTTCAGATAATGCAATCGGTACAATAAAATTGCCAATATGAGGAGTTATTCGAGAAAGGATATGATCCCCTGAAAAAAGATACTTCTTTTCTTTATTAAATACACAAATATGACCAAAGCTATGGCCGGGTGTCCAAATTATCTCTAAATGTTTTAAGATTTTATCACCATCATGCACGGTTAAGTCAGGTTTCTGATATCGCAAATATCTGGGCCAAAATGTAAAAAACTGCACAATTTTTTTTCCCTCATCATCATTAAGTCCATACTTTATCATCATATTTGCAACTTCCTCAGCTTGTTGTTTCAATTCTCCTAGGTTTTCATCATTAGTTTCCCATTGTAGAATTTGATGTGTGATATCGTTCATTATTATCTTAATATTCTTATTTTTTCGCTTAAGAGTTCTCACCAATCCAATATGATCTAAATGCATATGTGTAATTAAGCAATAATCAATATCCTGAATGCTATAGCCAAGATCATTAAGAGCTGAGAGGAAAGTTTTACTCCAATTTCCCATATTAAGTCCAGAATCGATAAGGACCTTCTGATTATCAATCTCGAAAAGATAAAGGCATACAAATTTGACGGCAAAGGGCACATCAATCTTTATTTGGTATACATCTTTTATTTGACTTACTTTAGATTTAAAATTGTACAATATATAAGCCTGAAATGTTTATTTTATTTTTAATAAGAAAAAAGCTTCAAAATTTTTGTATTTTCCGAAAAATTTACTAGATTTGGTTTTTAAACAAAAAAAAGTATGAGAATATGATATTTGAAAGTTCTTACTTAAATTAATTTAGGTTTTTAAACCGTAATACATAAGCCAAAAGCTGGTTAAATATCCAATTCTCACGAATATCACCCATATATCTGGTTCAAATAATCCTTCTATTAACCCAAAACCACAGAAAAATATTGAACCCATAGATAATAGAAAAAATTTAGTTCTTAATATACCACTTGATTGAAAACCTTTGACTAAAAATCCAACTCCAAGTAAAACTATGATAGTAAGTAGAAAAATTGCCATTAGAATACCTGCAATAGAAAAAGTTTGTACACTATAATTACTTAGAAGTTGTCCTGGAGAAGTGGGGTCTTGAAATTTAAATGCGCTAAATGGATCTGTAAAAATTAAAATTTCGAATATGATGCTCAGAATTATGAAGATTATAACAACATACCACTTTGCTTTGGGTATGAGCAGTTCCGCACCAATATATATTGCTGTGATGATCGCAGGTGCAAGCCATATATAACTCAAAATTCCAACTATCCCATAAGTAATAGGATACTCCATATTAATTGTTGTTACTAACACAAATAAAAAGTCTAAAAATACTCCTAAATACATCAATCCTGCAAAAAGATTTGCCAAACCTAAATAATTTAAAATCTTAGCTTTTGTCTTCCTTGCTTTATATATAAAAAATAAACCAAAAACTACGCCAAAAATAACTACTCCAGATGCAGTAATCCCATCAATCCATCCTAAAAAATCAAGCAAACCATTCTCACCCTATGATATAGTGATTCAATAATTATTCAATTTTGTTAATTAAAAATGTTAATAATATTAAACTCGACCCAGTTTATAAATAAATAGATTACAATATATTGAACTATTAACATTAAAATATTTATTTAATCAGCCTATAAGGTTATCGAGAAGTAGTGTTTGAACTAGAAAATATTATCAGACTTTCAAAAGAATATATTAAACCAGCAAGTATGGTTTTATCGAGAGCTTTTTTTAATGATCCTGTAGTTTGCTGGCAAATTTCTGATGAGCCTAAAAGAAAAGCCAAATTTCATTACATTTGGAAGATGATTTTAAGAATTTGGATAAAATTAGGAGAAGTATATACCACTTCAGAAAACTTGGAAGGAATTGCTATATGGCATCCTCCAGGAATGGTAAATATCTCTTATTGGAAATATATTTTAAATGGTGGTTTTATTCTTCCTTTTAGATTTGGAATTAAATCTATAAAAAAATTAATGTATGTCCAAGATGTGAATGTTTCAATGCGTAATCATCTTATGAAAACTCCATACTGGTATTTGGGGCCAATAGGTGTTAACCCAGAACATCAAGGAAAAGGTTTTGCAAGCAAGTTAATAAAACCCATGTTAAAACGTATCTTTTGGGAAAATTTGCCTATTTTGTTAGAAACAAATTCTAGAAAAAATGTTTCTATTTATGAACATTTTGGATTTGATGTATTTGAAGAAATTATCATTCCAAAAACGAATTTTATTAGTTGGATTATGATAAAAAGTGATTAAAGGAGGTAATAGAGCCTTATTACTTTTGATCTTGTTTTTTATCACGTTCAAAAAAAAGAGACTTTTTCATATCAAACTCAAGGTCTCGTAATTTTCGTTTTATTTCTGCTGGATTATAATCTTTTTTCAGCATATCAATAATAGTTTCCTTTAAATTTTCTAAATTATCGACCGCACACTGATAAAAAATATTATTTTCATCCATACTCATACTTAAAATATCATATAACCCTGTGAGGGCATCCCTTATTTTTTCATAATATTCCCATGCTCTATCTAAATCAGATTCCTTATTAGTGTCAGTCATCATCGCTAAATCAAAAGTTTGTTAAATAAGAAAATGCAATACAATTTATAACATTTCTCTAATTAATTTAAAAGAATTGTATTAGTTATATCTTTTAGATTAGAGGATGAATAAATTAACATTTAACTAAATTGAATAAAATAAGAAGGTTAAAAATAATTTTAATCTTACAAAAGTGCTTTTATTTCCTTAGAAAAATCTCCCGCTTCAGCATTCTCAAGAATTTTGAAAACTTCTTCTGCATTAACCCTTAATGCTCCATCTAAGAGTTTTTCAAAACCAATTCGCGTGTTTAATCTTTCAGTTTTTTGTAAATGGAATATAACTCTTCCTAATTCATTTTTTAAGACGCCACCTTCGGCGTTTAAACAAACATCTAAAAGACAAGGAGCTACTTCCTCAATAACTTCTATGTCAACATTGCTTGCTAATTGATAAACCTTTTCTATTTGTTCATCATTTAAAGTTAAAACTTCTGCTTTTGATTTGATTACTTCCATTTTTTTTTTCACTTTTTTTAATATTATTTTTTTATTACTAACTAACGTAAGAATAAAATCATATATAAATGTATTGGGGTTTTTTCCGTTTCCCTTTTTACGAGATCAGGCGAGTTTTTGAAAAATCGAACATTTTAGGAATGATTTTGACAGAATCCGGAATCCATTAAGTTTATGGTGAAAGAGTC
>Ga0209427_10003837_pt1 | contig 17560 bp, 16 predicted proteins | sample DeeMarSWOR136_30_FD_187465 | JGI IMG/M metagenome (GOLD analysis project Ga0209427, IMG submission 187465) | Marine sediment microbial communities from White Oak River estuary, North Carolina - WOR-1-36_30 (SPAdes) (version 2) | ecosystem: Environmental > Aquatic > Marine > Intertidal zone >...
GTTTTCCAGAATCCATACCCATCGCCGAACACGTCTGCGGCAAACATGCTCACGAACACAGCGAAAAGGATGCACAGAATCCTCGGAGTCCAGAAGAGAGCCCCCTTCATGCCGGCATTCATACTACTTCCTCCAATGGTCCTATAGCCTAAAAAGACATTCTATTGGTGGTAATAGATAAAGGTATTAGTATTTTTGGTTCTTCTCCATATTCGTTGCAAGTAAGCGGGCATAAATAATGGACACCGCTATCTTTACTGGATATGATGTTTTGTGCGCAAACACATGTCCAGGAGATAGACGATGCCCAAAATCCAAGTTAGCCCGTTTTACCGATTTTGTCGAGTAAAGGTTATGAATCAACAGGTAGATACAGCTCAGAACATAGTACGCATTGAGGCCCACCCCGATGAACGATACATTCCCGTCTGCTCCAGCTGCCATGCACAGGTGAAGCAGGTACACTCCTATCACCGAAGAACGGTCCGGGATTTGAATCTCTTTGAGGTACGCTGTTTTGTAACGCTGACCTATCGGAAACTTCGGTGTCCTCACTGTGGTATGGTGGTGGAAGCGCTTCCCCTTATTGACCCATACAGGAGAGTGAGTAGGCGTCTTGCCACCTATGTGCTGGAGCTTTGTCGATACATGAGCATCAAAGAGATTGCCGAGCATCTGGGTCTTGACTGGAAGACGGTGAAGGAGATTCACAAACGATTCCTTCAGCAGAAGTATTCCCATGAGGAGCGGGGATCCCCACGAATACTGGTTGTTGATGAGATATCGATTCGAAAGAGACACCGCTACATGACCATCATCGCCGATTGGGAGAGTGGAAGAGTGCTTGGGACAGGCGAAGGCAGAAGTGCAGAGAGCTTGCAGTGTTTCTTTTCCTCGCTTTCCGAGGAACAACGCTCGCATATCGAAGCGGTTGCCATGGACATGTGGGACCCTTACATCAAGGCAGTAAGCCAAAGCTGCCCTCAAGCGAAGATTGTCTTCGACCAATTTCACGTCGTGGCTGCCTATGGACGGGTGATCGACAAGGTCCGAAACCTCGAGTACCACAACGCTACCAATGCGGGAAAGAAGGTCATGAAGGGAAGTAAATACCTGCTTTTGAAGAACAGTGAGAACCTGGCTGATGAGGAACGACCACACCTCAAGGCCCTGCTCGAACTGAATGAAGCACTGAGCACCACTTACATCCTGAAGGATTATCTGAAGAGGCTCTGGCAGTACAGGTACCCTCGCTGGGCCATCAAAGCACTTTCGCGCTGGTGCATGATTGCCTTTGAGAGTGGGATCGAACCACTCATCGGCTTCGCGAAAACCCTTATCCGATATGCCTATGGCATTATCAATCATTGTACTTATCCCATCCATACGGGGAGGTTGGAGGGAATTAACAACAAGATCAAAGTTATCAAACGCAGAGCCTATGGATTTCATGATATGGAATACTTTGCATTAGTAATCAAAGATGCCTTTGCTCGCTGCAACTAAATTGGAGAAGAACCAGAATTTTTTATTATTACTTCCATTTTAGTATAGACTTTTATTATCAGACAATTATTATTAGATTAGTATGGTTTTTAAAAGCTGTTTCGTGTAAGCAAACCAAATGAGGTAAAGAACGTTTATTGACGTTATCCTCACCAACATAATACCTAAATGGAGGCTAACAACAAATGGCCAGCATGTTCGTAAGACATAAGGTAGCAGACTATGCTAACTGGAAGCGTGAATATGATGCATTTGATAAGAAGGCTCACGGTGTGACAGCCGCTAGTGTATATCGAGACGCCGATGATCCCAGCACCATAATTATTACGCACACCTTTAAAGATATCGGTGCGGCGAAGGAATTTACCAACTCTGAGGATCTACGATCGACCATGGAACGAGCAGGGGTGCAAGGAGCACCAGAGATTTGGTATGGTGAGGACATCGAGCACACATAGGATAGTGACTCGTTGATCCAAGTACTGCTTTAAAATTAGCTGACATTTTATAGAGGAGTAAGCATCTCCTGGGATTAATACGCAAGTAATGCGTATTATACAATTATGTCAGCTGGAGATAGTAAAAGATAAATTGTATGGCGCAATCCATACACAAGAAGGCCAATATCCCTGCTGGCTCACCACCTCTTGATTTCGAGCTCATCAACCCTGTCACTTCAGGGAGAATTATGGGTCTGTTGGGGAAAGTGGTGCATGTATCGGAAATAAGATCCTTAAGGGCCATCGCTGGTTTGAATATAATCACTGACTACGCGGTGTCGACTGTTTGGTAACGATGACAAGAAGACGAGCCTCAAGATATCAGACCACAGGCCTTTGTGGGTTGAGTTTGATACAAGTTCCGGTGATGATTAGTGTATTTTAAGATTCAGCTGCTTGTATTAGAACGCTAAGCTGTCAAATAATCTACCAAGATAGATGTATTTAAATCTTGATTTATACACCAAGTTATGCCCTTCCCCTGAAATTGTGGACACAAAGACAAGGCTAGTAAATAATGAATGGGCAGGAGGTCCACAATGGAAGGGGAGAAACAACGACGGAGGAAGTACGACCGAGAGTTTAAGATTCAAGCAGTGAAATTTCTTTTGGAGAGTGGTAAGACCGTCGAGGAGATCTTCTTCGAATCGAAGACTTCAAAGCTGTAGAACTGTAGCGAATCCTCTAGACCTTGAGGCAAAGGCTATAAGACTCGTATTACCTCTGACTTTAAATTTCTGGAAATCACCGATTTAAATTTTCCAGTTTACAGAAAAAAATGCGGGTTACTGACTCTATGGAATAGGACACAACGAAAAACTATAGAAAGGGCACCCGCAGATGGAAGAAGAACATCGGATGTCACAGGCTCGAATATTGAAAGCGCAAGGACACAAGCAGCCCGAGATCGCTGAGATGCTTGGTGTGACGGACTGCACCGTCAGGAGTTATCTCAATAACCCGCCAACTCCTTGAAAGAAACGTTTAAGCCATCAGGGAAAGAGCGAAAAAGAGTTGTCTTCGATACGTTTTAATTTTATGACACCATTTTCTAAGGTCTTATCTATGCTGCCATTGGTAACGTATCCGGTAAAAGTACCTTCAATCATCCCGCCTACCTCTTCGATTGTGTTGATGATGACCGTTGTTGTTTGGTCAGGAAGAGGCGTTTGTGGATAGTACGCAACGTCGTTTTCCCTGTAATAGAATCCAAGTATTGAGTCAAAGGCAGTGGTGTATGTTCCAGGATTTGAGCTTCCAATGCTAATGTGTACGTAGTTCTCAGGAGGATCGGAAGAGTTTCCCGTATTGTCACCTGCTGCAAGCAATGCAATAGAGCTGGAATACAGATTGCCAAATGCAGTGCCATCGCCAATGTCTGTGAGTCCCAGTTCGTAGGTGTAGCTTTTCCCATCAATGGTTCCCATCAATGGTGAATGAAATATAGCTCGAAGGTCCACTCTCGCAGCTCCCACCAAAAAGAAAAAGCGAAGTAAAACCAGCCATGGTTATAAGAATAAAGATTTTCATCAACTTCACTGCTTTCTCCCTTCGTATTGTCTCGAATTATATTATAAATCCAGTAAACGATTCGTTGGGAACGCGCTTTACCCTGAATCGTCCTTCGGTGATCTGTATATCCAGGATACCATCGCCGACATGTGCGTAGAAGGTGCCTTCTATAACGCCATCAACATCCTCAAGTGTATCGATTGTAAGGGACACTTCACCAGGGAAGGAATTTGAGCTATATGAAACGCCGTCTTTGATATAAAAGACTGTCAGAAGCGCAGCTAAAGGAATAAAGTTCTCTCCCGATGGGGGATAGGTTCCAATCCCGGTGGCAAACAGTTGAATTATGATGTAGGTGTTAGGAGCAGAAGCCGAGGTTTTGTTTTGTTCCGGGGTTGCGAACAGGATGATCGCAGTATCAGAGAATACAATGTTACCGAATGCTTCCGATGTGATATCGGTCAAACCCTGGTTAAATGTGAATGTCATGCCGTCGGCCTTGAACGAAATGTAATACCCTGGCTCACTCTCACAACTGGCACTAAAAAAGAACAGTGAAGACATGCTCAACAGAACCGCCACGCCGATAATTCTCAATGGTTTCATCCTCTTTCCTCCTCGTAGCAATAATGTGTGTGGCAGACATTGTACGATACCTGATAAAAAGAATCCACAATTACTCTGTACTCTTTTTTCTAAATCATAATAAGGTTAAGGAACCTGATATTTGAAAATGAGATTGAAATGAGCAAGATTGTAATTATCGGATCTGGTATAGGGGGGCTTACAGCAGGTAATCCGCTGGTAAAAAAGGTCACAGGGTAGTCATATTCGAGTTTCGCATTGAGCCGTAAGGGTATACCGCAGGGTTCAAGTGGAAGGGCAGGTAACCTTGGGATAATCTCTAAATTTTAACTGAAAAAATGGAGTGAATGCACGAGTCCACTTTTCAATCTTACATAACATCGATTGCAAAAGACTTGACAAATTAATTGCTTGTGATATAAAATGCAAAAATCAATCGATTGCGGGAATCGATTGCGGGAATCGATTGTTAAAAATTTGGATAAATCATGAAGCGACAAAAAAATAATAATACAACAACAATTTATGATGTAGCTAAATATTTAAATCTATCTGCCTCGACTGTATCAAGAGCTCTAAATAATAAAGGAGATATAAAAAGAGATACGATAGAAAAAGTAAAAAATGCAGCCGAGTTATTAAATTATTCGCCGAATATTGGTGCTCAATATTTAAAAACATTGAAGACAAAGCAGATTATGCTTTCAGTAACGTACCTTGCAGATGAATTTTACAGCGATATGGTATCAGCAATACAATCTGTCGCTAAGAAAAATGGTTATTCTCTTATTATAGAATCGACTGAGGATGATATTGAAGAAGAATTAAAAGTAATAAGAAATGCTAAGAGAAACTTCATAGATGGTTTGATTATGGTTTCTTTAAATTTTTCGGAAGAACATATTAAAGAGATTGAAAGACTAAATATGCCAATAATCTTAAGCAGTATGTGTAAAAACAGAATTAAGGGAGGAGAAGGCCTTTTTGATTATTTTGGAGTTGATACTAATGAGGGAATTTATATTGCCACAAAGCATTTGATCGAGCAGGGACATGAAAAAATAGGTTTTATAGGACATGATTTAAATACACATACAGGTTGTGAAAGATTTAAAGGATTTTGTTCGGCTATGAATGAGTTTGGGTTATCAGTTGATGAAAAATATGTAATGACAACTGGAAAATATTGTACCACCATCGGTTACGAAACCGGTCTTGAGTTTGCAAAAATGAAGACCCCTCCTACAGCAATATGTGCAAGTGCGGATTTGATAGTACTTGGTTTGTATCAAGCTTTTGATGAGAAAAATATAAGGATACCTGAAGATATTAGTATCACCGGTATGGATAATATCAGAACGACATCTATATTGAAACCAAAGGTTACCACTGTTGCATTATCTCAAGGCGAGATAGGAACAAATGCTGCAAACCTGATTTTCAGAAGGCTTGCAGGTTTTAAAGAACCTTCACAAAACATTATTCTTAAGCCCAGACTGATTGTTAGGGAGTCAAGTATTAACATATCAAAAAATTGATTCTTAAATATTAGAATAGATATGAAATTATTTTTCGTTATTCATAGTAGTCCATTTAAAAATGAAGGAAAATAGAATGAAATTTGATAAGCCGAAAGAAGTAAGAGCTGCAGTTATGGTAAATCCTGGGAAAATGGAGGTTCGCACATATCCTTATCCAAAAATAGATAAGGATTCAGCTATATTAAGAATTGAAATGTGTGGAGTATGCGGCACAGATAAACATATTTTTAAAGGCGATGCCACAAAGGTTCGTGGAAAGTCATTATTTCCAATGATAAATGGGCATGAAATTATTGGAACTATTGTAGAGATTGGAGAAAATGCTGCTAATAATTTAGAATCAAACAGAAGACATCTAAAAGAAGGAGATAGAGTAGCTATTGCAGTTGAAGTTAATTGTGGAAAATGTTGGTATTGTAATAATCAATACGATAACACTACTTGTGAAAATCAGGTTATGGCCTATGGGGTTTATCCCAGAGCAGATATAAAACCCCATTTAAGAGGAGGTTTTGCAGAATATATGTATGTATTTCCCAATTCAGTGCTTTTCAAAATTCCTGAAAAAATGACCACTAAGGTGGCTGTTTTTGTAGAAGAAATGGCAGTTGCGTATAGTGCTCTTGCAAGAGCAACCAAACCATATCCCGCAGTAAAAGAAGGATTCGGCCCAGGAGATTCTGTGGCTGTTCTTGGAAATGGACCCTTGGGGATTTTGCATGGAATAATGGCAAAAATTCATGGTGCTGGAAAAATATTTGCTACAGATCTTGCGGACAATCGATTGGAAATGGCAAAAATGTTTTTTGCAGATTATCTCATAAATGCAGAAAAGATGTCCAAAAATGAAAGGATTAAGAAAATTAAGGAGTTAACAGGAGGGATAGGACCTGATTTAGTAATTGAATCTGCAGGAAATCCGGAGACATTTATTGAGGCACTTGAAACGGTACGAAAGGGTGGCACCGTTATAGAAGTTGGAAACTGGGTTGATATGGAACAAACGGTAAATTTAAATGTGACACAACATATTTCTTCTAAGAATTTACATATACATGGTCTATATCACTGCGGAAACAAGTGGGAACCGGTTCTAAAAGTGATGGATAGTTTTTCTGATCAATTCCCATTTGAAAAACTAATTACCCATGAAATGAGCTTAAATGAAATTGTAAATAATATGGACATAGTAACTGATCCAAATAGGTGCATGAAAGTTGTTGTTGTTCCACATAAAAGAAACTGAATTTAAAATCAAGTTTAGTTTAATAAGGAGGTGAGCCAAAAAAGTACTTAATAATACTTATTAAAAAGAGGAGGGTAAAAATTATATGAAATAAAGGAGATTTGCTTAAGTCCACTGTATGTAGGCTTTTAAAAAATCTTAATGGTTTTGTATCAAATTTTAAACAAAGGTATAAGAGGTGATTAAAATGAAAAGATATTTGATTGTATTATTTGCGATCGTATGTGCATGCTCGGTACTATTTATTGGTTCAGGAGGAAAAAAAGCAGAAGTGGAACCCCCACGAACATATGAACATTGGGGGACTGTTACACTAGATGAGTTTTACACAAAAAGTCCAGATGGCATCAGAGCTTCTACTGAAAGACTAGATCTAACAGAAGATGAAAAAGAAACTATAAGAGACGCAAATTTGAAGGTAGCTTGGATTTTATCAGATCTGGGTGAATGGGCGCGAGGAATAGTCAGAGGGTCAAAAATGGCAATGGAAGACCTTGGTATGGAATTAGTAATACAAGATGTTGCAGATTGGAATCCGGCAGTACAAATAGCGGCTGCTGAAGCAGCTATGTCAGCAGACGTGGATATAATACTAGCTATGCTTAGTGATCCTGTTGGGGAAGGCGAAGTTTTTAGAAGGGTTGCTGACCAGGGGATAATATGTTCGTTTGTTGATGAGATTCCTGCTGGATTTAAACATCCGGATGACTATGCAGGAGTGGTTACAGCTGATTTAGTTACGCTTGGTACAGTTGTTGCCGAATTGATGGGAGAAGCAGTAGATGGAAAAGGTAAAATTGGTTTACTGTATTTAGATTTCCTACTATACAATGCAAATACAAGATGTCATGCCGCTGTATTAACGCTTAAATCTAAATACCCTAAACTAGAAATACTGCAAAAAGGGATTGTAACACCTGAAGATGCCGAACAAGCTGCCGCAGCTTGGATTACTCAATACCCAGATATTAAAGGAATTATTGCACCATACGATACGCCAGCCGTATCTGTCATATCAGCATGTAAGGCTGCTGACAGACCTGATATCAAAATAGTATCTTATGATCTGGGTGTTTTGACTGCTCGTGATATGCTAGAAGGAGGCAATGTTTATGGATTAGGAGTAGAATCAACTGCAGAATTAGGTCGTACTGCGGTTATGATGGCGGCTTATGATTATCTGGGAAAAGATGTTCCTTATTTCTTAACTGTGCCTGCTTATCCTATTACAGCCAAAAATGTCATAGAGCTTTGGGAGCCCACAGTAGGTAGTCCACCACCTCCAGAAATAGCTGAATTTGCAAAATAATTGATTAATATTTTGAACTAAGGAAAAACATTCATCATTTGAAAAAATGAGAAGGTTCTTAAAATTGAAATGACAATATTGTTCTTCATGCTTTTTTTAAGAATCTTCTCATTAATTTTATTACTAAAATAAATAAGAAATGAGCATTATGAAAGATCCAGTACTTGAGATGGTCAATATTTCTAAATCATTTAGCACTGTTGAAGTACTTCATAATGTTGATTTTACCTTAGGTATCGGTGAAATACATGGACTAGTAGGACAAAATGGCGCAGGTAAATCAACTTTGATGAAAATCTTAAACGGGGTTGAAAGAAAAGATAGTGGAAAAATAAAAATTTTTGGAAAGGAACAAGAATACAATAGCCCAATTCAAGCAAGGGAAAAAGGTATTAGTATGATTTTCCAGGAATTCAGTCTTGTTTCATCTTTAACAGTATCACAAAATATATTTTTAACACAAGAATCACACAACATTTTTGGCTTATTAAAAGATGCAGAAATTGAAAGAAATACTGTTAAGATTTTAAAAGAACTAGATGTAGAAAACATAGATCCTAAAGAATATGTAGAAAATCTAAGTACAGGCTCCCAGCAAATAGTAGAGATTGCAAAAGCACTATCTCATGAACCTAAAATATTAATTATGGATGAACCAACAGCATCTCTTTCTTCTCACGAAATTGAATCACTTTTTAAAGTTATGAACAAATTAAAGAAAAGGGGTATTTCTATAATTTTTGTATCACATTATTTAAGAGAAATTTTTAAAATCTGTGATAGAGTGACGATCTTAAGGGATGGGAATAAGGTTCTTGAAGAAAAGATTTTGAATACAAACTTGAAAGAAGTAATAGTTAAAATGACCGGTAAAGACCAAGAATTTCAAGTCTCTAGAAGAAAAAGTCAGATAGATAGAAGCAAGCCCCCTCTTTTAGAAGTCAATGATCTGGAAGTTGGCAACGTTGTGAAAGGGATTTCATTTAAAGTTTGGCACGGGGAAGTATTTGGGATTGCAGGTTTATTAGGAAGTGGGAGAAGTGAAATAATTAATACAATTTTTGGAGTACATAAAAAAAGTAAAGGTGAAATAATAATAGATAAAAAAAGAGTAAGTATTAATTCTACCAGCGATGCTATACGTGAAGGTCTGGCCATTGTTCCTGAAGATAGAAGAGAACAAGGTCTTATAATAGATTTCTCAATAAAGGAGAATCTATTATTTTCAATGATAAATAAAATATTGAGCTTTATTTTTATTAATGATAAAAAAGCAACAAAGATTACAAATGATTATATAAAAAAGTTTAACATAAAAGCAGCAGGATTTTGGCAAGTTGTTAAGTTCCTATCAGGTGGGAATCAGCAGAAAGTAGTGGTAGCAAAAAGTTTGATGACTGAATCCAAGATTTTATTATTGGATGATCCAACTTTTGGTATCGATATACAAGCTAAAAATGAAATAATGAATATTATTAGTGATTTTGTGGAATCTGGTAATGGGGTAATCTTTATATCATCAGAATTTGACGAAATGGTATCCTATTGTGACAGAATATTGGTATTAAAAAAGGGCAAAATTGACAGCATTGTTGATTGTTGTAAAGAAGAAAATATTTCAAAAGAGATGCTTCTGGAAAAGATTCAGTAGTAAGGATAAAGGTGGTATTTTTTGAGGGATAATAATCTAAAAACTATTCGATTTAAGATATCAGATTATGTTGTGTATATTAGCTTTATTGGTATATTTATTCTCTTTTCAATAATTCTTTTTGATAGAGGATTCTTATCGGGTCAAAATCTATTAAATATAACACGTCAAACTGCAATGATTTCCTTAATGGCAATTGGAACAACATTTGTTCTGTCAGCAGGTGAAATTGACTTGTCAATAGGTTCTATCGTTGCATTATCTGCTTTGGTAACAGCGATATCACTTAGAATAAATCTAAATATGTGGTTAGCTATTCTAGCCGGTCTTAGCATTGGAGCATCAATTGGATTTATAAATGGTATTATAGTCACAAAGATAAGGGTTCCATCTTTCTTAATTACCTTAGGGACGATGACAATAGTTGCTGGTCTTGCAAGATGGATTACAAATTTGGAAGCTGTTCCTGTAACAAATGATACTTTTAATTACATATTTGGTAACGGCAAGGTTGTTGGGATTCCCATTCTACTCATATGGACGCTAGTATTTTTGATTATAGGTCAAATTTTTCTTAAAAAAACATCATTTGGGCGAAGAGTTTTATCAACTGGTGGAAACAAGATTTCCTCATTATTTACAGGCATCAATGTAGATAGGATTAAGATAGCTGTTTTTATTATTAGTGGTTTATCTGCTTCTTTTGCTGGAATTCTTTATACCGGTAGGCTAGAAGGTGCAAGATACACTCTTGGTCAAGCTGATCTTTTGCTTGTGATAGCGGCTGTAATTATTGGTGGCACTCGTCTTTCGGGTGGAAAAGGTACTTGTGTAGGTTCTGTCGTAGGTTCACTAATAATGGGAATGATAGCCAACGGTTTGGTGCTTATGAATTTAAACATAGCCTTGCAGATGGTATTTAGAGGTTTGATAATAATTATCGCCGTATCTTTTAGTTTGAGGGAGAGAAAACGATCATAGCAAGTATTAACTGATACTAAATTAAATAATTAAAACAACAGGAGAAATAATGATTACTCAAATACCAATCATTGAATATAAGAGTAGAATTAATAAAATCCAAGATACTTTAAAAAGAAGAGATATTGATATTCTAGTGGTATTTGGGACTGATTGCGAACCTCAGAATCTGATTTATCTTTCAAATTACTGGCCACAATTTGAAACAGGTGCAGTTGTAATACCTAATGAGGGAGAAACGGCTCTGGTAATAGGACCTGAATCTGAGACTTTTGCCAAAGAATTCAGTACTATTGATAAGATTTTTAAGGTCATAGAACATAGGGAGTCTTCGGAGCCAAATTATCCAAATGAGAGACTTGATACATATAGTGAGATTTTTAATCATGTTTTAAATGGTAAAAAAGTTAAAAAGATCGGCATTTCAGGTATTCAGATAATAGCCCTTCCAGTATATGAAGCTATTGTAAGCGCTTCAGAGTCCGCTGAGGTTGTAAAAGCAGATGACATTATGATAAACATTAGAATGAAAAAGACGGCAAATGAAATTGAGCTTTTGAAGCAATCCTCCCAGATAACCCTAAAAGCTTTTGAAACAGCAATTAATAATATAAAAGCAGGAATGGAGGAAATAGAAGTTGCAGGTCTTATTGCAGCTGAAATATTTAGGAATAAAGCAGAAAATTTTGCCTTTGCTCCATATGTATTATCTGGAAATAGGACAAATCAAGCAATTAGTAGATCTACTCATAAAATTATTTTGAAAAATGAACCGATTCAACTCAGTTTTGGTTGTAGATATGGGAATTATTCATCAAGTATTGGAAGACCTTTATCTATAGGCAAAATGCCTGAAAAGTATAAGAAATTAGTGAATATTGGAATTGCAACCCAGGAAAAAGTCATTTCATCTTTAAAACCCGGAATCGAAGCTAAAAAAGTATTTGAGACATATTGGGATTTCCTAGTTAGCAAAGGTTTTTCCAATTACTTTTTATATGGTCCATGTCATGGTACTGGAGTGATGGAGTGTGAACACCCATTTTTAGAGTCTGATAGTGATTATATTCTAGAGGAAGGTATGACTTTTCAGGTCGACATCTTTCTTGGAGATGATGAATTTGGTTTAAGGTTTGAAGACGGAGCTTTAATTACATCCAGTGGCGCGGAAGTATTCGTGAATGATTATAGGGAAGTAATTGAAATATAACTATAGGGGTGACCTGCCCCCAGTTATTTATGTCTCGTCAGGCGAGACCGTTCGTTCTACTCGACATGGGATTGAGAGTCCGCGGTGCGTCCTGCTGTACGACTTCGTCTTCTAAAAATGCATACATGTGAACTTTAGTATCGAAACTGCCCTTTCATCAAGAAAAAGGTTAAACATACACAAGTGACCGCCGAAAGTTCAATCGTCGTAGGTGTCCACCTCGAAGAAGGTGAACCCATGGTCGACGTTGGTGTTACCGACACCGAAATTGAATCCAATTCCCGGGCTGCCCGTATCGAACGTGTCGTCGGTGGCGGAAATTACCTCCACTCCATTTATAAAGCCTTTAAGGACGTTGCCGAAGATGGTTGCCTCAACCACATCCCCGTCCTTAACCCCGTATTGTGAACCAGTGAGTCTTCGCAGTGAGGTCCAATCTCCGATTTCCCCATTCCACCTCACGATTTCCGCATAGGCGTTCTCAGTCTTGAGACACCTCCAGAACACCTCGTAACCCGTACAACGGTGCGGTGTTATTGTGCTACGCAGGCGTATTTCAACTTCCTGGAAGTACTTCTCCGTCTGATTCCTACTGAACACCTTTGCTTTTCCATGCTGGTTCTTTCCCCATATACCCGCGAGCACTGCTGTCGGATCATCGTAATCTCCTATGGGGGTAACTCCGTCAGAAGCCGAGACCTCGAGGTTACCCTGCTCGACACGACTCTCCGCAATATTCATCCTGCTCACCCCTCCGTAGGCCACTCCGTTCTTGGCAATGACGTCGGTCCAGTCGATCCCATCCTTTCTGCCGTTGATCCAAATCCCGCCTTCCGAGATTGGATCTTCGTCGAGCCGGAATCTGGTAGTATACGACCTCACTGATGCGGCTCTGGGTCTCCCAGCGTCCACGGACTGATCTGTCATGATACCTCCCTCCTACATACATGCATTATGACACCTCTGAATATAAACGTGTGTATTTTAGTACCCAGACCGGCGTATGTCAAGCAAACGAATTAAATTGATAGATATAAAAGTATATGATTTCAATACATTTCACCAGGGAGTTCACCAGCACGTATGGCATCATCAAGTTTGATGAGGTGTTGTTCGGTAATGATGACAAGAAGGCAAGCCTCACGGTATCCGACCACAGGCCTCTCTGGGCCGAGTTTGAGGTGATTGCGGATGATGATTAGGGGTGTTTTAAGATTCTGCTACTTGTATTAGAACAAGAAATATCCCCACTGCTGGTAACCCACTAAAAATGTCTCAAGTGGTTGCTCTAATGAAACTATTATAGAGTTCCAAATGGACATTTGCTTCATGTAGTGACTTTCCCACTGAAGATGACCTTACTAACTTTGAGATTAGCTATTAAAACTATATCACAGGCAAATATTATGTTTCTTGACATAATAACATTTTGCATGTAAAGTGGAGTGGGTTTGGGAATATACTGTCTGTGTTTATTAAATGTTTTTTTATACGATCTATTTTTTAGATGTTCGGTAGTTATCCTAGCTGCTTTCAATATCCGATAACATTTCGATTGCATGAATTGTAATTACAAGAATTACCTTACTATAAAATAAAGGGGGTGAAGGGGAGTAGAAGAATAGAAGTATGTAATTTACGATCTGCTTCATGAAAAAAGGAGAAAAATTATGAAAAGGTCAAAAACTTTGGTGGTCGTAATTATGCTTTCCTTGTTCCTGGTAGCATCAATTGCAACAGGTAGTGGAACAGTAGAAGAGAAACCCCAACAAGTTGAGCTCCTGTTCTGGAACTTTGGTATGTATGGGATCTCTTATCTTGAACAGGGAAAAGAAAAAAGTGAATGGTATATTAGCAAGGCAATTGAAAGATTTGAAAGAGATAACCCTGGGATCACCATTAAAATGGACTATCAAGATGGCACGAAAACCGTTGAAATGCTAACTTCTGCAGCCATGGCAAAGAGTGGACCAGATGTAGTTGCTATGTGGGGAGGAGTGTACGTTACAAATTTGAAGGATAGTTTAATACCATTAAACGAATATTTTTCTCCTGCAGAGATAAAGAGTATACACGGATGGGAGAATCATGCGGTTGGTAACAAATACTATGGTGCGCCAGTCATGAAAATGGTTGCTTGTATATTTTATAATAAATCCTTGTTCAAGGCAGCTGGTGTAAACCCATCAACAGATTATGACGGAACGTACGAGAAGTTCTTAGGTATTTGTAAAAAGCTTAAAAATGCTGGAATCACTCCAATGATTAATGGTGTTGGAGATGGATGGGGATTATCCTTCTGGGAGGGGTCTTTATATGCCAGCCAAGTTATGGATCCTGAAGGGTTAATTAAAGATATAGTAGCTGGAAAAAAAGACTTTTCAACAACACCAGAACTAATTAGTGCATTTCAAACATGTCAAGACATGTTTAAAATGGGATACTTTAATGATGATGTTAACACCATAACCAGAGATGAAGCCATTACACTTTTTGTGAATAGTCAAGGGGCTATGTTTTCTGGACTGTCCTTCGACTTATTCGGTATGAGAGAAAATATGAGAGATGATTTGGGTGTTTTACAGATGCCTTCAATGAAGGCTAATTCTCCCAATTTTGGGGCTTGTTCAGGAGGAATTGGTCCCAATGCATTGGTGGCGACGAATTATGGAGAACATCCTGATGAAGCAATCAAATTTATTAAGTTTCTCCGTACTTATGAGGAAGAGAGAGAGTATGTAAAGGCTACTGGAGAATTACCCTGCATAGATGGAGCTTATAATGATGTTTTAGTAGATCCACTTCAAGCAGAATTTCTGAAATATACCAACATTGCTATGATGCTGGATAACCTCATGCCGGGTAATGTAGCAGGTACATGGTTCAGTTTCGAACCGATGGTGGTTTCGAATCAGATGTCAGTTAAGGATTTTATGAATGAGATGGACAGTGCTCGGGATGAAGCATTGGCGGCAGTAGAATAGCGTACATATGATCTGCTTCACAAATCTTTCTTATCATTATTTATGAGTGGTGGCATTTTACGATTTATGTATATGCCACCACTATTGTTATATGTAGGAATATTTAATGTCAACACTTGATACAAAGCATTTCAAAGGTTATAGAGACAAACTCAATATTACCCTCTCCATCTTACCAATTACTGTGCTTACTATTTTTATAATGGTGTACCCACTCATAAGCGTTTTTTATCATGGTTTCACAAATTGGAACATATCTGGTACAACTTTTATTGGATTAGGAAATTATAGCAACTTGCTGAAAAGCGGGAAACTGACACTTTTATTTAGAAATAATCTGATAATGCTCTTAGCGATCCCCGTACAGATATTATTCTCTTTACTAGTCGCTTATCTGCTCTATGAGGAGTTGTGGGGTTGGAAACAGTTTCGTATATTGTTTTATTTACCTGCCGTACTCTCATCTGTTGTAATAGGGTATCTGTTTCGCACTTTTTTTGCTTTGAATGGTCCACTAAATGATCTGCTTAGATTGCTGAAATTAAAGTTATTGGTAGTGAACTGGCTCAGTAGGGGATCCACAGCATTCATTGTAGTAATAATTGCAATGATATGGAGCCAATTTGGAATGGCTGTTCTAATATTCTTAGCGGGAATGTCTAACATAGAAACGTATGTTTTGGAAGGAGCGGTCGTTGATGGTGCAAATTGGTGGCAGAGATTTTTTCGAATTGTATTACCGATGATAGTGGGCACCATTGAATTTTACATGATTGTGCTCATAATCATTTTTTTTACCGCCAGTTTTGGGTTTATATATTCAATCACTTCCGGTGGGCCCGGTTATTCAACTACCACACTTGAATACATGATTTATTTAAAGGCATTCAAATCCAATTTACTGGGGCAGTCTTCAGCGTTGGCAACAATCTTATTTTTAATCGTACTTATTCTTGTGATTTTCACATTTAAAGTATTTAAGAAATTAGGGGATTGGCAGTAACAAGGAATGAAAGCGAGATTGAACACAGCGAATAGGCTGATAATCGTTGCGGTTTTGTGTGTCATAGCTGCGACAACTATTTATCCTCTCATCTTCATGTTGATAAATTCATTTAAAATACAAAGTGAATATATTCTTGGTCCGTTACTCTTCCCAAAACAAATATCTCTCACAAATTACAAAATAATGTACAGTTCTTATAAAATAGTGAGGTTATTTAATAACAGCTTAGTCATTGTTTCATGTTCGATATTTTTTGAGATTTTCTTATGTTCATTGGCGGCGTATGCGTTTGCCAAGGCAAAATTCAAAGGCAAAGGGTATCTTTTCTTATTTTTCATATCAATGATGATAATACCTTTTCAGGTATTAATGCTCCCTTTATATATAATGTTCGCAAGACTCAACTTAATTAATACAAAATTAGCTCTAATAATAATATATACAGCTACTCTCATACCCTTTGCTCTATATTTTTTAACCACAAACTTTCGGACCATACCGGATGAGATAATAGAATCAGCAAAGATCGATGGCGCTTCCTATTTTAGGATCTATTGGTCGATCATTCTTCCAATTGGTAGGTCGGCGATGATAACCCTTTTCATTTTAGATTTTGTATGGCTTTGGAATGAACTCGTTCTCGCACTCATTTTCCTTCAAAGTGATGAAACAAAAACTATAACAGCAGGTGTGGCAACAATTTTAGGTAGATATTCGAGTAATCAACCATTAATGCTTACGGGGTTACTCCTCAGCTCACTACCCACAATTATTATATACACTGTCGTTGCCAAATATTTGATGAAGGGGATAACTGTGGGAGCTGTTAAGGGATGATTATTCATGCACCATAATTATATTGATAAAATTCATTGATTTTAATCAGGAGGAAACATAATGCGCAAAAAGAAGATAGATCCAAAGAAAGTGGATCAACGTATGGTGTCATATTTTAGCCTTATAATTACGAGAATGGTTAGAGATTTAGAGAAGAAGTATGGTAAAGATGTGCGTAATTTAGTGAAGAAATCATTTATTGATCTATCTTTGGAAGACGCTGAAAATCAATTCAAGAATATCGAGGTAAAAAGTCTGGAAAATTTTATAGATTATTTATTAAAAGACATCAATGTGAGCCACGAATATAAAATAATTGAAAAAACCCCTGAGATAGTAAAGTTGGAGTTTACCAACTGTCCTTATGCAAATGCATTCAGAGCCCTAGATGCATCTGATATTGGGGAAATGTTTTGCTTAGTTGATAAACCTGTTGCAAAATTATTTCATAAAGATATGGAATTCAAAATTACCAAACGAATAATGCATGGTGATACAATATGCAACCATCAATATACAATGAAACCTACCTAATTTGAAATCAGAATAGTATGGTTGTCCTCAACGACTGGTTTAGTCTCTTATTGCTTCGATTTTGTGTGTGTAGTCAACTGGTAACACTTTTCCTTCTTTTCTTGCTTTATCACAAAGGAATGCAAGAAGTGCGCTCTTGAGTCCATCTTTAAAACTTG
>Ga0209427_10003838_pt1 | contig 17560 bp, 17 predicted proteins | sample DeeMarSWOR136_30_FD_187465 | JGI IMG/M metagenome (GOLD analysis project Ga0209427, IMG submission 187465) | Marine sediment microbial communities from White Oak River estuary, North Carolina - WOR-1-36_30 (SPAdes) (version 2) | ecosystem: Environmental > Aquatic > Marine > Intertidal zone >...
CCAGAACTCCGTCATCCTCACTCCCCCCTGTACGCCGACGTCGGAACTGTAGCACTCTCCACATTATGCACGTGCACCCACTCCCCGACCCCGATCCTCCTCGAAGCCACCCCTATGACCTCCCCGTACTTGATCACCCGATCCCCCCTCTCGAAGTCGACCAGGGCCAACTTATGCCCGAACGGGACGGGGCCCAGCGCCTCAGGCCTCCCGATGGCCTCGCCGTCGGGCGACAGCACCTCCACAGTCTCCTCGGCTTCCATGTCCGAGGTGACCGTGGCGACGTTGTCCTTCTCGTCTATCTGAATGGCTTTCTTCATCTCATCCTCCCCAGATACGCTCAGGGATGCCCGAGGTCGCGTCTGGTAGGACGGCGACCCTCGAGCCCGGCCCGTGGTAAGACCTCAGGACCTCAAGGACCTCGCCCCATTCCCTCAGCCAGGTCACATCCTCGGGCCGGAATCTCATCTCGTAGCTTCTCATCTTATAAGGCGAGTAGATTATTAGGCGCCCCCCACGGCTCAGGGGCCTCTGCACACCGCTCCATAGCCGAGCGCCCCTCTCCTTACCGTGGCGGCCGAAGATCCAGTGGTTGATCTCGCCGTTCACATCGTTTGCGACCAGGACGATGGTCCCGTCCTCGCTGACAGAGTTGTAGGCAGGCCACATGCCTATCTGGGCCTCGTTCGCCCTCATGTACGTGTTCGCCACGACGATGTCCATGTCCCGGGGCGCCTCGCACGCGTGCCACCTCTTCACGCCCTCCGAAGCCTTTCTCTGGGTCTCGACGAAGTCTCCTGCGTAGACCTCCAACGGATCCCGTTCGAGGTTCAGGACGCTGTCGACCTTGAAGTCTAGGCCCGCCATCCTCGCGGCCTCCTCCGCGTCGAGGCGCATGACGTTCCCATCGTTCATCAAATAGCCCGTGGAGGGATGCGGCGTGCGCCTCGGGCCGAAGCCGCCAACCGAGCCGTGGTTGTGGTATATGGTCTCGATGCCTGCCACCCCCGGAAGGATCATCTTCCCGCCCCCACTGAACCCCATGAGCCTGTGGAAAAGGACCGTCCCAACGCCGATCTTGAGTTCGCAACCCATCACCTCCGAGTTGACGTAAACAGGCGTCTCCCGGCTCGTCTCACCGATGTAGTCGAGCATATCGTAGGGATTGTGGTTGTAGCACTGGTACTCGGCGACGGTGTCCTCACCGAGTTTCTTCACGAAGTCCAGGCGGGTAAACGTCCCGTGGCTACCAGAAGCCATCACGAACCTCACGTTGTCCCTCGGCACCCTTGACTTCCTGAGGATATCCAGAATGGGGTCCACGTATTGGTGGGACTTGGTCGGCCTCGTCATGTCGTCTATTATGACGACGACCTCGCCCACCTCGCCCGCGAGCTTGCTCAGGGGCTTGGTTCCCAGCGGGGATTCGAGGGCCGCCCTGATCGCGTTCTCCGAAAGGGCGGCACTGCCCTCGCACGTCATCTTGCACCTTATTACGTCCCAGTTGTTCGGGAACTCGAGAATGAGCGGCTCGTCGCCGAACCACTGCAGGTTCGGGACTGTGACCTCCATCATTTTCAAGGATCTGGCCTCCCAGGATATCTTGTTCCTCTATCTCATTCTACTTTAACTTTGTTCCGAGCCGCCTCGGGAAAACGTTATCAACGGCGGCGAGATGATCGGTGTGGTGCATCAATTGGAAAACGAGCGGGAACTCTTGATGATCCCCGGCCCGACCATGGTCTCGCCGAGGGTCCTGCGGGCCCTCTCCAAGCCAGTGCTCAGCCACGTAAGCAAGGAGTTCGTGGACGGGTTCGCCGAGGCCCTGGAGCTCCAGAAGAGGCTCTTCGTGACGGAGGGGACACCCTTCATGCTCTCGGGCAGCGGCACCCTGGGGATGGAGGCCGCCATAGCCAATTTAATAGAGAAGGGGGACCGGGTTCTCTGCATTGAGAACGGTTTCTTCGGCGAGAAGTGGGAGGAGATCGTCGAGGCCCACGGTGGAGTCGCGGACCGCCTCCGGTTCGAGTGGGGCGAGGCCCTGGACCTGAAGATCGTCGCGGAGAAACTTTCATCCAACGACTACAAGGCCTTCACGGTCGAGCACGTCGACACCTCCACGGGGATAGCGAACCCCGTCGACAAGGTTGGAAGCTTGTCCGAGGACACTGATGCCCTATACATCGTCGACTCTGTCTGTGGTATAGGTGGCATGCCTCTTAAGATGGATGAGTGGAACATCGACTTCTGCCTTACCGGGAGCCAGAAAGCCGTCGGGGCGCCGCCTGGCATCTCTCTGTTCTGCCTGAACAACAAGGCATGGGAAGTGGTCGAGAATAGGAAGACGCCCATCACAGACTACTATGCCAACCTTAGGAAGTGGAAGCCCATCATGGACAACCCGAGGAGCTACTTCGCCACGCCCGCCGTGGGCATGGTCCTGGGAATGTTGGAGGCCCTCCGCATGATCCTTGAGGAGGGGCTCGAGGCGAGATGGAACAGGCACAGGGTGTTCTCCGAGGCCTTCCGGGTAGGGCTTGAGGCGATCGACATTGGCACTTTCCCAGCGGAGGGGCACGAGGCCCACACCCTCTCGGTCCCCATGATCCCGGAGGGGATCAGCGACCCCGATATGAGGGGGCTGATGAGGATCAAGTACGGCGTCATCATAGCTGGTGGGCTCGGGAAGCTAGGCGGGAAGACTGTGAGGGTGGGCCACATGGGGAACGTCACGACCAACGACATAGTGGCGACGATGTCCGCCCTCGAGATGGCTTTGATGGAGCTCGGCCACGAGATGGTGCCCGGTGCCGGCATAGGCGCCGCTGAGAAGGTCCTAGTCACCCACAAGACCGAGGCCTAGTCCACACAAACTTGTATGCCTCCTACAGTCGGGAGGCCATCATCCGCTATTTCTCCCCTTTTTAATCTGCTACGCTTTTGCCATCATCGAGGCTCACAACGCGGGAAAAGTCTTCGACGGTAACTGCTGCTTTTTCTTCTAATACCCTACATGAAGCTAACTACTGGATGGTTACGCGCCAAAATGCTAAGGTTTTCACAGCATCGTCCATACGTTAAAAAGGTGTTCTGAGTGAAAGGTACCGATTTTTACTCATCCGGCGCTGCCCTAAGACATGCATTTTTTTATGGTCTAATGAATGGGTTAGCGAAATCCCTTATGATTATTAAAGAACAGACACAGGTCAATACTCTATGGTTTTTATGATCTCTGGGACGGCCATGACCCTCGTCCCCGCGTTCACTACAGGGTTCTCCAGTACGCTGAACACGTATCCGTCCTGTGGCGAGACGAGCCTCTCGAGCACGCTGAAGTTCCTTGGGCTGTAAACCACTCCCACCTCTTCGCCCTTTTCTACTACGTCCCCGACGGAGGCGCTCGGAAGGAAGACTCCTCCCTTGTTCGCGAAGACACCAGACTCCTTCGGATCTGCGGTCCACTTGAGCATTATCTGCTTCTCAGGCATCTCCACCTCACCTTTTATCATCTCCATATCGATCATGATGTTCCTGAGCCCCCGCACCACAAGCATGATTATGGACTCGTCGAAGTAACCGGCGCCACCCAGTTCCGGGACTATGGCCGGGATCCCCTCGTCGACGCAGCACGCCCTCAGGGTCTTCCGCCCACCGTATGGCTCGGTCTCCACGTACAGCAGAGGCGCCCCGAAGAGCCTCGCCAGCTCGTAGGACCTCGCGGTGGTCTCCTCGGATGCCCTCGGGGACACTCCGTGGGCCTCATAGAAGACCCAGACAGGGCAGCGCCGTCTGCCTGTGTGAAGGTCGATTACCGCGTCCGCCTTCTTCACGAGCTCGGTCCAGATTGCGTGGGCCATCCGCTCGGTAGGTGAGCCGTCCGGTGAGCCAGGCCAGATGCGGTTCATGCCCCCGGGTCTCGGGTCGAAAATGGTTGCGCTCGTCCCCTCCCTGAAGGCTAGAGGATTGGGGAGGCAGTAGATTAGGGTCCCTGCCATCTGCTTCTCATCTATCTCCTCGAGGAGCCGTCTCACGGCGTCGAGGCCCTGGACCTCGCAGCCGTGCTGGGCTACCTGGATGTAAAGGACGGGGCCTGGTCTGGATCCGTTCACCACCAGGAAGGGTATCTCCACGGACTGACCGTCTGCGAAGAAATCCAGGAGGGCGAGGCATCCGTGGCCCCGAGCTCCGGGCTCGACACTGCTTCCTCCTGCACTAAAACTTACGCTCATTCCACAACGATTCACGATCTGGTGCGACGCCTTTATGAAATTTCCCTCTGGCTTCGCATCTTGAGAAACCTCTGCCTCAAGGTGGGGTCCATGAGATATACTTTGAAGTCGTGAGCCTCTGTTTATACCTCTGCCCTATGCCTATCTGAATAACCTCGGGGAGTACCTGGTAAAGGAACCTATCGCTCGGCGTCCCTGCTCTGACGCCGTCGCAGTCGGGATCCAGGTATACGTGGAAGGTCTTGCCATGATACGTGTAGGCGCTCCCATCTCCCCTGCTGTACACGGGCTTCGAAAGGACGCGGAACGGGAAAAGCTTGCACGCGAGGGGCTTCATCGCCTGGAGGCTGCAGACCCATCGCCCCATGGAAGGGCGCTGGAAAATGCAGCGGTTCCCTTCTCCGTGCTTTAGGAAGACCTTCCCGAGGCCGAACTCGATCACTGAGTAGCCGTATAGATGAGCCACCCTGGCATACTCATCTGCTTTGAGGGGTACACGGTAGCCTACACAGCACTTCCCGCACGCAACACAAGCCCAGGAGTTCACCTGGCTCCAAGGGACGAGGCCCCGGTCTCCCATGATATCCAGAATCCCTAACAAGCGGGGGGCTAAATATCTATCGCAGTAGTAAATTTATTCTATCCTCGGCATGGTTTCATGATCATGCGGCTGTTGAAGGCTCCCGCGAAGTCTTTCAACGTTGGCCGTCTCCAATTCATCGACTTCGCTAGGGGCATCATGATGGCCTTGATGGCGTGGGACCATGTTTCCGGCTTCTGTAACTTCTATCATCAAGGCAGAGAGGATATCTTGGGCAGGAGACCAGTCTTCGCGAGCCTAACCTGGTTCTTGGCGAGGTTCGTCACCCACTGGTACGCTCCTACGTTCATCTTCCTCGCCGGCACCGTATTGGCGCTCTCAGCTACGAGGAGGCTGTGTCTCAGGTACGAGAAGTTCAAAAGGCAGCATCCGGACTCGATTCTTCAGTATATCTAAACGCTGTTCACTGCTTCTTCTTCTCCTCTTCCTCGAGTTCGAAGAGGAGGTCGTAGATGTTCCTGTGCTGTTTTATCAGGTTTAGCGTGAAACGCCCGAACCAGAACAACAGAAGCATGGAGAAGATGAAGATGCCCAAAGTCATCAATGTTACTCTGTCCACTGCGGTTCCCTCAACCGGAAAAACTGCGTTGTTACCTATATAGTTGTCCATGAAAGCCAAGCGCGACAATTCTGTAAAATGGAATCATGTGTCAATTGTGGTCGTCTATGGGTGCGGCCATCACCCACGCGTCCTCGCCATCCATGTAGTAGCCGAAGTTCCTCTTCACCTTACTGAACGCAAGCTTCTCGTATAGCTTGATAGCCGGTTCGTTCCCAACTCTAACTTCGAGGTAGCACTCCGAAGTATTGTACTCTTCCTTGCCGTTATTCATCGCTGTCTGCATGAGCTTGGTGGCTATGCCCTTCCTCCTGTGCTGTCCCCTTACAGCGATTGAAACGACATGGCATTGTCTTACAGGCCGCAGACTTTTCAGCTTCGATAGGCCTCTTTCGATGCGACACATTACGTATCCCTGGAGGTCACCATCTGCCTCGGCCACGAGGAATGTCTTTGGGAAACGACGGTAGAGGTCCAGATAGAAAAAGGAGCTGTAGTTCTCGGGGAGACACTCGAAGTTGATCTCCATCACCCTGTTCAGATCATCGGACCTGAAGCCCCGTACCTTGAAGCTTTCGCAGGCCAATTTTAACGTCCTTAACGACTTCTCCACGGGGATATAAAACTGTGCCCGAGGTCCTCCCCCAGTTAGATTTTTAGACTCCCGAGTGTTTAAGACAATAGTCAACTGGAAGCTGGAGGATGATATCGGACAGATGACCGGCTACTACATCGCCGACCCCGCCGTGGAGGAGTCCATCGAGGGCCTCTTCCAGGTACAGGACAGGTATTTCTATTTGGATCAGCCGACGTACGTCGTCAAACCGCTCGGCACTGGGAGCCCGAAACTGTTGATGAAGGAAGCCTTCGTGCGGCTCGCGGACGACCTCAGGGATCTAGGCTACCTGCCCAAGCTGTCTCACGAGGTTGACCGCTACCTCATCACGTTGGTGAGAGCGCCGCCGCGCACCCCCCCTGTCTACAGGAGGAACCTCATTCTACTGGGGGTCACCGCGGCCACGATATATCTGGATGGTTACCTCAGGAGCAACAATCCGATACTCACTGAGATACTCATGCCGGGCACCTCGGCCTTCATCAATGCCTTCTATTTCACGCTGAGCATCTTGGCCGTCTTCGGGCTCCACGAGATCGGCCACAAGGCGGTCTCCACCCTCCGGGGGATAGAGGCGTCCATGCCTTATTTCATCCCCGCTCCCCCTGGGATGGGTGGAACCTTCGGGGCCGTTATAACCCAGAAAGAGCCCCCGACGAACAGGGACGCCCTTTTTGACCTAGGGTTCAGCGGCCCCCTGATAGGCTTCCTCGTGACTGTGGTCGTAGCGGTTGTAGGACTCAAGCTATCCTATATCGTTCCTTTAGAGGAGACTATGACCTGGATGGCTATGTTCCCGGATGTGAGGCTTCAGCAGATACCCTTCCCGCTCCTAATCAGGATGATTTCAGATGCGTTGATACAGGTTCCCGACGGGATGGTGCTCATCCTCCACCCGGTGGCGTTCGCGGCGTGGGTGGGTAGCCTGGTGACCTTCATAAACCTCATCCCGGCGTGGCAGCTCGACGGCGGCCACATCAGCCGAGCCCTACTGGGAGGCCCATATCACAAGATCATGTCAATCGTCGGCGTCGTCATGCTCTTGGTCTCGGGCTATTACATCATGGCCGTGATGATAGCGTTCTTCATGATGCGGTCCGGCGGCGACGACGGCGGACCTCTGGACGACATTTCGCCCCTGAGCCATTCGAGGAAGCTGATGGTCATCGCCTACCTGGCCATGATGGCCCTCACCCTTGTCGCCCTTTTCCCCTTCTAGCCCGCGTAAGGTATCGTCGAGCACCCGTGGGTAATAACCAGGGTGCGCTTTCCCCTGCGCCTCTCGTACACCTTCTTCAGGGCGTCGTTCGCAGTCCTCTCCACGTTGAAACCGAGGGGTTTAGCGAGGTAATTGGGCAGCGCCGAGACCAGGACGACCTCGTTCCTCCTCAGCGTCGTCTTGATCAGGTACACCGCCCGCGCTCCTAGCATGTACCTCCGCCTGAGCTCGCTCAGGGTGTCGACCTGCGAGAGGGTCTCCAGGCCGCCCGCGCCGAGCCCCTCGACACACTCGGCGAGCAGGATGATGGTCGCCCCCTTCTTCGTGATGGAGGACACGCTTTCGAGCGCCCACACCGAGTTGTAGAAGTCGAAGTCGAACCTGCCCCCGCCGGCGCTGACGATGATCACGTCGGCGTTCTCCTCGGCTTTCACCCTGTACGAGTCGCCGAGCTCCGTTACCGCCTTTTCCCAGGATTTTTCGAGGTTACCCGAGCACGCTGTTACAAGTTCGCCCCAGCCGTTCGTCACAAGGTTGACCGCCAGGTCTACTTTCGCCAAAAGCGCGGTCTCCATGCTGTCCGAGTGAACAGGGTTACCTTCTACCACCCCGGGGGCGATCTCCCTGCCGAGTGATGCGCTGCGGCTCTGAGCAATGGTCTTCTGCCCGGAGAGGGCTGGGAGGACGGAGCTCTGGGCCCCCCTGAGACCTGTGAAATGGTCTACCATGACCTCGCCGACAGCGATCCGGATGTCTGCTTCGACGAACCTGTTGCATACTTCGACCTCCGTGCCCGTGGAGGTCTTCCCGAGGGGTGCGAGGTTTTCGGCCGCTCGGCTGTGCTCTATTACGTTGAGGCCTTGCACGCCGCCATGAGATCGAATTGTATTCAAAAGGTCCGGGTTGCTCAGTTCTCTGAGGCCGTTCCCGACGACGATCGAGATGTCGCTGGTCGGTAGATCGTTTCTGCGTAGGGTTTCAAGGATGGCGGAGACGGCGGATGTGGCCAGGGGAGGGGCCATGGTGCCGTCGATTGCCACGGCGATCCTGGCTCCTGGCTTGGCTAGGTCTTCGAGTCTTTTAGATTCAATGGGTTCGCGCAGGGACTCGATTATCGTTCTCCGTGGGTCGGGCGAGGGCTGCCCTTTGACGGGCTCGACGGTGCCGAGGAGGTTCCGAAGGGGAACGCTGACATAGACCTCGGTCTTGCCGTAGGGGAGCCAGCACTCGACCATGACGCTCAGATACGTTAGCCTGCAACCCGCTTATTTCACTTACCATGGAAGGAAAACGGGATTAACTTCAGCCCCTTGGCAGCCTCTCCTCGCAACGCTTTATTAGCAGGTTCGCGACCCTGTTCACCCTCTCCTCTACTTCTGCCTGGGACTGGCCGCTCGCCGATATCCAGAGCCTTATCCCGGACTCACCATAGGGCTTCACCATCGACTTGATATAGACCCCCGGGACGTCCTTCATGACGTCGTCTATGATGGGGGCCAGCGTCGACTCGTCCCTTAGGGGGAGGTATATGACCTCCTCGGCGAAGGCCCCCTCGACCCTGCTCTTAAGGAGGGAGAGGAGCTGGTTGTCAAAGATCCACATGAGCTCGCCCGGCACGCCCGGGAGGCTGATGATCTGTGCCCCCTCGGCGTCAAGCACTACGCCGGGGGCGCCGCCGACCCTGTTGTCCAGTGGTCGAGCCCCCTTGGGGAGCACCGCCATCTTCTGTCTGGCCTCGGTGATCTCCGAGGTCTCTATGACGCCCCTCTTGTACAGGTCGCTGTACTGCCTCGTTACGATCTCAAGCGCCTCGTCGTTCAGCTGTAGCGGCAGGTCGAAGGCCATGGCGACGCCCATGAGGGTCTTGTCGTCGTGGGTGGGGCCGAGGCCGCCGGTGGTGAAAACGAGGTCGCAGCCGTTGGAGAAGAGCCACCTGAGGGCCCTCGATATCTCCTGGGCCACGTCCCTCACCGTCATCTTCTCCTTCACCTGAAGCTTCAACGCCTTCAGCTGGTTTATTATCCACTGGCTGTTCGTGTCGAGTACGAGGCCATCCAGAATCTCGTCGCCAACGACGAGGATGCCTATCTGGGTCGTCAAGGGGGAACCTCGTATATGGAATACCTGTTCTACGCATAAATTTTTGCGAATCGTTATTAGAGGGATCAAGGAGAAACACGGCAGAGGCTTCCTTTAGCAAGGCTTAAATTATCAAGTGAGTTGATGAATGCGTTCTGGGAGGATCCACATGGCTTGTACCGTTGTCGTCGACGGCTTCTTCGGGGATGGGGGGAAGGGGAAGATCGTCTCGTACCTCGCCGTTGCGGACGACGTCACCGTCTGTGCGAGGGGGGGCGTCGGGCCTAACGCCGGCCATACGGTCGTAAAGGAAGGGGTTACCTACAAGCTCAGGATGGTGCCGTGCGGATTCGTCAATCCGAGGACGAGGCTGCTAATTGGGCCAGGCGTCACCGTGAACCCCGAGGTGCTGCTAAAGGAGGTTGATGAGCTCGGCGTCGAGGACAGGCTGGGCCTCGATCCTCAGTGCGCCATCATAGAACCGAGGCACATCGAGGAGGACAGGAGGGGGCACCTCAAGGAGAAGATAGGGACCACCGGGACGGGGACCGGGCCCTGCAACGCCGACAGAGCCCTGAGGGTCGCAAAGATGGCGAGGGAGGTACCAGAGTTCAAGGGCTTCATCACGGATGTCCCCGCCGAACTTAATGACGCCCTCGAAATGGAAGAGCCTGTCCTTCTGGAGGGCACGCAGGGGACGTACATAAGCCTCTACCATGGGACCTACCCATACGTTACCTCGAACGACGTGTGCGCATCCGCGATATGCTCCGATGTCGGAGTGGGACCCACAAGGGTCGACGAAGTCGTACTCGTGTTGAAATCCTATGTGACGAGGGTCGGGGCAGGGTATCTGGCCGGGGAGGTAAGCATGGATGAGGCCAAGAGGCTTGGCTGGGACGAGTATGGCACTGTCACAGGAAGGCAGAGGAGGGCCGCCCCGTTCAACTTCGAGCTCGCTAAGAGGGCCGTGATGCTCAACGGCGCTACGCAGATAGCCCTTACAAAGTTGGATATCCTATACCCGGAATGCAGTGGAGCCAGCGACTTCGGGGACCTCGACCAGGAGGCGGTTGCCTTCGTCGAGAAGATCGAGGACCATGTGGGCATACCGGTCACCCTGATAGGCACGGGTCCTGGAGTAAAGGAGATAATCGACAGGAGATAGGGTTACTTCCACCACCGTGCGCGCCTCTTCGGCTGCGCCTCGAACTCTTTGGCTAGCTCCTCGATCAGCTCCCTCTGTCTTCTTGTAAGCTTCTCGGGGATTTGGACGGTGATGTGGACGAGCTGGTCCCCCTTACCGTAGCGGCTGGGCATCCCCTCACCCCTCATCCTGAGGATCGTCCCGCTCTGGGTTCCTGCGGGGACCTCCAGGGACTTCTCGCCCGTCAGGGTAGGGACTTCAATCGAGGTCCCAAGCGCAGCCTCCGGGAAGCTGATGTCGGCCTCGTATATGACATCCCTACCTCGCCTGATGAGGTAGGGGTGGGGTTTGATCCTTACGGTCACGTACAGGTCGCCCGGAGAGCCGCCGAATGGGCCATCCTCCCCTTGCCCCCTCAGGATGAGCTGCGTGCCGTCCTCTATGCCCTGGGGCACCTTGACGCTGAGGCGGGCCCAACCCTCCTCAAGGCCTCTGCCACGGCAGGCCCTGCAGGGCGTCTCAGCGGTCTGCCCCCTCCCCTCGCACTTGTCGCAGGTTGTGACCCTGATCATCTGGCCGAAGAGGGACTGGGTCCTTTGCTCTATCCTACCCCTCCCGTTGCACCTTGGGCATTTGACGAGGCTTGAGCCGGGCTCGGCCCCGGAGCCGTCGCACCTGCTGCACTTCTGGAGCCGGTTGAGGCTGATCTCCACCTCGGTGCCGGTTGCCGCCTGCTCGAGGCCAATCTCGACGCGGGTCTCCAGGTCGCTGCCCCGCCTCGGGCCGGTGCGTACCTGCTGGAAGTTGAACCCGAAGCCCCCGCCGAAGAACCGGCTGAATAGGTCCTCGAAGTTGAACCCGAACTCCGAGAAGATGTCCCTGAACCTGGCAGAGTTGAATATGTCCTCGGTCGAGTAGCGGCCGCTGATCCCGGCGTGGCCGAACATGTCGTACTGCTGCTTCTTCTCGGGGTCTGACAGGACTGCGTAAGCCTCGGAGAACTCCTTGAACTTCTCCTCCGCATCTGGCGACTTGTTCCTGTCGGGGTGGTACTTGAAGGCGAGCCCGCGGAAAGCCTTTTTGATGTCGTCTTGGGATGCGTTGCGGTCGACGCCCAGAACATCGTAGTAGTCCCGCTTACCCGACAAAATGTGCCACCCGCGTCCCTATCAAAGGCTTGAATCGTTCAACTACCTGAAAAATGTTTATAAAATGGCGTTCTCTATCCGTGTCCCTTGTCTTTATGTGGTATGTTCTATCTAATCATAGATGTATTCTAGCCTCGCAATCTGTGTGGAGAGGGTCTCGAGTAAGGTTTCGAGCCTTTTAATGAGGTTGTCTAGGTTCTTCTCGTGGTCCCTCAGCACCTTTATTATGAGGTCGAATGCGTCTAACTTCCCCTTCTTCTTTACCGTTGTATTTTACTTCCGTTGGACACGATGTTAATCGATTCCTGGCCTTGAAACCTTTGGATTTAATTTACTATCGTTGGAGAATTAGCTTTGTGGACCCAAAGGATGTACCCAAAAAAAATTGTAAATTGGGAGTTCACCTGACGCTGTGGGGATGCCACTTCTTCTGTACTTCGAGGGTCTTCTTCATCCCTGTCTTGTCCAGGTGCTCTACGATCTTCTCGAGGGGTGTGTGCTCTGCGATCTTCTCCTCCTGGTTAGCGAGCCTCAGCACGAGCCTGGCAAGTACCATGACCCCCTCCTGCATGTTTCGGGGATCCACCTTGTCCATCATATCCGCCGTGGTATGGCCCCACCCCCTACCCACGATCAGCCTCTGTGGTGAGGGCTCGGACCCCATTGTGATTGCGGGCACTCCCTGCATGTAGAAAGGCCAGTGGTCCGAAGCTGCGCCAGTCCCTATCCCTATCGGCATCTGATACCCGATCTCATCTCCGAACTTCTCCAGCTTCTTCTTGAGCTCCCGCGGCTGGTAGACGGAGAACGATGCGTGCTTCGTGCCGTCCTTGTTCGCCAGACCTCCGAGCTCGAGGTTGATCATGATGGCGACGTCCTTCATCTCATCCTTGTGCAGGTCGACGTAGCACGTGGAGCCTGTGACTCCGATTTCCTCGCATGCGAAGCAGATGAAACGTATGCTCCGCTTGAACTGCCCCTCGTACTTCCTCAGGATCCTGGCGAGCTCCATGGTGGCGACCGTACCGGAGAGGTTGTCCATTGCGCCCTGGGCGATGTCGTGTCCGTCAAAGTGGCCTCCAACCACGATCCACTCGTCCTTCTTCGTTGAGCCGGGCAGGTCTGCTAAGATGTTCGCGGACTCCGTGTTGGGTATGACCCCGCTCTCGTTCTTGATCCTTGCCTTCAGGGGTCTTCCCTTCGCCAGCCTCCGCATCAGGGAGCCGTTCTCGAGGCTGATCCCTACGCCTGAGATCTCCCCTCCCAACCTGTAGGCTGGCCTCAGGCTGCCTGTTGGAGGGAGCTGACCCGGGTTGTGGTTCATGAATATGAAGCCGACGGCGCCGTACTCGACAGCGTAGCCGTACTTCGTCCTCCTGTGGACCCTCTTGCCCGTTGGGCTAGTGGCGCTCGAGCAGAGGACGATCTTGCCCGTTACGTCGGACGGCTCTACGGCCTCGAACTCTTCTGGACTCCCTGTGCCGAGGTCTATCACCTCGGCCTCGACCTCTCCTCCCGGCGAGACGGCGAGGGATATGACCGGGAACTCCCTCTCGTATGGTTCGAGGACCTTCAGGGTCACCGGTCCCCTCTTCCAACCGTAGTATTTGAAGGGATCAGCGTGTGCGTTCTCGTACCCGTACTCCCTGAGCTTCGCCACGATGTACCCCTGGGCCTTCTTCTCGCTCTCTGTTCCGGCGAATCTGCTGCCGAGCTCGTCCGCCATGTAGTAGTGGTTCTCGCGCATCTCTTTGCCTTGCCAGATTTCTCCTATGATCTCCTTCTCGATTGCCAGAAGTTTCTCACTTAACATGGGAAACACTCGAATAATGTTCTTCCATCCAGATATTACGATTTCGATTGTTTACAATAAGATGGAAGAAAAATATGTGAAATGCAGGGCGTTAAGTTAGGCTACTTTTTCTTCTTCTCTTCGTCCACTACCTTGTACTCGGCGTCGACGGTCTTCTTCGCCTGCTCCTCTCCCGGAGGCTGCGGCTGCTGTGTGGCATGCTGCTGCGCCTGCTGCTGGGCCTGCTCAGCCGCAACCCTCTGGTACACAGCGGCCCCGGCCTCCTGTACCACCTTCCTCAGAGCCTCGATCTTGGCGTTGATGTCCGCCACTACTCCCGTCTTCAGCGCCTCCTTCAGGTCGTCGACGCCTCTCTGGATGTTGGTCTTCTGCTCATCAGTTAGCTTGTCACCTATCTCGCCGAGGGTCTTCTCGGTGGTGTAGATGAGGGAGTCCGCCGTGTTACGGGCCTCGGCCTCCTCCCTCGCCCTCTTGTCGGCTTCCGCGAACTGCTCCGCGTCCCTGACCATCCTGTCCTTCTCGTTCTGGCTCAGCTTCGTGGAAGCCGTTATGGTGATGCTCATCTCCTTGCCGGTGCCGAGGTCCTTGGCCGTCACGTCGAGGACCCCGTCGGTGTTGATGTCGAAGGTTACCTCGATCTGGGGGACCCCCCTCGGGGCGGGCGGGATCCCCGTAAGGTCGAACCGCCCCAGGCTGATGTTGTCCCTCGCCATCGTCCTCTCTCCCTGCAGGACGTGGATGGTGACGGCTGTCTGGAAGTCTGCGGCCGTGGTGAATGTCTGGGTCTGCTTCGTCGGGATGGTCGTGTTCCGCTCTATGACCCTTGTGTGGACTCCGCCCAGTGTCTCGACACCGAGGGAGAGCGGCGTGACGTCCAGGAGGACTATGTCAGATATCTCCCCGGCCAGGACAGCGCCCTGGATGGAGGCCCCTATCGCCACGCACTCCATGGGGTCAATGCCCCGCTCCGGCTTCTTCCCCACAGTCTCCTCGACGAACCTCTGGACCATCGGCATCTTCGTCTGGCCGCCGAAGAGGATGACCTTGTCTATCTGCTGGGGGGTGAGCTTCGCGTCCCTTATGGTCTGGAGGATGGGCTGCCTGATCTTCTCCACGATGGGGCTGGTCAGCTGCTCCAGCTTCGCGCGGGTGAGGGTCACGTGGAGGTTCTTGGGCCCGTCGGGGGCCATGGCGATGTAGGGGAGGTCGATGTCCGTGGTGATGAGGTTGGAGAGCTCGATCTTCGCCTTCTCTGAGGCCTCCTTGAGCCGGGCCATCGCCTGCAGGTCTCCCCTCAGGTCGAGGCCGGTCTCCCTCCTGAACTCCTCGATGACGTGGTCCATCACGGCCCTGTCGAGGTCGGTTCCACCAGTCTTTGTGTCTCCGCTCGTTGAAAGGACCTCGAAGACGCCGCCGCCGAAGTCCATCACCGTGGTGTCGTTGGTCCCACCGCCGAAGCTGAAGACCAGTATCTTCAGCTCCTGGTCGGTCTTGTCGATGCCGTAGGCGAGGGCGGCGGCGGTGGGTTCGTTCACTATCCTGGTGACCTTGAGCCCTGCGATTTCCCCGGCGTCTATGGTGGCCTGGCGCTGGTTGTCGTTGAAGTGGGCGGGGACGGTGATGACCCCTTTGGTGATCTTCTCCCCCAGATACGTCTCCGTGTCCCTCAGTATCTTCTGCAGTATGAAGGCGGATATCTGCTGTGGGGTGTAATCCTTCCCGTGGATCTTGACCTTCCTATCGGTCCCCATGAGGCGTTTGGCCTCGCGCACGGTGCCCTCGGGGTTGGTGACCGCCTGCCTGCGCGCTGGCTCCCCTACCAGTAGCTGTCCGTCTTTGGTCATGGCTACGACTGATGGGAACATCTTTCCCGCGACGGTCGGCCCCTCGGCGCTGGGGATTATTGTGGGCTTCCCGCCCATTACGACTGCCGCTGCCGAGTTGGTCGTCCCCAGGTCTATCCCCAGGATCTTCTCCCTCTTCTCCTCACTCATCTTCCGTTTCCTCTTGATCTTCCTTCGAGCCCGGGTTCCTCGCCACCTTCACCATGCTAGCCCTTAGCACTCGATCCTTAAACCTGTAACCCTTCCTGAACTCCTCTACGACGCTCCCGTCCGGGTGTTCCGCGGTCTCCTCCTCAAGGACGGCCTCGTGGAGGCGTGGGTCGAAGGGCTGCCCCAGCGCCTCTATCGGCGAGACGCCCTCGACCTCCATGAGCTTCGACAGCTTGTTCCTAACCATCTCGACGCCCTCGACGATGCTGCCTTTCGAGGTCTTCGCGGCTTTGATCGCGAGGTCCAGCTCGTCTAGGATGGGGAGCAGCTGCATGAGGAGCCTCCCGTTCGCCCGCACCAGCGCCTCGTCGATGTCCTTCTGGGTCCTCTTCTGGAGGTTCTCCAGGTCGGCCCTGGCGTACTTGAGCTGGTTCAGGTACCTCTCCACCCTTTTCCTCTCATCCTCGAGGGAGGCCTCTAGTCCAGCTACCTTCTCTTCCAGCTGTTTTTTTGTAGGCTTCGGAGACATGCTGAACCCTTCAGCTCGGTTATCGCCAACACACAATGAGACTGGGGTTTATTTTCTTTACGGAAATCGCGCCTTTAGGGTCTCGACCACTCTGTCGACCTGTTCGACTGCCGTTCCAATGTAGTTCTCAGGCTTCAGCCAGTCGTCCAAGTCCGCTTTGGTGACTATTTTACCCACCTCATCGTCTTCAAGCATTACATCTCGGAGGCTCCTCTTCTCGTCCCAGCACCTCATGGCAAGCCTCCGCATCACCTCGTGGGCCTGCTGGCGGCCTACTCCCTTCTTAACCAGTTCAAGCATGACTCTCTCAGTTAGGCAGAGGCCGAGGGTCAAGTCTAGGTTTCGACGGATGTTCTCGTGGTCAAAGACCAGACCCTGCATTATCGAGGTCATCTGCCTGAGGATGTAGTCGGTGAGGATGAAGCCCTCCGGTATGTTGATGCGCTCGAGGGACGAGTTGGAGATGTCCCTCTCGTGCTCCAGGGCTATGGTCTCGAGGGAGGAGACGACGCTCCCTCTTATCACCCGGGAGAGGCCGCAAACCCTCTCGGTACGGTTGGGGTTCCTCTTGTGAGGCATCGTGGAGGAGGGGCTCCTCACGGGCTCGGAGACCTCGGCGATCTCCGTCCTCTGCAGGTTCCTGATCTCCCTGCCGATCTTGTCCAGTGTGCCTGCGATGAGAGCCAGGTTGCACTGCATCTCGGCGTGGCGGTCCCTCTGCACTATCTGGTTCGAGATCATCACGGACTCGAGCCCGAGGCGTTCCATGGTCAGTCTCTGCACCTCGAAGCCCTTGTCACTGAAGCTGGCCATGGTGCCGATAGCTCCGTTCATCTTCCCGACCAGGACTCTTTTTCGCGTCTCTTCCAGCCGATCCAGATGCCTCGCTACCTCCGAAGCCCATAATGCAAACTTCATCCCGTAGGTCATGGGGAGGGCATGCTGCCCATGTGTCCTCCCGATGCAGACTGTCCCTTTGTGGACCTCCGCCTGGTCCAGCAGGACTGTTAATAGACGCAATAGGTCGTCCTCGATTATTGCTAGAGCTTCTCTGAGCTGGAGGGCTAGGGCTGTGTCCTCGATGTCGTAGCTCGTGGCGCCCAAGTGGATGTACTTTCCAGCGTCCCCATTGCAGATCTCTTCGAGGGCGTAGACCATGGCCAGGAGGTCGTGGTGGATCTCGTCCTCGATCTCCTTCACTCTCTCCAGCTTCACAAGCTCGACCTTCGCCTTCCTCTCGATCTCCTCCGCAGCCTCCAATGGTATCGTGCCGAGTTGAGCGTGGGCCCAGGCAAGGGCGGTTTCGACGTCGAGCCATTTCTGCAGCTTCGCCTTCTCGGTGAAGATCTGCCTCATTTCAGGGTAGAAGTACCTGAACTCTATCGGATGGACAGGCACCTGATCCCACCTCCCTAATGGTTGGTCGATGTCAAGATAAGCGTTCTCTGGATCCAGGGATTTTATACAATAAGGGATCGTAACAATCCATGAAAAAATGGGTTCGAATACTGCTTCGGATGTCTTTTGCTGAACACATCGTAGTCATCGCAATGTTTTTAGGTCACCTCTGTGGGGTTTCAGGTATTATTGGCAGGTCATTCCTTTGACGAAGTTTATTTTTATTAC
>Ga0209427_10003840_pt1 | contig 17555 bp, 14 predicted proteins | sample DeeMarSWOR136_30_FD_187465 | JGI IMG/M metagenome (GOLD analysis project Ga0209427, IMG submission 187465) | Marine sediment microbial communities from White Oak River estuary, North Carolina - WOR-1-36_30 (SPAdes) (version 2) | ecosystem: Environmental > Aquatic > Marine > Intertidal zone >...
CGTCATTTTATAATTGGATTTTCTTAAGATATGCATTTATGCCAATTGGAATAGGGTTGATTTTATTAGCTGTTTCCTTTTTCATCAATTCATGGCTAACTCTCATATTTATTGCTTTAAATGTTTATATAGCTTCAAAAGTTCTTGGATTAGCAACCACTGACAAAATTACTCTATTAAAAAACGAAGATAAGAATTATGAGACGGAAAATATTTACACCGAATTAAAAAGTGTAAATTCGAAAGGCACTGTTATTTTTATGGGTCATTGGGATTCTAAATCGCAAACCTTTCCCTCAACTATAAGAATTATTATAATATTAATAACACTAGTGGGTTGTCTCATAATTTTAGTTCTATATTTCATTCTTGCTATTATTGAATTAATATTTCCCTTTAATAATTTTATAATTGGTTCTGTTCTACTTTATTCTAGTATTGTTGTTACTATTATCGCTAATTTTAATTACTTCAATAAAACAGGGAATAATTCTCCAGGAGCATATGATAATGCAGCAGCAGTAGGAGTTATTATTGAGCTTGCTAGATATTTTAAAGAAAATCCACTTGAAAATATAGATCTTATATACCTTTGTACAAGTAGTGAAGAACTGAATCTAGGTGGGGCAAAATCCTTCATCCAGAACCACAAATATGAATTAGATAAAAAGAAAACATTTTTCATTAATCTTGATTTAGTAGGTGGCCATGAACTTATTAGACTAATAACCTCGTATGGAGTACCTAGAAAAACTTCTTCAAAAAAATTAAAAAAATTAATTCTCGAGAGTGGTGCGAGATTAAATATCAAAATAAAAGATATTTATCTACCCACAGGTGCATGGTCGGATTATATGCCAATTGTTCAGGAAGGTTTTGAGGCTTGTTGGATAAGTTCTCAACCTGGATTAAAATATGTACATACAAAGAAAGACAATATGAATTTAGTTTCGAAAGAAGGAATAAGTAATATCCTTCTTTTATGTGAAGACGTAGTAAATAAAATAAATGATGAATTAAATTTGTAATGAATCATTTGAAGTAATTTTCTTATTTTTGATAATGAAACTATAAGAAACTTTTAAGAAAGATTAAGCATAACTTAATTTTTACCCTAAAATTTATTTAATAAACATTGATTTTTTAAAAAATTAAAAGAGTTAAAGGAAGATGTTAACTCCAGAAGAAATGAAAGAAATTCTAAAAGAAAATGTCATTAATCTTAGGTTTCATGCTCGTGGTGGACAAGGAGGAGTTACAGCATCTAATTTATGTGTTGAAGCGTTTTATGGGTATGGTGTTTGTCAACCTTTATTTGGCGCAGAGCGTATGGGATCCCCAACAGAAAGTTATGTTAGACTTAGTGCAAATGAAGATTTAGTAAGAACTAATGAGCAAGTTTATGCTCCACACGCAGTTTCCGTACTGGATCCCTCTCTTTTAGGGGAGGTTGATGTAATAGCAGGACTAGCTCCTGGAGGGTGGCTCATTGTTAATACAACAATGGATCAGATTACTATTCAAGGGATTATTGGTCGAAAAGACATAAATATTGCTACAATAGATGCCTTAAATATTGCAATGGAAATTCTTGGCAGAAACATTACAAACACTATTATTTTAGGAGCCCTATTAAGAGTTGTTCCAATCTTTACTATTGATGATTTAGCAGATGCAATAATGCTTCGGTTTAAAGGTGAAATTGCTGGAAAAAATGTTGCTGCTATAAAACAGGCTTATGAAGAAACCTGTATATATGAAACCCCAGACGCTCCTGATATTGATTTTAGTATTGATACAAAAGTTCCTTGGCAACAAGTATATCCAGGATTACCCGGATTTAAAGAAATCGATGATGCTGGTGTATGGTATTGTGATGAAAAGGTTATAGAAATTGGGAGTAGGCAAGTAAATACGGGATCTTGGGGTGAATGGGATATAATTTGGGATGAAGAAAAATGTACTGATTGTGCCCAATGTTGGTATATATGTCCTGATTTTGCGATTATAAGGCAAAAAGGAGAAGATGGTTTATGGCATATGAAAGGAATAGACCAATTTCATTGTAAATCCTGTCAGAATTGCCTTGAAGTTTGCCCAGTTGAAGCTATTAGCAAAAGATTAAAACAAGGTCCGGCTGCATGTGCCGCACCTGAATAAAGGAGGTATATATTATGAGTATAGAACCGATGAGAATATTTTTTAAAGAAGTTAAAGAACCTATCGAAACGACAATGATAGGAAATTATGCTGTTGCTGGTGGAGTGACTCAAACAGACCCTGATGTTATTTGTGCATTTCCAATTACCCCTCAAACACAATCAGTAGAAGGATTATCTGATGTTGTTCATCATGGACGATTAAAAGCAGCTTTTGTAAATGTAGAATCAGAATTAGCTGCAATAAGTTTTTCAACTGCAGCATGTGCCGCAGGAGCAAGAGCTTTTACAGCGACAGCAAGTCAAGGCTATCTATTAATGACTGAAGCACTTCCAATGGCTGTAGGATGGAGACTGCCTCTAACAATGATGATTTCTGCCAGAGCTTTTAATTCACCTAATTTATCTATCTGGAATTCTTGGGAATTTACCCAAGTTAATTCTGAACTTGGTTGGAATATAATTGTATCTGAAAATGTTCAAGAAACATATGATGCAGCAATCCTCTCGGTTATGATTTCAGAGGAATCATTATTTCCAACTATTTTTGTACATGATGGTTTTATAATTTCTCATTCAGTTCAGAAATTAACATTAATCCCAGATGAGACCGTTAGAAGAATGACTCCTAAAAAACCGAGACACACTATTGATCCTTCAAAACCAGGAACCTGGGGAGGTATTGTTACTCCTTCTTATTTTATGGAAGGACGAGCAAATTTAGAAGAAGCTAAAGAACCTGTTTTAAGCCAAATGATTGATGTGTTCAAAAAATTTAAAGTAGAAACTGGAAGAGAATATAATCTGATTGAAACATATAATTTGGATAACTCATCTAAAACAGCATTTTGTACAATGGGTTCTGTTAGTGGAAATATTATTAGTTGGATGACAAAAAACAAAGATATAGGTTTAATTAAAATTAGAGCATATCGCCCTTTTCCACATGAACAATTACGGAAAATAGTAGAAGATTATAATTTAGAAAAATTAATTCTTTTAGAGAAAAGTGATTCACTCAACGGGATGCTACCACCATTTTCAATGTCCATCGCATCTGCTCTGTATCCAATAGGTACTCTTTTTAGAAGCTTTATCGTTGGGTTAGGAGGAAGAGACGTTACCCGAGATGAGTTTGATGTTGCAAAAAAGAAAATGGAGTCAGTAACTGATATGAGGGGACAATTATATCAATATCTTGGAGTAAGAGAAACTAAACAAAAAATTTTAGGGGTGAATCTATAAATGTCAAAGCCGGAGAGAAATATCATCAATTTTGATGATATCTTAGCTAGAAAGGAAAAATGTAATGTTTTATTTTTCAACTATGATAATGAAGCTTTTATGAATACAGGTATTCAAGAAAGTGGAGGCACACCTCCCTATGCGTCTACAACAACAGGTCCAGCAGGAGAAAAAATTCCAGGCAAAATAGGGGTAAAACAAGATTTAGTGACTCCATTTGCCTTCTATGGGACTATGAAACTCTTCTTAGCCACAGTAAATCCTGCATATCCAAATGACTTTATGGGTAAAGTTGCTGATGCACTTAAGTCAAATGGTTCTGCTTTTATTCAAGCATATTCTGATTGTATGAGAGGTTGGAGACATGGAGCCTCTGATGCCCTGAAGATATCCAAATTAGCTACTGATTGCGGATATTGGCCTCTTTATACTATAAGAGTAGAAGATGGTGTCCCTGTATTTACGTATTTTCGTGGATTAGATATTGATAAAGATAAATTTGTTGAATACCTTAAATCAATGGGAAAATTTAGGCATCTATTTAAACCTAAGTTCATGGAGAAAGAGATTGATGAAATCATTTACTTAACAGTACAACGTAATAATAAACTAAAAGGACTTATTGAAAAATTTGGAGCAGAAAAAGTTATTGATGTCTATAGAGTTAATAGAAAGAATTTACAACCACAAACTCACTTACAACCTGGTCATGGATTATGTCCTGGTTGCGGGGCTGGAATGGTATTGAACCAAATGGCAACCGCCGCAACCGCCGTTACTGATAAGAATATAATTTACGTAAATAATACAAGTTGCTCAGAGGTTTCAACATCAAAAGATAATGTAACTTCTTGGAATGTTCCTTGGGTTCACCATTTATTTGAATCTGGTGCTACTGTTGCTGAGGCTATCTCAACCGCAAAAAAGATCATGAAAACAAAAGGTCTGTATAATCAAGAGATACCTTGGGTTATTCATATAGGAGGGGATGGCTCTACATATGACATAGGATTTCAATTTCTCAAAGCAGCACTTATTAGAACTAGTAGTTTTGTTGAAATGAATGAGTATTTGAAAAATCAAAAATAAATTTTTTATTATTAATTTTGATTTTAAAAAAATTCTTTCTTTTTTGATAAAAAAATAAAAAAAATTAGATTACATTATTATAATAATCATAATGCTAATCTCCTTCTCTTAGCTTTTTATGCTTAATTTTAGCATCAAGATTATTGAAATTTAAAATTTTTTTTTAATTAAAAAAATAACCTAGATTATGTTGAATTAAAAGTGAATTATACTTGAATATTAAATAGAATTAGTAAAAAAATAATTTCAGAATAAAATAATAAATATATTTTTAATTTAATTTCGCTTAAATAGACTTGATTAATCCATGAAAATTAAAGATATATTAAATCTTCCATCTGTTTTGATTATACTTTTCTGTATTAGTCCTATTTTTGAAATTATCCTCTATTTTAATATAATTATAGATTATTATAATGGATATTTACCACTTATTATTTTATCTACTTCAATAATTTTGTCCATATTGATCTTAATCCTTATACATTTAGAGAAACTCTTTTTTCTCCAAATCTATCTCTCAATGATTATATTTAGTTTAAATTTAGGAATGTTAATATATTTTACAATCCTCATTCGAGACCTTTGGTCATGGAATAGTGTGCTAAGAGGAATACCTGAATTAGAATTAGCAAGTATAGTATGTATTTTTTGTGCTATCCCCACCATTTTACTATCTTATTTTCAAATTGAATCGAGAAAACATATGAAATTTTCAATAGAGGAATTAAAAAGTAAAATTAAACTTAATTACTTACGATTAGGGACATTATTGGCTTATTTTCCGATTATCGCAGGGATCTTATACTCAATGACCGTAATGCCCGCTCTTGCATACATATCGTGGAACATTTTTAAAATATGGCCCGGGATTGATTTCATGGCTGCTTCGATCATTGATATCGAATATACTACGAATTTTCCTATATCTGCACTCTTTTGGATCGAACTTATTATCTTTATATGCGGTTTTGGTTTATTTTTGCATGGATTTATCCATTTAGTAAAAGCAAGAAAAAGGAAAATTGCTATTGCCCAAACAGGGCTTTATAAATACATTCGACATCCTCAAAATTTAGGTATAATTATATTTTCTTTTCCCTTTTGCTTATATGTACCATTTCTCGATGATTCTGGAATAAAGGTGGGAGATATTTTTTCTTGGATGTTATTTTGTGTATTGATAATTATCTATTCTGATATCGAAGAAATTCAAATGTTAAAAAAGCATCCAGAGGATTATAGCCTTTATAGGGTAAATACAGGTTTTTTTATTCTAAAAATCATCATAAATCAAAAAGAGAGATCTAAGTTAGAAATAAAAAATTATCTATTTCGTTGGATTTCCTTTATTGGAGGATACATCCTCTTAATTTCAGTTCTTACTTTAATATTTAGTAATTTCCCTCTGTTATATATTAGATATATTAGTTAGATTTTGACTTATCAGAAAAATTTTATCTAGAAATAAATAAACTTTTTGATTAAGAAAATCAGATTTATCAACAAATTTTTGAAAAATCAAAAATAAAATTATTTTATTAATTTTTTTTCTTTCTATTATTTTGCATTAAAAAAATAATTAGAAAACCACTCTTTAAAATCTTTTAGGAAGGAATTGTCAGTTTTCTTAAATTTAGGATTGTTAAACCATTTAAAATATTGTAGATTAATACTTGAATTATTACTATCAACAAAGTAATTATTGAAAGAATTTTCATAATCATATAATTTTAAACTGTTTATTTCAGCGATATCGGTTTTTTGAAAAACAGAAACAATTATGGAATCAATCATATAGTTTTTTCTCCTTTTTTTTGTTATCAATTTAATTTACCATGTAATATGCACTCTTTAGACATTGCTCAGCACTATCTACAATTGAATTTATAATATCTGAGACACTTTCAATTTCTTCTACTAATCCGCAACTCTGTCCTAAGAGGATAATACCATTATTAACATCTCCCTTGTATGCTTTCTCTAATTTTAACACACTATCTCTTATTACTGAAATAGAAGTTTCTTCTGCTCTTTTTTCTTCTTTATTTAATACAACAGTAGCATTTTCAGCATAATTATTCTTCAATACTCTTGCGGGTCCAAAAACTCCTGTAATTAATATAGTATCAGATACTGTTGAATTTTTGACTTCATTCTTATAATTTTCATGAAATTCACATTCCTTTGATGCTATGAGTCTTGTTCCCATAGCTATTGCCCCTGCACCCATAGCTAAAGCTGAGGCTAATCCTTCTCCGGTAGCATAGCCCCCACAAGCAATAATAGGAATTTCTGGAATTGCTTGTCTAATTTGTTGTAAGAGAATTAATGTACTTGCATTTTCATAAGATTGATGCCCTCCACCTTCATGTCCGGTTGCAACAATCCCATCAACACCGTCTTTTATTACTTTTTTAGCTAGTATTAAAGAGGGTACTACATGAAAATGTTTGATATTCGATGTTTCTTTCAGTGCCTTGAAATACTTGTTATATAATATTTTTGGAGATCCTGCACTAGTAATTAAATAGGTACATTGCTCCTTGATTTTAGGATTATCCATTATAAATTTTGGAATTTGTCTACATAGTTTGATCGCATCAGGTTGTAAAGCAGCAGTTCTGATGTTTAACCCAAACGGTTTATCAGTATATTCTACTACTGCTTTCATACTTTCTTTAATTTGATTTACTGTAATACCTTCGCTTAATGTTACATGACTTAAAACACCTAAACCTCCAGCTTCAGAGACTGCAATTGTTAATTTGGTTGTGTAAAAAGGTCCCATAGGTGCAGCAATTATTGGATGTTTAATACCTAACATTTGAGTTATATTTGTTTTTATTACCATTTTTTCCAACCATTTCTTATTAAAAATTTCTTTATATTTTATTAAATGAATATCGATTCAGTGCAATATATGCTTGACTTAATAGATATCTAGTTGAATAATTTGCATCATATATAAGTTTAACCAATACGTCAATATTAGTATAATGTGTATAGTTAGTAAGAGCTTTCTAGGGAATCTTTAAGCAATAAAAAAGTTTTCCAAATAAATTGAAAATTTGAATGAATCTTCATTCAAGATCAAATTAGGAGTAGTATTTTATTTAATCCGCTCTATTTAACAAAAGTAATAAGAATTAATAAATCAATAATCTAAAATTAATTCATTAAATTTTTTATTTCTAAAAGTTTATGTTTTCCCATGGCAGTTTTTATTGAAATAAAATATCCCATCTACACAGTTATTATTAATAACCCTGAAGTTAAAAATGCTGTAGATAATTCCACTGCGAAAGAACTTGCCAAAGCTTTTCAAAAATTTGAAAGTGATGATAAAGCAGAAATTGCAGTGTTATGGGGGGCTAATGGAATATTTTGTTCTGGAGCAAACTTAAAAACGATTAGTGAGGGTTATGGAAATCGAATTGGAAAAAAAGGTAACGGTCCGATGGGTCCTACAAGGATGAGATTATCCAAACCTGTCATTGCAGCAGTAGCAGGATATGCTGTCGCGGGAGGTCTTGAATTAGCGCTATGGTGCGATTTTCGAGTGGTAGAAAAAAGTGCAATATTTGGTGTTTTCTGTCGTAGGTTTGGTGTCCCCCTAATAGATGGTGGAACAGTTCGTTTACCTCGACTAATCGGTTTAAGTAGAGCATTAGATATGATCCTTACAGGGCGCCCTATAACTGCAGATGAAGCGTATTCATGGGGTCTTGCTAATCGAATTGTTGAGGATGGTCAATCAAGACAAGAAGCAGAAAATTTAGGGAGAGAGATAGCTAAATTTCCAAAAATCTGTATGAGAAATGATCGAATGTCAACTTATGATCAATATGGTTTGAAAGTAGCTGATGCCATGGCAATAGAATTTGAATATGGTTTGAAAACTTTAGAAAGTGGTGAATTCTTAAAAGGCAGCAAGGAATTTTTCCAAGGAAAGGGAAAACATGGATCGTTTAATGATTAAGAAATTGTTTTAAATATTTTAGAATTATTTATTCTGGTGATATTATGATCAAATTTGATGAGTTTAAAGTTAAAACTCAAGAACGGGAAGTATTAATTGATATTACAAATAAAGTTAATGATATAGTTAGAAATTATGAAATAGAACAAGGTGTATGTCGAGTATTTGTGCCACATACTACAGCTGGAGTAACAATCAATGAAAATGCAGATCCTTCTGTTATTAAAGATATAAGCAATTACTTAACCAAACTTATTCCAAAGGGTGGAGGATTAGGATATATGTACAGACATGGTGAAGGAAATTCTGATGCACATATTAAATGTACGTTGACAGGTCATTCGGTTGATATCTTAATCCATAATAATAGATTAATGTTAGGAACTTGGCAAGGAATCATGTTCGCAGAATATGATGGACCACGGAATCGTAAAGTTTATGTGCAAATTCAAGGAGAATAGGAAATCTCTATAAATTTAAAAAGTTATAATTATCCTTCAAAATATGAGTTCATTCAATTCTTTTCTATTAGTAATTTTTTAATATTTTCTTGTTCTTAAACTTTAAATAATAAAGTGTTTAATCTTCCCATGCAATTCAAATAAAATTTTTTAATAAAAAATTGCAATAAAAGTAAAAGGTAGAAAAAAATGAGTGAAATGAAAGAAGTAAAACCAGGAGTTACATGGCAACACTTGGTGGTAACTGCTCTTGCTACAGGAGATGCAGCCCTTTTAGCAATATATGCAGTAATAATTGCCCCAGTAGCACCATTTCCAGGAGTTTCGGGGTTATATTTAGCAGCAGCTATTTATGTTCCACTGAGTTTATGGCTAGGTATGTGGGGATGTATTGCGGGTTATTTTTCATGTGTGATTCTTGGTTTTGTATCTACTCCTTTTGGTGCTGTAAGTTTTATATGGTCATTAGCAGATTTAGTAGAAGGATTAATTCCATTGGTTGCATTTAGGATATTTAAAGCAGATGTAGACATTGGAAAGGATTTAAAAAGAAAAAATGAGTTATATATTCTTCTTGCTATTCTTGTAGCAAATCTAATTGTAGCAGCGTTTGCTACTGCATTGGTTATACCGATTCTTTGGTTAATCACTTTAATAATAGCTATTATTCTTATAGTGATTATGTATTTCTTAAATCCATCCAAATCATGGCTATTATACGTTATTTTCGGAATTTTTGGTGCCGCTCTCGGTTCTGCATTAATAGGAATTGCTGTTCCAATAGCATTTGGATTTGGAAGCTGGGACGCATTTTGGATTGGTGTAATTGGATGGTTTGCTGGTGATTTAATTGTATTATCTGCAATAGCAACACCTATGATGGTTTATTTAACAGGTAAGATCAAAGAAACTTCTATTTATGTAGAGGGCTGGTTTTCGTAAATCTCTGAGGTGAAAATAATCTCAACTCTATCTAAAACTTTTTTTTCTTATATTCCCTCAACCTCAATAATGGTTAAAATTCATCCAGTGACTAAATTAGCATTAGTCTTTATTTTGAGTGTTATTTCTCTCGTACTTCCAAATATTTTAGATGTGATTTATCTTCTTTTATTTGATTTTATTTTAATAATACTAACTAAAGTTCCAATCTTTTCTAAGGGTTTCAGAAAAGCAATAATAGCATTTCTATTAGCAAATCTATCAATTTTTATAGCTTGGTTTTTTTTTTCCCATGAATCGGGAAATATTACTATTTTTGAAGTCAATATTGTTTTAATAAAGGATAAATGGATTTGGCATATTTTAATAACAGATCAAACGATTTACAAGGCAGCTAATATTTCTCTTCGAGCCATTACCATGTTTTTTTTAATGTTATTTATGTTTGTATCAATATCAGATCGGGATTTAATCCACGGCCTACGCTCCATTAAATTTCCATTTTCAGTTTGCTTAGTGATAAGTATGACATTTCGAGGCTTATCAATGTTTCAACAAGAATATTTCGTAGTAAAGGAAGCAATGATGACACGTGGAGTTGAATTCGAAAAAACATCCATACCGAAAAAAATTAAAAATTTCATTTCAATTTTCATTGTTTTAATAATATTAATGTTCAAACGAACAGAAGAGATGTCTGCTTCAATTGAAGCAAGAGGAATTCCTTTACGTCAAAAAAAACGTACTGTTTATCACTATTATCCTATGAAAATGAGAGATTATTTGATAATATTTTTATTAATTTCCTTTTTTATATATTCAATCTATTTGCGGATTGTTGGTGGAAGTTTTTTATATTCAATTATAGGATTATTTATGTGAGTATTATTGAAACCAATCATTGAATTTAAAGATTTTTCGTGGAAATATAAGGCATCTAAAGACTTAGTTCTTAAATCTATTAATTTAAAAATTTATAGAAATGAATTTATAGGGATTATGGGCCCTACAGGTGCAGGAAAATCTACTTTATGCTCTTGTATGAATGGTCTCATTCCTTTAAGAAGTCGAGGCTGGATTAAAGGAACTGTTGAAGTTTCAGGAATGGATACTCAAAAAGAAAAAATGGCAGATTTAGGGAAGAAAGTTGGTTTAGTGTTTCAGGATCCAGAAGCTCAATTTGTAATGATGACTGTTGAAGATGAAATTGCTATAGGTTTAGAAACTTTATGTTTAAATCGTGAAGAAATCAGAGAAAGGATTGATTGGGCTCTTAAGTTAGTTGGATTAGAAGGATACGGAAATAAAGCACCAGATGAACTCTCTGGTGGCCAAAAACAACGAATAGCTATAGCTTCAATTATGGCAATGAGACCTGAAATCCTGATTTTAGATGAACCTACATCAGATCTTGATCCAGATGGAAAACGGGAAATTTTTGAATTGTTAGAATCAATTCGGAATGAATTTCAACTTACAATAATACTAGTAAGCCATGAAACAAAAAAGATTTTTCAATTTTGTAATCGAGTTGTAATTCTTGAAGAAGGGGAAATTAAATTTAATGGTGAAACTTCTCAACTTGTTCAAAATGAAGTTTTATTCAAAGAAATAGGGCTCTATTATCCTATAGATACATTAAATTATATACAAACCTTAGAAAATAGTAAATGCGATGAATCTCAAAATACTCCAATAATTGAAATTTCTAATTTGTATTATACTTATCCGAATCAGACTGAAGCTTTAAAAAATATAAATTTAAAAGTTTTTCACAACGAATTTTTGGCTATTATAGGTAAAAATGGATCTGGTAAAACCACATTAATAAAACATTTTAATGGCCTTTTTAAACCTCAAAAAGGTATTGTTCGATTAAAAAATAAGCCTATTACGGAATACAGTATCTCTAAAATTTCTCAAATCATAGGGTATTGTTATCAAAATCCAGATCATCAACTTTTTAAAAACACTATAAGAGAGGAAATTGAATATGGCTTAAAAAATCTCAAATTTTCTAATGATGAAATTGAAAAACGTCATGATGAGATCGTCGATCTCTTAGATTTGAAGAAATTTGAAGAAATCTATAAATCTACATTTTATTTAAGTAAAGGAGTACGCCAAAGATTAGCATTAGCATCAGTTTTAGTATTAAAACCAGAAATCCTAATAATTGATGAACCTACTACTGGTCAAGATTATCGTATGATTGAAGAATTCATGAAAATTCTTGAAGAGCTTCATAGTCATACTTGTACAGTAATTATTGTAACTCATGATCCACGAGTAATAGCAAAATATTCTAGAAGTGTAATTATTCTTGATGATGGTGAGTTAATTGGTAAGTTCCCAACAAAAGAATTTCTTAAAGATAAGGAACTACAAAAAATAGCAGCATATACACCACCATAAACTTGGAAATACTTATAGAATTAATAAAATATCTTTAAAGCTTAAACTTTATGAAAATAATACCGATCGTATGTTAAATCTATTTTATTAGTTGAATCATCTATAAAAAATTGTACTTTTATTTCTTGGTTTGGATAAACAACAGGAACGTAAAATTTTAATTCATCAAAATTCTCAATAACAAGAGGTAATGTTGTTGGTTTAGGTTCAATTGGATCTTCAAGTTTTAAGTATAAAATCCCATTAGTTAGAGTAATTTCCATTGTTTGAATCTCTTTATACGTTTTGTATTTCCCAGTTAGTGATTTTAATTTTTTATGAACATTCAAAAATGGAGCTGCCTTATTGATATCTTCATTTAAGAGAATTCCGAGTACTTTACGAGCAATAGCTCCGAGAACACTTGAAGCATCACAATTTGCTCCTACAATAACACCCATCTTTTCTTCTGGAATAATTGCTAAATATGCTGAGGAAGTTGCTACATTTCCACCATGTTGTATTAATCGGTGACCAAGAAATCTTTCAGATACCCAACCCAAGCAATACCAAGCATCTTCAGCACCATAGGGGGTCCTTATATAAGGTTTCCACATTTCTTCTATTGAAGATTTTTGCAGTATCTCTGAATCTTGAAATTTTCCACCTTGAATCAACATAATAATATAGTTCTGCATTTCTTTAGCAGAGGTTAACAAACCTCCAGGTGCATAAATAAACTTATCAAATGGGTGATCAGAGGTTTTGAAAGGTTTAGATTCTTCAGAAGGAAGATATCCTGTTAATATATTTTTATCTTTTTGAAAATCTTCTCTTAAATATATGGATCTATTCATTTTAAGAGGCATTAAGATGTAATTCTTAATATATTCATAATATTCAATGCCAGTTATATTTTCTATGATTAAACCCGCACATGTAAACATATCGTTATTATAGAAAAAATATTTACCAGGTTTGTCAAATATTTCTGAAGTTGCATTATTCATGTGAAGTAAGAAATCATTTACACTACTCATAGGAATAATAGTACCAAATGATCCTAATTGTCTTGCTATTGCTATAATATTACCATCTAATTCAGGAATGCCAGAAGAATGGGATAGCATGTGACAAATTTTTATTGGATTCGAATCGTCTCCTAATTTTAGGTTTAAATACTTATTTACTAGGTCTTGAAGGTCGATTTTTCCCTGTTCAACTAATTGCATTATTGCAATCGTACTAAATGATTTTGATATTGAACCAATTCCAAATAATGTGTCCTCTGTGAAAGGAAGATTCTTTTCCAAATTTCTTGCTCCAAATCCTTTAGCATAAAATGGTTTATCATCTTTAACTATTCCAATAGCAAATCCCGGGATTTTAAATTCCCTCATTAATTCTGATATTTCTTGTTCAAGCATTTCAATTTGAGATATACTCATTTTACTCACATTTGAAAAGAATTACTTAATATTAAGATAACAACTTTTTTATCAATTTTCAATGGAAGGAAATATCAATATTTATTAATATTGCTTTAGATACAATTCTGTAAAGAAATATGATATTCAACCCTATCTAACCATTCATAGACTAAAGAATTAAATAAATTTTCTTGTTCGATTTGTAGATTATGCCCTGCTTGATCTAATATAGCGAACGTGGCTCTTGGATAACTTTCTATAATATTCCATGAATCTCGATAACCTACAGAAACATCTTGTCTGCCCAGTAAAAATAATGTAGGTTTATCAAAGTTTTTTAGTAAATGATCTACATTGAAAGAGAAAGGATAACCTGTTTGGGATAATTTATTCAAAAATTCATTATCTGCAATTTTTAAGCCAGATTGGACTTCATCTCTATATCTTTCCCAGATCTTTTGGCTCTGAATTACTAAAGAATTTTCTACTTCTTCGGCATCAGAAGGACTTAAACTTGAAACTAAATTAGAATCTTTTTTTAGAGGAATAAAATCTTTAGGTAAAGCTCGTCTATCTAGTTGAGGGATTATAAGAGGGCAAATAAATAACACACCATCTATAAAATCAAATCTTTTATAAATAAGACCTCTTGCTAAATAAGATCCATAAGATTCACTAGCAATTATAAATTTTTTATTCGGAATAATTTTGTCAATAAATTTGATAATAACATCTAACATCTGATCTGAATTTTTTAACCATTCTGGTCCGGGAGTTTTTCCCATACCTGGTAAATCAAAATAAATACGACTATAATAATCTCTTTTTTCAAAAATAGGTTCCATACATCCTTGCATGAGACGATGATCTGGAGTAAATCCATGAATCATAAGAATTGGATATCCTTCACCGTATATTTCATAATAAATTTTTATGTTTTCAAGTTCGCAATCCATTATATAATCAATAATATTGAGTTTATATTATGAAAATTCTTTATGTAAAAAAAAAATTTAGTTGAAGAGATTAAATCTTTTCTTTTTCTAATCTCTCTATTCTTTCTTCATGCATGATTTTTAATTGTTTTTGTTGTTCAACGAAAATCCTATAATTTATTGGGAAGAATTTAAAAACCAAAATTGCTAGTAAGGCTCCAAGAAGAGGTACGAATCCTACCAACGCTTTAAGACCTAAAAGCGCTCTTGGTGATTGGGTTTCTGATGCTGAATCAAAGCCCGTTAATATTCCGACAATTATTAAAGTTATTCCCGAAAAAACTAATGATAATCTAGCAATTAATGTTAAAATTCCATTGTATGATGCTTCCCGTCTTTTATTAGTCTTTAATTCATCATAATCTATTGCTGCACTTATAGCGGGTTCAGTCATAAGCATACCAGCAGCTCCGAAACCAGGAAAAATTGTAATAAAAATTAATATAAGAAAATCATTGATAAGAAACAATGGCCATATTCCTATAGAAAAAATAATCATTGCAAGGAGTAATCCGTATTTTGGTCCTCTTTTAGCATACATATATCTCCAAAAAGGTACGCTTATGAGGATTCCTAATGCTACTCCGGCAGCAGCAAAACCTACTAAAGCTTCATCTACTTCAAGAATAAATTTAGCATATAATGGAATAACCATTATAGTTAATCCAAAACAATAATCTAGTATGGTATAGGTTAAAGCAATTATTATAAATGGTTTGTTACTAAGAGTCTTTTTAAGTGCAGTAAATATTGGTAAGGGTTCATCAATTTGATATTCTTCCCTTTCTTTTGAACCAAGAAGAGAAAGTAGCATTGTTATAGGGATAAAAATTCCCATTAATAATCCTGCAAATTCCCATCCTATGGCATCTGCAATCAGGGGAGGAACTAATATACCGATAAATGATGATATGAAAGCTATTGTGTCTTTTATAGCAACAACAGTAGCCCTTTCTCCTTCTTCTTCATACATTTCGGTATATAAAGCCGACCATCCCGTCATACATAGTGAAAATCCAAAATCGAATATAAATAGCATAAGTAGGGCATGTAAGAATATAAAAATTTGCTCTGAACTTGAATAAGGTACCCACCAGAGAAAGATAAATCCAATTGTGAAAGGAATTGTCCCAATTACTATATAAGGAACACGACGCCCCCATTTAGTCTTTTTCTTATCCATATAAAATCCAATTAGAGGGTCATTTATCGCATTCCAAATTCCGTAAATTAACCAAACCCAACCTGAAAGAGCTAGATCAAGATGTGGTCCATATGTAGCTGTAACATAAAAAAATACAAAAAAAGCAGAAATCATATTATAAGGAAGTGCGGAGGGTACAGCTCCTAATGAGTAAAAAAGATGGCCCAAACGTGAATGTACTTTATCTTTATTGTCCTTTTTTGGTTTATTCATAATAATCCTTGTTTTCTTTTTTTTAGATTTAATTTAATCTTAATTTAAGATTTATTTGAAGATAATAATAAAATTTTTTAATTGCATTAACTCCTGTATATTCTAAAAAATTTATTGATCTTCTTCGATAATCTCTAAACCTAAAATTTTGGCACCAATTATGAAAAGTTCCTTCCAATCTCCAATAAAAGTAACTCTATGCCATCCAAAAGTTTCCCAGTCATAATTTTTCATAATTTTTTCTACATTGCTTTTTACTAACATTTTTGAAACGCATCCTTTTTCATCAACAATATTATCGATAATAATTCCTTGTCTAATTGATATTTTCTTCTTAAAAACACTTATTTTTATAGTTGTAACAATTTCACCAATGGGGAATTTTACACAGGGAGATGCACCTAAATAATGGGTTTCACCATGAAAAACAATTTCATATGGACTTGACGGACCATTAATTCCATAAAGTTTATTTGGAGCTACACAGTGCATATATGTAATTTGTTCATTGATAAAGTCAAGAGTATGGTTAGATACAAAACCGGGCCGTCCAACTAAGTATAATCCGAAAAGGAAACTTACTGTTGAATCCATATCAGATTCGCATATACCATAAATTCCTTCATTACTCAATTCGAAATAGGCCATACAAGGGTAAGCTGGCAATATTCCTGTTAATAAGAAAGTTCCGCAATCAGGAGTAAAAATATCGATATTTCTATCGTGCATGATTTTTTTAAAAGCAAGATATAATTTTGCAGAATTTATTATTGTCTTTTTTGATGGTTCTACTTTTAATGCGTCTTTAATCCATTTATCAGCAATATTAGTAGCTTTCTCCTGATTTGTTTTATTATAATATTCAAGTATTTCATTTGGATCTCCTCTTATCATTTCTATCTCAAAAATTTCTTTCAAATTTTTCCTGTATTTTGTTTCATCCATCCTCCACTGATGTGCTTGATCTTTACCAACTGTATCAGTATAAAATTCAAACTGCTTATCACCACTCATTTTTCCAACTTGTTCAAGAAATTCGGGATGATTTTTTATTATGGATTTGCGTTCTGGATTGAATAATCCTAATATGACATCCCAATTCATTTTGATTTCATCACTTGCATAAACCAAGACTCTCTTACCCCTTAAGCTTACTAAATTAATCAATGCTTCAATTGGTTTTTCAAAATCTTCAATTTTTTGTGAAGATATTGGAAATACTTGATAATTTTTATCTTTAATTCTCGAATGAATTTTAGTAAATGTATGATCTCCTCCATATATATAATTAGCAAGAACAACAGGTCTTTTACTTTCGATAAATTCAATACCAGCTTGGACTATTCCAGGATCTCCATAATGACCTATGGTAAAGATAATGATCCCATTTACTTTTGAGATATTTTCTTTAATTCTATCAATTAGCACTTTATCATAAAAT
>Ga0209427_10003841_pt1 | contig 17547 bp, 15 predicted proteins | sample DeeMarSWOR136_30_FD_187465 | JGI IMG/M metagenome (GOLD analysis project Ga0209427, IMG submission 187465) | Marine sediment microbial communities from White Oak River estuary, North Carolina - WOR-1-36_30 (SPAdes) (version 2) | ecosystem: Environmental > Aquatic > Marine > Intertidal zone >...
TGATGTTTCCCCGATTCAACATATCATGTTCCTTGGCCTTGAGGCCGGTGAGCTGCTACTCTATGTCCCATATGATGGCTCTACAGATGTGAGCCACGACCTTAGAGCCGCTCTTCTCAGGGCGGTTATGCATTTCTCTGGTGATGACATACGATCAATCCGTTGGTCTAACTTCATGTACGTTTTTGAGCCAGGCGAGATATCGATTGCAATAATGGGACTCAAGGTTGGGTACGATGAGGAGCTCTATAGAGACAAACTGCTGAAGATGCTCTCCGGATTTGAGAGGGAGTACAGGTTGGCTATTAGACAAGACACGGGCGATATTCGTCGTTACAAGAACTTCGCTCTTGCAGTTATCTCCGAGATGCCGCTTGTGAAAATCGCCCTCGATTTAGTTCCGAAGTCCAAGGACGGTGGGGATCCGATACCTTGGCGAGTAGGAGAGGTTGACGTGAAGCTTGAGATTCTCCAACAGAGTGCCAATGGAAAGCGCACAATCCGCGAGATAATCGAGCTGACTCAAATGCCCCAGGAAGAGGTCATCGCCCTAACCTCAATTCTTGCGTATTTTGAGTGGATTGAGCTGACTTAGAGCTTCAACTTTCCAACAACCTTGCCGGGCGGCACAACAAAGTCACAATCGAAGTACTGCCCCAGCATGATTGAATCTATCTTTACGGCGCTGAAATCATCCTGGGGGCCGCTCTTAATCTCAATATCAACGTCGCCTGATCTACCGTCATGCACGTTGATAGTCAGGTATGCCGCTGTAACTTCCGCAATGTCGTGAGATTCGCCCGACGCACTCGGTATTACCTTGAAATTGATGTTGGGTCCGCTGTCTATCCATGCTCCTTCCTCATCAAGTAGGCAACTCGCCTTTATTAGAGGGTGCCCGTTCCTGACCACTGAGGCCTCAACCCGATTCTTCTTCAAGGTCAATGATATGTCTGCGTTCTTCCGGGCATACCCCCATATCTCCCGTCCTGAGGCTAAGGCAATGTCCGTATCGACATAAACGTGAGAGAAATACGCTCCAACCTCTTCTTCGCCAGTAATCTGGTTGTCAAACAGGCATTGGACTATCAATGCGGCCTCCTTGAAGGTCCCGATTTCCTTGCAGGGATGTTCACCAAAGAAGAGAGCGGCCAGAGGCATTTGTGAGGGACTTAGAGGCGCGGGAAGCATCTTCTTCACAGAGCTTTCTGATGGATTGAACATGGCAAGGAGTACCCTCGAGTTCTTGTAATGGTAGGGGGGTTCAGGGTAGAATGGACTTGCCAAGGGAGTACTGAACTTCTTCGGCACCGGGAGCACCTTCATTTGTGGTAATAGTTGCTATTATTGAATCTGTCGGGGTTCCAGAAGGCGACTGCCTCATTCATTCTCGAGTACGCATTTCTGGAGAGTGACTTGCCGCTTATGCAGGTTCCTTCCCTACTGGAGAGGTCTGTCACTCAGATACGGCGTAGGATATGTTGACCTTCGGCGTGGGAAGAATCAACACGTCCTTTCAGACGTTCATAGTCCCGCTTTCTTGAATATCAGAGGCCAAACGAAGATGCCCAGGAAAACGACGATGAAGTACCGTAGGGTTCTGAGCCAAATCTCGGCAGTCGGTAGAATCATGGCGAGGCCAAGCATTGCTCCCAACACTAGAATCACGCCGATTGCTATGCGAACGACAGCGCTGGCACTTCTGAACTCAGATACTGACTCGAAGTTCACATATCTCTGTTCCAGTGGCACGGCAATTCCTAGGCCCATGATTATACCACCGTAGGCTCCGAAATTATCCCCAGGCGGGAAAGGTAGAATTGAGCTAACAAGTGTGACAATGAATCCGAAGACGAAGAGTGCCAACCAAAGGTACTGTGACTTGTACCTTGATGCAAAGTCCGTTACTGAACTCTCGAATCGGAGTATCACAACTACCATCAGAATCCCAATCCCCCACCCTAGTAGGACGTCTCCAAGGTAGTGAACGCCTAGGTATACTCTCGAGATACCAATCAAGAACACGAGGATAGTGGAAACAAGCAACATCCACCATCTTCTCAACTTCCCAGAAAGCCAACCATAGAATGCCGCTGAATTCTGCGCGTGTCCACTTGGCGTGCTGTAGTTTGTTGCCTCCACACCTTCATACCAGTAGTCATTCGGTGGTGTGTTCGAAGGTCTCGGGTTCGCTATCACATACTTCAACCAATAGTTGACGAAGATTGAAACAATCATCACCAACGAAGTTAGGATTGCTTCTCTCTTTCCGAAAGTCCAGTATGCGGCGAAGATAACTGCAACATATGCGGGGATATCCCCAACATCGCTGATAATCTTGAAGAATTCTCCCGCCCAAGGTAGGAGGTCTCGTAGGAATAGTGTGATGTTCGGGTCAAAGAGCATGATGCAAGCCTCTCGAAGCAGATGACAGCTCTACGAAATGAGAGTAAAAAGAGTACCGACGAATCCGCTCCCAATAGACCACCATCTCTTTATCAGAATCTTAATAGAACGCCGTATCACTTGAAGTTCTAGTGGAGAGATGGACTATGGTCCTAGAAACCTTGGAGCCGAAACTTGTCTGGGAGATTTTTGAGAACGTGTTCATAAAGACTCCCCGCGAATCCAAGAAGGAAGAGAAGATACGAGCGAAGATTAAGGAGTGGGTTCTTGAGCAGTCTGTAGCTAGGGAGTTGGACATCACAGTCAATGAAGACTCAACTGGGAACCTGCTGATCAAGAAGCCACCCACCAAAGGAATGGAGTCAGCACAACCAATCCTTCTCCAAGGTCACATGGACATGGTCTGCGAAACCGACCGCGAAGGAGGGTTTGATTTCGAGAACGAACCCATCCCAGTTCGTATACAGGACAACGGTGAATGGGTGGAGGCAGACGGCACTACGCTGGGTGGTGACAATGGAATCGGACTCTCACTAGCGATGGCTCTCTTGGTTGACCCGAAGGTGGCTCACGGTCCTATCGAGATTCTTGCTACAGTCGACGAGGAAACTGGTCTAGTTGGTGCCTTTGGTCTTGACATTGAAGCGCTTGGCTTGACGAGCAAACTGATGATCAACCTCGACTCGGAGGAAATCGGATCCATAACCATAGGGTCAGCCGGAGGCGGCGACCTGCTATTCGAGAAGACACTGGCGCGAATGGAACCCGGGGGCCCGATGACATTCTTTGAAATCACCATTTCAGGGCTGTTTGGAGGTCACTCAGGAGTGGACATCCACCTCCCACGTGGCAATGCGAACAGGCTGCTAGCTAGAATTCTATCGAAGCTACTCGCGGAAATGGGTGTTATGTTGAGAGAGTGGAATGGAGGCAGCAAACCAAACGCAATTCCACGTGATTCCGTTGCCAGTTTTGGAGTATCTGCAGATAGGGCTGCAAGGGCTGAGGATATTCTAGTATCCGAACGCGATTCGATTCTGGCTTATTACAGGAATCCGGCCTCGGGACCAGACGCGCTTGAGCCCAACCTTGAGATTAAGTGGACAAATACCGATGAAGGACCTTGTATCTCCGTTGATGATACCGCCAAGATCATTCGGACAGTTTATTCAACGCCGCATGGTCCGGTACGGTTCTCTCCAGATGTAGAGGGTTTGGTCGAAACCTCCAACAACCTAGCAATCATCAATACCACCGACGATGCCATCACCATCCATCTGTCTCCAAGAGGAAGCAGGGATGGTGAACTGCAGGCACTTCGGCGTTCTCTTGCAGACCTTGGACGACTTGGTGGCTGGGAGGTTACAATGAGACCGACCTATCCCGGCTGGGCGCCTGACCCACATGGCCCATTCTTGCAGTTTGTGAGGAAACACTATGAGAAAGTGCTTGGCAGGAGTGTTGCTGTTGAGGCGATACACGCAGGACTTGAGTGTGGGATTGTGGGAGCAAAGATTCCTGGTATCCAGATTGTGTCAATAGGTCCAGGCCTCATGAACGCGCATACTCCTGACGAGAAACTGAGGATTGCTGATGTAGGAGTCCTCTATGACGTACTGAAATCCATTCTGGAGGATATCAAGAGCTTATAATCATCAGCTACAGCCCTCCAAGACCAAGTGTTTCAATCTTCTTCTTGGAGGGTTTCCCCGTTTTCCGGCTCCACACTCGAAACTTGTACCATGTGTCTAGCTGCTCCTCTACATTCGGCACGTGACCTTCAGTCGCACCCTCAAGCGGCCTCAAGACAATCTCTGGCAGCTTCTCGTTATTGACATCATACCCAAGCTTGAGGTTGAACAGCCGCATCATCGTGAAGATTCGCTCGCCGGTGAGCGCAAGCTCCTCTACAGTGAAGTCCCACCCCGTCACCAGCTTCAGCAACTCTGTCAGCTGCTCAACAATCAAGGGAAAGAAGTTGCATATGAGCGCTGAGTTTGTCAGACACCTCCAGTTCTGATGTCTGGCAGTTATCTCCGCCTCGTTGTCAAATCTGTGGTTGCTTTCAATGCCAAGAGACTCATTGATCTGACCCATTTGTACCGTATACATGTCTGCAGTCATATGGCACGCACCACGTGGAGATGTGGCGTAACCCGCAGCCAGCCCTGAGAAGCCTCTCGGATCATGCATTGGTAGTTCTAGGCCGTTGACTTGAGCCGCCAGATTCTCAACTCCGAACTTTGCTCCAAACGCCCTCGAACCTTCCCCTAACAAATCCCCCACGCCTTCTCGTCGTGCAATCTTGTCCAACATAGTCAGTGCTGAGTCGATTTCACCCCACTTCGGACTTAGTCCATCGAGATCATCAGAGGATATCTTCCCCTCATTGTAGAGATAGTACGCGAAAGCTATTGTATTTCCGCTAGTAATCGTGTCAAGGCCAAGAAGGGCCAGTTGCTTATTTGCAAACGCCAAGGCTTCTAGGTTATCATTTAGAAGGAGAGAACCCCATGACCCCGTAACTTCATACTCAGGCCCTGCGAATTTTCCTGTTGCATACTTTCCTTCCTTCACTTCTATTACCCTGCCGCAGGCAAAGGGGCATCTATAGCAAGCGGATTTCCCGACAAGTATTGTCTCACGAACGGTGGTCCCGCTCAGATTATATGAATCGAAGTCCGGGACTGTATAGTATCCTGCCGGAAGAGAGCCGTACATCCCGCTCGCCATATCCGTATAACCTGCAGTACCCAGCTCGGTATACATCAGGACTGTGGGGTCATCCATTGCATAATCAGTTGTTTCCTTTGCGTACTGCTGAAGCATTGCGGCATCCGCTACAGGGACCTTTCTGTCAGTGCCATGTACAACGATAGCCTTCAATCTCTTGGAGCCCATCACGGCCCCTAGTCCAGCACGTCCGGCTGCCCTATAGTGGTCCACAATGATGTTAGCGAATTTCACTTGATTTTCTCCGGCTATTCCTATTCTGGCCACTCCCGGTTGACGTAGCCCAGTTTCCTTTTTCAGCAGTTCCCAGGTGTCCTCTGTATTCTTCCCCCAAACGTGTTCTGCACCTCTGACTTCGACATTTGAGTTGTCAACGAATAGATAGACCGGCCTGTCAGCGGCGCCTTGGAGAAGGATGCCATCATATCCCGCGAACTTGATGTCAGCACCAAGATGACCTCCGACCGTGCTGTGAGCCCACAGTCCAGTCAATGGGGACCTAGAGCACACTGAAGTCTTACTTCCTGTCGGGACCATCGTTCCGGAGAAGGGGCCTGTTAGGAAAAGCAATGGGTTCTCAGGACCAAGTGGGTCTGTAGCAGCATTTACCATATCATACAGAATGCGTGCCGCTAGTCCGGCGCCACCTATGAATTGACGAGCCATCTTGGGATCGATGGGTATTTCCGAAATCTCACCCGAGCTCAAGTCTACTCTGAGTATTCTACCGCGGTAGCCATGCATTGTCCTCATTCCGTCAGAAATCGATTGGAGTGCCTTCAAACATGTATTCGTATATTCTCCGTATTATCCCCGAGTCCGTGTTTCGAGGATTCATCGATATGGCGGCATCCATCATCGCGTACTGTACAAGCTTGTCAATACTGGCCTTGAACGCCTTCTTGGTGACTTTGGCAGCCTTCATGTTTGTAGGGCTCCCAATCCTCTCCATTAGTTCACGTATGGCCTGAGCAAACTTTCTCGAAACATGTTCGTGCCTCTTTCCAGAGATACCTATTAGACTGGCAAGCTCGGCGTAATTTCGGCCTGCTTCCGGTTCTCCCCTGCAGCTGTATTCGATTGTATATGGAAGAGCCATTCCCACGGAAAGGCCATGCTGGAGTCTGAGTACAGAGCCCATACTGTGGCCCAGTGAATGTGCAAGAGCGGCTTGAGCGTTACCAAATGCCATCCCTGCTAGAGTGGCTGCAACAAGCATCTTCTCTCTAGCTTCGAGATCTTCAGGATCATCGACTGACTTGGGAAGCCACTCAAAAACCATCTTGACGGCCTTCATTGAGCATCCATCTGAGATGTCGTTCTTCCAAGATGATACGTATCCTTCTACAGCGTGAGTCAGTGCATCCATGCCCGTGTATGCGGTGAGGTTCTTCGGAAGGTCCTTCACGAACATAGGTTCCAAGATTGCAATATCAGGAGTCAACTCAGGGTTTAGTGTCCCAAACTTGCGTCCAGTTTCGTCCTCTCGAATCACAATGGCCCTGGTCACCTCTGAGCCTGTACCTGCGGTCGTAGGAATGCATACGAGCTTTGCCTTCTTTTTTACTCCAAGCTCATCAAACGGTGTGAGGGCGGTCAAGTCCATGTCAGACTTGGCATAGAGCACCCATGCGGCCTTTGCTGTGTCCATGACACTGCCCCCTCCAATGGCAATAATGGTATCGGCACCGAAGCTCCTGAGGCCTTCTGCCGCCTGACGGACAGTTGATATCCGTGGGTCCGGTTCTGCACAGTCCCAGACCGCCACACTCCATTGATTGTCGGCAAGTATCTGAGTTACCCTATCCACAATACCCAGCTTGTTTATCACAGGATCCGTGATTATGAAGGCACTCTCACCATCTAGAAGCTCCAACTCCTCTATCGAATCCTGACCAAAGATTACTCTTGGTATGTCGAACTGCCATGACATCTGACCTCACCTAATCGCAAGTCGTCTAACTAGTACGCGAAACAATCAGACAGACTGTGAACACCCTCTTATTTGTGCCGTCCTACTACTCTGAGAGCACGCTGCGAGGGAGAGCGTCAACTATCTCAGAGGCCTCTTTCACAATACTGTCGATAACATCCTGCACGCTTGGGAGGTCATCGATTCTTCCAGATACCTCTCCACCAAACATCAATGCTGTGTCTGCCTTTGAATCGATGAGGTCGTCGAATCCAGTTCTTTCCAGTCTGAGGATTTCCTCGTTTGAGTCCAGAGGCTCCCCAAGATAGAACCGAGGAAGGTCCTGAAGAGTCCGTTCGACAATCTCCTCGGCTCTCCTGTTCCTAAGGAATCTCATCGGACCAAAGAGACCTCTTGCCACGAGCGTCTGTCGCTCCTCTCTTTCAATGATTGCCTGTTTCCAGATCGGTTCGAACTCTGCTTCCTTCGTTGCTATGAATCTCGTGCCCATCTGAATTCCCTTTGCACCAAGGCACAACGCAGCCGCAAAGGTTGCACCATCGCAGAACCCTCCTGCCGCTACCACCGGTGGCTCCACAGCCTTTGTCACGGCTGGAACCAGAACCATGGAGTGAACAGGGTCCCAGGAAACGTGAGCTCCTCCTTCATGACCCGAGGCCACGATGATGTCGGCTCCTGCTTTCTCTGCCTTCTTCGCATGGTAGACCGAAGGAACCACGTGAATCCAGATCAGTCCTTGTTTCTTCAATTCTGCCCACGGCGTAGGATTCCCGGCTGATGTGACGACAACACGAAGTGATCTTTCAATATCTGAATTGCTCTTTCGTGATTCTAGTACCTGTTCTGCAAACATCTGAGAGGCAAGAATGAACTCAGCAGCGACAGGAATATTCACACCGAATACCCCTTTCTTTCCCCTGACACTCTTTGTCACAGCCTCAATCGATTTCTGAAGAATCACAGCCGGAGGGTCAGTACCAAACATCCTGACCGCATCAACAGGTGCGGCCTCAGGTAACAAGGTTGCCGCCATTCCTATGCTACTAATCATGCCAAGAGCTCCCGCGTTCGAAACAGCAGCGGCAAGGTCCTCTGTCTTATACGGGCCCATGCCTCCTTGCAGTATTGGATGCTTGATTCCGATTATGTCACAAATCTCTGTTCTGACGAGTGCCATATCGAACCGCTTACTCCAACGTCGATTTAAGTCTGTCATCTGGTTTCTTTGGCGGAAGTGCGAGCCCTAAGTTGTAACGAGGAGTATCAGATTTGATTGTTGCGAGGGAGCTCCTAGGCGGTAGCAGGAATGCTTTATGGTCTGTGGGATACGGTCTGACTCATGAGCCCCTCTGAAGCGCATGCAAGACTATTCGTCTGGGAACCTTGTAGGTACTTTGGTAGTGGCTTCAACGAGTTCTGCCGCAGCTTTCGTGTAGCGCATTATCTTCCCCATGTCATTGCCCTTGCCCAGCCTGAATTTCCTCTGCATGAGTCCTTTGATTGGATCAATCTTCTTGGCAAAGAGGAGTCTCCAGTTCTTCGCCGGGCCTGAGTACGTGAACTCGGCTACCTCATCCGGCCCTGCCATTCTGGCACCCCGGCACTTTCCATGCCATAAATCCATGTAGAATCGGACAGTTTCGTCCAGAGTCTCATCGGCCTCAATCTCAAATACGAAGTCGCCTTCCCAATCATGGGCTGCATCTTCGTACGCCTTGCTGGCGTTAAGGATTTCCCTGTATTTTGCAAGCCACTCCTCAGATGGAAAGAGCAATCGCTCATCGTCAGTCATACGATAGTCACCACTTAGCGTTCGGTCCTTCAACCCACTGAAAAGGATTGTGTCAAGAGAAACGTGTTCACGGAACCTCAAGCAGAGGTAAATCAAGCGCTTCAGCCAACTGTGATAGTTCATGTAGTTTCCCTATGGTACTAAGACCATGTGAGTCACTTCCCAAGGTGAACTTGCATCCATAGTTTCGTGCCATCTCCAGGAAGCCCTCAAAGACTGGTTCATACCTCAGGCTCAGTTCTACTGCAACTTCGTTGTCCGCCAAGGCCTTGGCAACCTTTTCTCCGTGCTGTTTCCGGAACGAAGTGAGATATCCATCCCAATGACCGAGAATGTCAAAGCTCTGTGTCGCTGCAGCTTTTGCCACTGCTGACGACCATAGGAACGAATCCGAGCCCCAGTGAACTGAACCGATTACGAGGTTGAACTGGTCGAGCCCTCCCGCCACGGGAGCCAAGGTTCCGTCGGACATAATGTCCACTTCAGCTCCCTCAAGGACCTTCAGTTTCGGATAATGATCGGTGATATTATCTAGCAGCCTTCGTCGCTCTTCAATGAGTCCGATTCCTCCTTTTCTAGAGCCAAGCGAGGGCCAAAAATGATCAACTATGGCAATGATGTCCAATCGCATACCGGAAGCATGCCTGATGATATTCTCCACGGATGCGTGACCGTCAGAGAAATCCGAGTGAATATGAAGATCAGTCCGATTGCCCGGCATTGTGTTATGTGACTCAGTTCCTGATATAACTAGTATGTCGGCGAGAATCTTGAGTCTGAACCGCCAGTTGCTGAAACAATGCGGGGATGCCAGCTATTATTTACTACATCTCCCCAGTACAAAGTGAGACCATAGGTCTCAGTCAGAGGTGATCTGAAGGCAGCCTGGTGGGTTTTTGATTCAGGAGGAGCCATTTTCTTGACCCTAACATTGCGTTCTTCTCCTTTGCAACTTGGACTCGCATCCCCACGATTCTAAGGACCAAGGCGCCAGGACCCCAGATTCTGGAGGTGAGATAGCTATGGCCCACAATGCCTTGTGGTAGCTTGCCTCTACCTCTGACATAAGTGTACTTGAATTCTTGAGAGCAGCCAATGAGTCTAGCTCAGGTGCTCAGTAATTGAGAGAAACTGCAGTTCAAAAAGAGGGGCGGCCGTGCAGTCTGCACGGCCTGTGAAGGAGGAGATATCGTTCCCGACTGGAAGGAAACAACCCGGAGTCTACCTCCGAAAGGAGACTCGATACAGTTCTGTCCTTACACCAGCCTTGAATCGATTGTACTGTTCAGGCCAATCTTTGACGTGCTTGTTGTTCTTCTTTGCCAATGCCAATTACTTACACCACGAATGGAGTAGTCACAAATGGATATCAATTGGCGTGAACTTGGTGGCTCAGTAAGGGCTACTCTCAGACGAGTTTTGAGACAATTCCCGAAGTAGTCAGTTCGGAAACCGGCTGCTACATCGGAGATGCGCCAAGAGGGTGTCAGCGCGCTCCCACGTCTGAGGACCGGTGATGTGATTGCAGAGGTAGAAGAAGGCGTGCAGTGAAGTTGACAACTTGCATCACATCACCTCTGGAGGAGCTGCGCTGACAATAGTACTAGGTGCCAACCTAAGTCTTCTTTTCATGACTGTGAAACTTGAAGGAATCAAGGTGGAGGACACGAACATCATCTCCTTCATGCCATCACTATCGTCAGCAGAAGACTTAGCCAATAACTGATACTAACATAGAGTGCGAACCATCTTCTTGACTGGTGATCGCTTGGATAGTGAATCTGCCAGATTCTCCTTCCTACGAACAGGAAGATGGCATACAGGGCTAGTATGATGGGCATTACTACAGCAACCAGCTGAAGTAAATCCAGACCCGGGAAGTTGACTCCTGTGACTACCATGATGCCATACTGGATGGAGCCACCAAGTCCGAGACTCAAACCCTGCGCGAACAAGCCAAGGATGGCTCTCGAAGTCATGAGCATGGACGTGGTCAAGTAGAAGAGCGATGGGACAAAGGACTCTCGCACTGTACGGAATCCAAGTGGCAGCAAGAAGACCAAGCCAACAATGGCTGACATTAGAAGCATCCCTTGAACGCGAGATTCAAAGAAGACCGGGTTGTCAGTTATTGTGTCTGTGAAGAAGACCCAGCTCCACGGATCATGGAAGACTGGCGCATTAGCGGGCGGAAGAGGTATTGCTCCATACCACGGCAACGAACCCACCCACCCTGCGTCGAAGAGGTTCAAGAACGCAACACTGCTCCAAGTCCTAGCAATTCCAGTACTGCCTTGGCTTACGTGCAATGAAAGGTCGCTCATGACATGATAGAACTCAGCTACAAAGCTGCCTAAAACGAATAGACCAATAGCCAGGTACACGAGATACAGCCTGAGTTTGAGCTGTCTTCTCAGATACTCTCTGTATCCATCCGGAGAGTCTTCCTTCTGAGGATTGAGAGGGCCGATGTTCGGTCCCACGATGGTATAGGATAGGTATCTTCGAATTCTGCTCCCGGTTCCGTTCTTGAGTGAGGGATAAAGAAGCACAAACAAAGACACCAATAGGATTGGCAACGCAAAAGCGAGCAGGATTGCTTGGAAACTCGTCAATTCGAGGATGAACATTGTCCCTAGTCCCTCCTTCTGTATTTGTCTGAGGACCCTCTTCTGGGCACTTGCTTCAGTTTCATGTTCCAGTACGCTCCTGCAAGTAGAGCGGGTACTGGGATTACTATTAATAACGACAGTGTGACCGAGTCAATAGTTGAAACTGTTGAAGCGGTCCCGTCAATGGCGGCTGGGATAATGTACTCGAACAACATTGCTGTTTGAGGATATAGCTCATAGGCCGGCACGCTGGATGTGAACACAACAACCATGTCGAAACTCGGTACTGCAAAGATGAACTGACCCGCATATCCTTGAGCAGAATACACATTTGCCACGTCAGTTGGGTTTGTCCACCATTGGTATCCATATCCACTGTACTCATTGAATATGAAACTGGTCTGGGTTGACTTCTCAACCCACTCCGCGGACAGAATCTGCTCATCGTCCCAGGTGCCATTTTTCAGGAAGAGATACCCGAACTTGGCCATGTCTTGTGGTCGCATTGAAAGGCCTCCACCTGCAGCGTAGTACCCATTCTGGTCCGTGGACCAATGCACATCGTAATCCGATATCCCGAGCGGTTCAAAGAGATGCTCAAATGCGAATTCATACAGCGTCTGTCCTGAGGTGATGGCAACTATCGCTCCAAGAAGATGCGAACCACCCGAGTTGTAGGTCCAGGACTCCCCAGGATGATATGCCATCGGGCGGTCGAGAACGTACTGTATCGCATCACTGCTTTGAAACATGTCCGTGACGTCATTTCCATACTCGCCGTAAGGCAGAGTCCATTCATCCCATTCTAGACCTGATGTCATGGTTAGGAGATGCTCTATAGTGATGCTTTGTTTCCGGCTGTCGAGATTGGCGATGGTACGATTCGGGAAGTAGTCGATCATCTTGTCGTCAACACTCCCAATAAGCCCCTCTTGGATCGCTATTCCCATCAGGGCCGACGTGAAGCTCTTAGTGCAGGAGTGAATTGAATGCTTTGTGTCAGCGGTGTAGAGCGAGCTGAGATACTCTTCAAAGACCAGGTGGCCGTGTCTCACAACTAGGACTGAGTCGATGTCAACATCATTGACACGGATGTAATCCATCATATCTCCGAGTCTGTTGGAGTCAATGCCTTGGTCTTCAGGTGTTGAGATTGACCACTCATCAGTTGGCCAGATTCCAGTTGACATCGATAGAGATTGGATGCCACTTGCACTTGTCACCTGAGGGTCTGAATCAACCAAGGCATAAGATATGCCGCAAAGGGATACGACCAACACTAGTTCCATTATGAAGAGTGATAGTGATAGAGTTCGAACTCGTGATTGGTGTTTTGTCAAGCTCACGTCATCACTTCCAGAAAGTGTATCCATGCAGTTGCGGTTGGATAACTGATTTGGAGTGGTTGTACTTCTGAGGCGTGTCCAACCTCATTCTCTGCGGCCTCTTCTTGAACAACGACTCTCGTCCACCCATCCCGGGGTAGTAGAGTCTTGATAGCAGGAGGCGAGGATCAGGTCGTGTGACACGTCTTATGCGACGACCTGCATACCTCATGGAACTCCCCCCACAATGTGGCAGAGTGCCGTGTGTGCTGACGACTCACAGAATACCGTGGGCAGACTTGAAACGCAGCATTCCAAAGTCGTCAGCGCCGTGGATGAAACTGGGAAGGTAACCGCAAAAATGGTCGTCTTCGCAGGCACCTCTGTTACACCTCATTTTGATTCCTTTCTGTGCCATTGGAGGAATCGGTGCCACTCTTCTTGAATGCGGCTACACTCAGTACTCTCATCCAGTGCAAGGCGGCGAAGGATTCTCGTGACCTCGCTTTGAATGTAGGGTGGAAGAGAACTACCTTCCAATCCATAGATCCTCTTGTTGATGGCATCTTCGCAGACAGTCATTGCCCTGAGAAGATCCAGAGCGTGCTCCATCTTTTGAGGAGGTATCTCGATACCGTACTCAGCTAGACCTTGGATGACCATTCTCCATCGGTCCTCGGGAGTTTCTTCAACCTTCTGTGGGACTGGCTCAGGGGCCACCACCCTCGCTACACCGAGTTGATACTCTCTTGCTGAGGCACGATAGTATCGTTGAACGATTCCGGTCGTGGTCTTTTGAGTTCTCACCTGCTTGATCAGGCCAGCCTTCTTCAGTCGCTCTACGTGATGAAGAATAGTGCCCGGTTTCCTTTTGAGGGCCACAGCCAACTCTTTGACAGTCATCGGCTTTGTGCCGAGTTGGCGGATTATGCTGGCACGAAGAGGATCCAAGAGTAGCTTGATCTTCTTCTTGTCTGATAGGACTTCAATGTCCCTTATTGGCGCGGACTTTCCTGAGTTCAATTCATAGCCCCCCATCTTTCTAAGTCATTCTGAGTTTCCTCGACGAGTGGCTCTTCATCTTCATCACTACTCAGCAACAAGTAGGCACGACTCTGAGAGATGGCCATAGCTGGGATGAGGATGAACAGTAGGAACAGACTCACTATCACAGGGTAGAACCCTAGAGATCCTGCCACAATCTCAACGAACAGCCAAGGGGCGTACCTCGAGCCCCATATCAACGGTGCGTAGAGGCCCACGGCTAGGGCAAGATAGAAGACCCACAACGAGAATACGCGACCTGCATGTCGTGCTCCCATTCCGACTGACTTGACGAATGCACCCTTGACTGAATAACCATCAATAATCGCTGGAAACATCATACTCAGGAGCCCTCCGGTCAGTACAAACCAGCCCACGGCCGCTGCAATGGCAAGTGTTTCATCAGTTCCTACGAGATGCCATCCCAAGATTTCTGAGATATAGACATAGCCCAGTCCTATTGGTAGGATGGCGATCAGAAAGACTACTGTTCCTGCTCCTGCCAGAGAAGCAAACTTCCGTTCGTACCAGGTGAAGACACCTTCAGCTGAAGTCCCCTCGCTCTCGACAATCTCGCGTGCCATGCCAAAGAGTGCTCCGATGGCCACGAAGACGGGTAGAAGCACGGGTATCAGTATCATGGCTATTATACCCAAGCTGGCTGGCGATGGGAAGGTTTCCACAGCTTCAGCGACGACCATTATTGCCCTGATTACTCCTGGAAAACCACCGCCAAAGGTCATTATCACAGTTATAATACCCAGCAGGATGAATACAAGCACAAACAGTGTGACGATCAGGACTCCTAGCATGGCCAAGAATAATGATATCACGTTCTTGACTGCGAACTTGAAACCTACCTTAACATCACCACTAAAGGTTCCCAAATCGGATTCTTGCATTTAGGATATCACCTCGAAACCTGAGTTGGAAGGCGCCGCCGTCCCGAGGGACGCCGGCACCTTCGCTTGTTGACTTAACTCTGCTAAACGAAGAGTGCCTGGATGAGCAGAGTAGTCTAGAGACGGGATGTTGTCGATATTGGCTGACAAGACAGGAACATCTGGGCGTGCAATCTTTGAAGGAGGACAGAGTCTTGTCAGCGCAGAGCTGGAGGAAAGAAGACCAGAGTAAGTTGTCATGAGGAAGCATCACATCCCTAGCGTAACCGCAACTTGATATCCCCGCGGCAATTAGAACACCAAGTGTGCGCCGTATGTTCTCACACGGACTTCCTCATTCTCCTCGTTCGCTCTTTCCAAATCCTTGGTCACATCAGCGTCATCCCTTCTGGACCTAATCTCGACTACGTTGTCATACACCCTGCCGAGGACATAGATCTCCAAGGGCAGAACGGCAATAATCAGACCAGGGATGATGGTAAGAGGAACTATCATCGCAATCGCTAATACGGTCCCGGCAAGGGTCTGCAGGACCGTACCAACGTTTCGCTGAGCTAGAACAGCAGTCTGTTGTGGTGGCTCTACAACATTGACAGCCTCGGACTCCATCTTGCGCCCAAGGTGGTTCGTTGCTGCGTTAGGCTCGACAGAATCGGTCACAACCACGCGAATTGCATCAGTGACCTCACGAGTCTGCGTGCGTGCTTTCAACTTTGTTATCTCCTTGAATCACGTCAACGCCCCGAAACTTCAGAACGTTCCGTTTTTCCCGAACGTTCTATTATCTCCGATTTTATATATACTATTCGGTCAGCGTATTCCTCCTCATTCAAGGTGCTGCATACCCAACGGGCTCACCAGAACGCTCCCTGGTGCCGTTTCTGCATTTGGTTGACTAAAAAGGAGATGAAATAAGAGGGTTGCACCCATAGAGAACGGCAACGACCTTTGAGATAGCAGTGGACGGATGAGAGGAGAATGAAGGAGGCAAGCCTCGCAAACCTTGTCGAGGACCTCAAGGTAGGTTTCAGTTTCGCGGTGAAGAACGTTGTGTCGTTCTTCCTAGCGGTGCTTGGTGTTCTTCTTGTAACCGCAATCATCCTGGTAATCATCATTATTTCTGTGACTATCCCATTATTCTTCACTGCGGGCTTGGACGCCATGATTGATTTCTTTGTCAGCTGGATTGAACCGTTTCCTCCAGCTGATGCAGCTGCCTTGTTGGGACTAATCCTATTCCTGATTCTTCCTATCCTCGCACCATTGTTTGTTGCATTCGGAGCGCTATTCGGTATGGCAAGGGAAATAGTTGAGAGCGAAGGAACAACTGCGGAGGGTGTCTTCACTTGGTATCGTAGGAAGTTCTTCTCTCTCGCTGCAGGCGGGATTCTTCTGTTCCTCATAGTGATTGGACCGATAGGCCTTGCTGTCTGGTGGATATTGGTCTACTATCCTATGCCTTTTGGCATGCCGTTTCACATTGAGATTGTCCTTGAGGCCACAGCAGTGGTATGGTTGGTCATGAGCAGTGGAATGCTCTCAATGGTGTTCCCATCCATCATAGATGGCCACTCAGCTCTGGGTGCGATAAGAGAGTCTGCAGGACTATGTTGGAAGTACTTTGATCGCGTAATCAGTACTTGGCTTGCTTTCATGGGAATTATCCTTCTACCATGGATTCCAGTCATTCTGGATGCAATCAGCCCGGTGTTCCATATCGAATTGGGAACATGGTACATCGTACCGTTGGCACTCTTCCTGCTTTTCATAGCAATACCGGCACTCGCGATAGGGGTCACGCGAGTCTACCTCATCCTCACTGGTGAAGAGACTCCGGAGGATGAGCTAAGTTTCGTTGAAGGGAACTGAATGGTGGTTCATGATACGCGGATTCGGTCAGCGGCAAGAAGAAAGTGAAACTGAGTGGGTAGGATTTCGATCCCACTCATCGGGCTGGTCATCCAAGTACTTCTTGCCCGATTCTCTTTCCAAATTCCCGGGCTCTGGAAAGCTCCTCTTCACTAAGTGGTCCCCTGAAGCCTTTCACGACTCCTGAGAACCCTGGATAGTAGTATGTATAATTGGTGTGATTGTCGTTGGTTCGGTTCTCGTTGGAGCCTTCTCTTACTTCGGACCAGCCTGGAGCTGGGGTCTGAGTGACAGGGTGTATTATAGCTTCGATAGTCTCGTGGGCTCCGCCACTGGCACAATCAATCTTGATGTTGATATTGAGGCTGGGTCTGTCGAGATTGAATTCGAAGACAACGCTACTTTGCTGTATAAGATTGAGGTCGGAGTCATTAGTCGGACTGTCCAAGAAACAGGTGCGCCAACTGTCACGTTCTCGTCGAACACTATCGCCCTCGACTACACGGCGTTGGAAGCCAACATCACTCTAGGCAGTGCACTGAACTACACTCTGAATGTGATTGCAGGAGCGGGACTGATAGATTGTGATGTTACTCAGGGTGCGCACATTGGTGACGTGAGTCTGACGACTACCACGGGGTCAATAGAGTCTCTCATGGGGTCCGGGTTGTCTATATCTGGGAGTCCAGACTTTGCTTTTGAGAGCACGGCCGGACTGGTTGATTTGATAATCAATCTTCCTGTTGGAATAGGTGGAAGCATCGAGGGTGCAGTTGCATTTGGAACTGTGGACATTGATGCACCCGGATGGACTGAAGTGACTTCCAATCACTATGAGTCTAGTGACTACGATACAGCAGAACAGAAGGTCACTGTAGTAGCCCAGTCCAATACGGGTACCATTGAGGCACACATAAGCTAGCCTCTCCAT